>ENA-OWRJ01000055-OWRJ01000055.1-human-gut-metagenome-genome-assembly--contig:-NODE-55-length-153838-cov-28.672454_pt1 | contig 153838 bp, 164 predicted proteins | sample MGYA00248269_ERZ651897 | MGnify/ENA primary metagenome ERZ651897 (study PRJEB26924, sample SAMEA4378252) | human gut metagenome | biome: human gut; feature: human-associated habitat; material...
CGATGTAATCAAATATCCATTGTCTTTTTCAATTAGCGATTCCAAAATATCTGATGTTGCCATAGCTATCCTCCTTATCCTTGATATTTGCTTTTGTGCTTAAATTATATTGTATTTAAGCGTAAAAGTAAATACAATCCTTAGCTTGCAGAAGTAAAAGATATTTCTTCTTTATTCTGTTTTTGTTCCTCCTGAAAATGTGCATGGTCAACAATTTCCATATAATTTTCTATGAAATTACTTTGTTCATCAGAAAGCTCAGAGCGAAATTTCTCATATATCATTTCAATCCCTACGAATTTTCTTGTATTTAAAACACCAATATTAGCGAAAAAAAATACAAAAGCAGGTGATTTTGTCTTATAGAAATGCTTTATTTTCGCCAAGTACGCAAATAAAAGAAATTCCGTACAAAAATTCCTGATTTCGGAACTTTTTTGTACGGAATTCAATGTTTTTATACTATTTACACCAAACTGACTTTTCAGTTACTTCTTCTGCCGGACCAGCAGGGTGACTGCCTCCAACGAATCGGTGAACGGGAACATGTCCACGCCCACGCCCTTCGACACGCGGTATCCCTTCTTCTTAAAATACTTCAGGTCCCTGACCAGTGTCTCGGGATTGCAGGAGACGTAGACGATTCGCTCGGGACCGATCTGGGCTACGGAATTCATGAATTCTTCGGTGCTGCCGCTTCTGGGAGGATCCATCAGGACCACATCGACCTTCGCACCCTGTCCGGCCATCTCCACCAGGAATTTCCCGGCATCGTTCTGGTAGAACTGGATGTTGCGGATCTGGTTCGCCTTGGCATTGTTACGGGCATCCCGTACAGCATCGGCATTTAACTCCACACCAATGACCTTGCCGGCCTTGTCGCTGGCGATCATGCCGATCGTTCCGGTTCCGCAGTAGGCATCCACCACAGTCTCTTTGCCGGTGAGTCCGGCATACTCCAAAGCTTTCCCATAGAGTATCTCGGTCTGTACCGGATTCACCTGATAGAAGGATTGGGGAGAAATGCGGAACCTCTTTCCGCACAGTTCATCCTCAATGTATCCCTTGCCATAGATCACATGCTCCTTGTCGCCAAGTACCATGCTGGTATTTCGATTGTTGACATTGATGACCACAGTGGTGATCTCCGGGTGCAGTTTCAACAGTGCCTTCACAAAATTATTCTTGGAGGGCAGGATTGGGGAAGCCAGCACCAGTACCACCATGATCTGTCTGGTGACATGTCCGGTGCGGATCAGGACATGGCGCAGCAGCCCATACCCGGTGTCCTCATTGTAAGGGCGGATATGAAAAGATTTCAGCAGCCCTCTTATAGAGACAATGATCTCATCCGCCTTGGCATTCTCGATCAGGCAGCTGTCCACAGGAACGATCCGGTGGCTCTTCTGCTCATAGATGCCGGAAATGGCATCATGATAACGGTTCTCGCCGAATACCGCATGTACCTTGTTCCGGTAATGCTCCGGATGCTCCATGGGAATGACACCCTCGACCTTGCAAAAAGGAGCCAGAAGCTCCTTTAATTGCTTTTCCTTATTCTTCAGCTGTTCCACATAGGGCTTGTTGATCCAGCTGCACCCGCCGCATTTATCAGCCACCGGGCAGAGACCACTCTTCTTTTTAACAGCCGTCTTTTCCCGTCCCTGTCCTACGGGTGTCCGTTTTTCCTTGTCTGCCATCACTTTGGTTTTTCCCACCGCATTGGCTTTTCCCGTTGCTTTGGTCTTTCCCGTCCCTTTCGCAGGTCCGGATGTTCTTCTGTCATTTCTGTTATCGTTCTTCATCATCCCGCCTGACTTCATTTAATCGTCCAGTCTCCTCATCTCAGTGTAGGCTAATAATAGCGGTCCCACACCCTTGGCATCGTCTTCCACGATGGGCTCTGACATATAGTATTCGAAGCTGCCGTCACGGCGGCGGTTATCCTCCGGTCCCAGTCCTGCTACGAGGCAGATACCGCCGAGGCTTAAATGTCCGTCCTTCTCCTTCAGATAGCGGTCACAGATACCCTGGAATGCCTTTAAACCATAGGCTCTGTAAGACTCCGGTAAAAATCCGAGTCTCACGCCCTTCAACAGGGAGTAAGCCATGATCGCACTTCCACTGGTCTCTAAGTAGTTCGGCTCCCTGCCGCCCAATGCGGGAAGCTGGTACCACATACCGCTCTCATCCTGGAATTTTAACATGGAATCGATCAGATCCACGAATACCTTCTTCAGCTTGTCATACTCTGCCTTGTACTCTTCTCCCGGCTCACATTTGCTCAAGGTGTCTAACAATGCCATAGAATACCAGCCCAGTGCTCTCAGCCAGAAATTCTGGGAAAGTCCGGTCTCCTTGTCACACCAGAAGGCTTTCTTCGAAGCGTCATAACCGTGATAATATAATCCGGTCTCAGGGTCTCTCATGTATTTTACGACATTGGCAAACTGATGGAAAATGTCATCGTAGTGCTTCTTGTCATCGAATTTGGTCTCATACTCCATGTAAAAGGGCTGTCCCATATACATGCCGTCCAGCCATACCTGATTGGGGTAGATCTTCTTGTGCCAGAAGTTGCCCTCCTCGGTACGAGGCTGCGTCTGCACCTGACTATAGATCAGGTCGATCGCCTTGCGGTATTTTTCCTTGCCGTTTAAAGCATACAATGCGAACAGGGTCTTGCCCGCATTGACATTGTCAATATTATATTCTTCCACGGAATACTTCGTAATCGTACCGTCTTCCTGTACTCTGTGGTCAATAAATGCATCTGCAAATTCGTAATACTTTTTCTCTCCGGTAGCGCTGTAAATCTCCAAAAGTGCCAGGATCATGCAGCCATCAATATAATTCCAGCCGGCAGCTTTCCCTTCTCTCGCCTTCTCAATGTTCCATGCGGGAACATCCAGAGTGCTCTTCTCGATCAGTTCATCAATGTATTTCTCAAAAATAGGCAGTTGCATGTATTATTTTCCTCCATTTTCTGTATTCAGAGCATCATTCGCAAAATTGCCCCTGCGGTGCTTTCTTTTTGCTCAAATTTACGTTGCTCCGAATAGTTATCATTGTACACATTTCTCAATTTATAGTCAATAATTATAAAATACTATGCTCTTACCCAAACATCACTTTCTCGCTCTGGAATGCCCTCGTCAGTCCGAATACCAGCACTCCAGCCACACACAGATTCACGATCACGGTCAAAAGAATTTCCACTGGCTGATAGCTAAAAGAAAAAATACCGTTCATGCACTGTACGCTGTTATATACCGGAATCAGATACCGGTACAGCGGAATCTCTTTTCCCTGACTGAGCATAGGGCTCAGTCCGATAAAGGTCACCACGATGGTAAAAGGGGAGACTGTCGTAGCCGCTTCTTTCACGCTTTTTGCAAAAGCGGAGACCAGTGCGATCATGGATACCAGCACCATTACCGTAGACAGAATGATCAGAAGCAGCATCGCAAAATCCATAGGCGTATACACCGAGGAATCCACCCCGGTCAGTTCCCCGCCCATCATTTTCGGCAGTGCCGCAAAGGTTCCGATAAAGCTGGAACAACCTGCCAGAAGTGCAATAATGCTTAAGGAAAATACTTTGCCAAGTGCCAGAGAGCTCCTCCTCATGGGAGTTACAAGCAAGGTCGCTATGGTACCACGCTCCTTCTCCCCGGCGATGGATTCCGGTGCCACGGACATACATCCACTGTATAAAAACATCATAAGCAGCAGGGGCATCATCATCGAAAACATCTGTCCCGTAGTATCTTTGCTGGTGGCACAATCGTAATACACGGAATCCCCGGCATTGATGTCTAACTTATTGGATATAGATGTCTCATATGTCTCCAAAATGTCCGACACTTCATTGTAAAAATGAGTGGATTCCGTCTCCGCGGAATTGTAATAGATTTCCACGTTGGGCGCCGGTTTTCCACTCTGCACCTGATAGTTTTCCACAGCCTGATCAAAATCCACCGGGAATACTACCAGTCCGTCTGCCTGTTTGTCCTGTATCTCCTGTCGCATCTGTGTCAGCTGCTCTCTGTCCGCAGGCTGCCAGTCTACCTTAAGCTCCCGCAGTTCTTCTCTTAACGACTCCGGCATATCCACCACATAAGCTTTCGCCACGTAAGCTTCTTCCGGAAGTATGGACTTCATCATGGCGCTTCCCAAAAAACTGTACACCACATAGATCATGATTCCAGGGAGCAAAAGTGTCGTGATTACCAGCCTTCTGTCTCCGAAAAATCTTGCCAGTTCTTTTTTCATTACCGTAATCGTATTATTTGTCATGGTTCTCGTCCTCCCCGTTCACCGCTTCATAGATTTCAAAAAAGCGATCCTCCAGGCTCTTATCACCGCAAAGCGTCCGCAGGTCCTCACAGGCTGCCATACGACCGTTAATAATAATTCCCACCCGGTCGCAGATCTTCTCCACCAGACTGAAAATGTGCGTTGATATGATAATGGTCTTCCCCTGCTCCTTCAGGTCCAGCAGAAAATCTGTCACCACTTTTGCCGTCAGAATATCCAGTCCATTGGTGGGTTCATCAAAAATGATGATCTCCGGATCCTGCACCAGTGAGATCACCAGGGATACCTTCTGCTTCATTCCTGTGGACAGATCCCTGACGCGCACCTGTGCAAACTCCTGAATGCCGAACCGTGCAAACAGCATGCGTTTTCTGGCGTCCCGTCTGTCTGTCGGAATACCGTACAATTCAGAGAAAAAGTCATACAGATAATCCGGGGTAAAAAAATCCTCCAGCTTCAGTTCACTGGTAAGAAAGCCAATCTTACGCCGTACCTCCTCCGGCTGTGTCACAATGCTGCTGCCGGATAACACCGCATCCCCGCTGTCCGGTCGGATCAACGTTGCCAACATCCGAAGCGTTGTGGTCTTACCGGCACCGTTGGGTCCCAAAAGTCCAAACACTTCCCCTCTGTTTACGCAAAAGCTCACTTGATTCACGGCAGTCTTCGTCTTCGCCGTGCTATGCTCCAGTTTCTGCTGTTTTGCCGACAGATGAAATGTCTTGCTGATCTCCTGTACCCGGATCAATTCTTCGCTGTCCCCTATCTTCCATTTTTTCTCTTCCATATACGCCATATCCTCCATGTCACTGTCTTCCCCGTCTTCCACTTTACTATCCACAGAGCATCCTGTTGTTCGTCAGATTGCAGGAATTCCCGCAATTCCCATTGCCACACATACCAGCCACAAGAGCAGAAGATGCGCAGGATAGAAAAAGTAAAAGAAATATTTATTCTGCCGCCCTCTCGTTCCGTTGTAGAACCAGATCAGAATAAAGGAAAGTGCTGCAAACATCTCCAGGCTGTCCATCAATAAAAAAATGATGACACCAGCCCACATCTGTGCTTTCTTCCGGTTACGGAACAGATAAAGTACAGTGATTGCCAAAATCCCCTTAAAATCATAATCCGTCTTAAGAACCAATGCCAGTACACATCCTGTCAGAATAATAACGGCATTCAGTCCCACGCGCAGAATCGTTTTTCCAACCGTTGTACCCGCAAAATGCTGTTCCACCAAATGAAGTCCCGCGATCACAAACAGCCCCAATAACAATGTAAAAAATACATTCTGATATGCCGGATACCATGCCTTGCCGCTGAATGCCAGATCAAAGGGTACCTCCGAAATCAGTGCAAATAAAAACATCCTGCCCAGATACTTTTTCACATTGTGAGTCTTTTGGAATCCCTCTACCAGTAAAAAACAGTAAATCGGAAATGCAAGTCTGCCGATGATACGCATTGCCATGTAGATGCCGTACATTCCACCGTTCTGCCCCATCCAGGCAGTATAGGCCTCCTGATTCACCATAGCTTCATACAGCCCGTTTCGGATCAGCAGCCTGGTCATGATCACCGCCCCGATGTGATCGATCAACATAGTCACTACCGCGATATTTTTCAGCACTGCACTGTTGATTCCTCGTTTCCCCTGTATTGCCCCTGCCTGTATCACTTCTGTCTGCATCCTTATGCTCCATCCTTGTTTTGCTTGTATTATTTAATTAGTACAATAATGCATTTGTATTGATTTGTCAAGCATCTCCCAATCAAGCTTTGACAAAAATGTCCCCTGCTGACGCAGAGGACACACTTATTAACAATCTTTTTCATCCTACCTTATATCCGGTTCCCCATACCACTTTCAGGTATCTGGGCTCCTTGGGATTGCTCTCGATCTTCTCACGGATGTGGCGGATATGCACCGCAATCGTATTATCCGCTCCGATAGCCTGCATATGCCAGATAGACTCATAGATCTGGCTGATGGATAATACCTTTCCACGCTCCCGCACCAGCAGGCGTAAGATTTTATATTCAATGGGCGTCATCTTCACTTCACGGCCGTCTACCGTTACCGTACGGTTCCGGTCATTGATCTCCAGCCCATCCACGCGATAAATACTATCAATACTTTCACACAGATTGACCAGCTGTGTATACCGGCGAAGCTGTGATTTCACTCTGGCTAACAGCTCCAACGGATTATACCCCACCGTCACATAATCATCTGCACCGGCATTCAGCGCCATGATCTTGGCAGTCTCCGCATCCTGTGCGGAAATGATAATAACGGGGATCGTAGTCATATTACGGATGTCATGGATCATCTCAATGCCTTCTCCCCAGCCTCTGCCATCCAGTTCTACATCCAGCAGCAGAAGCTGGATCTCCTGTGCCCGCAGTAATTCTTGTAACTGTGCTCTCCCCGTCACTGCCACCATTTTTAAGCCTTCTCCTGCCAGAAGGGAACTCATTATCTCTATTACACCTGTATTATTATTGTATACTGCCACCCTTTTTTCCATGACCTGCACCTTACACCTTTCGTATCGGATAAAGTCCCTCTGCCTTATCCACGTTTATCGTATCCTGTCAATGCATATTTTCTGCATGCTATTTATAAAATTTTTATAAACTATTCAGAGCCATGTAAATTTTGTCGGATATCCGTTGAATGCTTGCATGCATAAGGATATCTGACGAAATTTATAGGGCGAAGCATAGTTTAGTTATAGGCATCAAAATACCCTACAACTACATAGACGCAATTGTAGGGCAAAAAGTTGCAGTATTTTTATTTTTCAGGTGTAAAAAACTTCTTCCAGTACCAGTCCTTTGGCCGGTACTAGCGCTCCCGCCTTCGCTCTGTCTCCGGACTTCAGGATATCTGTCACACTCTCCGGTGTCCGGATTCCCTTTCCGACCTCGAGGAGAGTTCCCATGAGAATACGGATCATGTGATGCAAAAATCCATTTCCGGTAAATACAAACTCCACACGGTTCTCTATCCGTTCGATCCGGATCTCGTCGATCCGGCGGACGGTGGATTTCTTACTTTTCTTCGCAGAGGTAAATGCCTTGAAATCGTGCTCTCCAAGCAATAGCTCCGCAGCCTTTCGCATAGCATCCAAATCTAATGTTTCCGGTTCCTCTGTCGCATAGCGTCTCCAGAACACATCCGGGATCTGACTGTTGATGATGCGGTAACGGTAACGCTTCCCGGTGGCATTTAATCTGCTGTGGAATCTGGGTGCCGCCTCCGACACCTCCACCACGGCAATATCCTCCGGCAGATATCGGTTACAATATTCCAAGATCTCCTCTACACTCATGGCAGATTCCGTGTGGAAATTCGCCACCTGCCCCAGGGCATGCACCCCGGCATCGGTCCTGCCGCTGGCAGAGATCTCTATGGGTTCACCACACATTTTAGTCAGCAGCGTCTCCATTTTCCCCTGGATCGTATTATCCGTGGAAGTCTGTTTCTGCCATCCCTGATATCTGGTTCCTTCATATTGCAGTCGTAGTCTGATATTTCTCATGATTTCTTTTCTTTCTGTTTTTTCGCAGAAGCTTCTTTTTGAGCTTCTTTTCGAGCTTCCTTTTGGGCTTCTTTTTGAGCCTCTTCCTCTGCTGCCTGTCTGGCCAGTTCCTCGCTCAGCCTCCGGTCTCTCTCCTGCATCTGCCGCACTTCGTCCATATCCTCCGGTTTCAGTCTGCGGAAATGATTGATCCCGGCTGTCAGGATCTTCACACTATCCTTGGTCGTCTGTAAAGCTCCCTCCTGATACATGGTAAGTGCGATCAGTCCGACCGGTACTGCCACGATCATTCCTACGACACCGCCCAGCTTATATCCTATGTACAGAAGGAACAGAGTCGGCAGAGGAGGCATTCCCACGGAATCTCCCACGATCTTCGGCTGGATCAGCTGACGCGCCAGCTGTCCGATGCCCCAGATGATCAGCAGTCCTATGGCCATTTTATAATCAGAGCTTAAGATCTTGATAATTGCCCAGGGGACCATGACGGTTCCGGTTCCAAAGAAAGGCAGGAAATCCAGAAATGCGATCCCCAGTGCGATCAGCAACGCATAGTCTACCTGCAGAATGGCAAATCCGATGACTAATAGCAGATACATCCACACTTCGATCTTAAGCTGTGCCTTAAGATACCCGCCTACTGCTTTGACCAGTCCGCGCTTCAGCATATAATACCAGGACAGTACTTCCGCCGGTGTATGCTTACGGAACCATGTTGCCAGCTGGTCTCTCTCCGCTACGAAGAAATAGGAAGAAAGCAGTGCCATGATCAGTCCGATCAGGATCGAAGGAACCTGCTTGGCGAAATTGCCCACGGCATTGATCGTAGGTGTGCCGATCTTACCCAGAAGATCTCCCACATAGCTTCCGATCTGATTGATGACATCCATGATGCTTTGCTGTACATCTGCGGGAAAGCGGTTATAGATAACGCTCAGGTTCTGTCCGATATCGGCAAAATCATGCTCCGCACTGTCCCAGATATCCGGTAGTGCACCGATCAGTCCCATGATCTCATCGGCTAACTTCGCCCCTACCAGATAAAGGATCAATATCACCAGTGCGATGACCGCCACGATGACAAATGCACTTCCCGCTTTTCGCTTGATCTTTACTTTTTCCTCAAAAAAACGCACCAGCGGACTGGCGATCAACGCGATGATCCAGCCTGCCACAAACGGTGCGAAAAATACTAACAGCTTCGGCACCAGGAAAACGATCAACGTTAATATAATAAATGCCACACCCAGATTTACCAGTGCTTTACAATATTTCCTCATATACTCCCACTCTTTCACGCATTCTGCTTTTACGCTTATTCATCCTTCCTGCTGTCTATTCCTGTGCAGGATTCTCTGTCGCCAGCACTCCGTCCAGAATCTCATAGATTTCTTCTCTTCCCTGCTTGGTCTGTGCAGAGTAAGGGATGATCTGTGTGTCCGCTCCCGCTTGTAAGGTGGTGCGGATCAATTTTATCTGCTTCTGGATCTGGCTGCGGTTGATCTTGTCCAGTTTCGTGGCAATGATGATAGGATCGTAGCCGTTACGACGGATCCAGTCATACATGATCCGGTCATTCTCCGACGGAGCATGTCTGATATCGATCAGCAAAAACACCAGCTTTAACTGTTTGGATTTATGTAGATAATCTTCGATCATCTTACCCCACTGGGCTTTCACATTCTCATTTGCCTGGGCGTAACCGTAACCGGGGAGATCCACGAAGTAGATTTCATCGTTCACATTATAGTAATTGATGGTCTGGGTCTTACCGGGCTGGGCACTGGTTCTTGCCAGGGATTTCCGGTTCATCAGACCGTTGATCAGAGAGGATTTCCCCACATTACTTTTCCCGGCAAATGCCACCTCGGGATGGATATTTTCCGGAAGCTTACTGGTAATACCGCAGACCGTTTCCAGACTCACATTCTTTATGATCATAAAAATACCTTTTTCTTTCTGCTTTTTTGCACAAAACGCTGCCCTGTGTCACCACAAGGCAGCGCCCAGATTATTTTGCCTTTTTCAGAGAATCTTCGTGTATGGTGAGAGGCTCGCTCTCTCCATCCACAGCAGCCTTAGTGACTACGCATTCCTCGATGGTATCATCGGAAGGAATCTCATACATGGTATCCATCATTACGGATTCCATAATAGAACGCAATCCTCTGGCACCGGTCTTACGTTCCAGTGCTTTGTCTGCGATCGCCTCGATGGCATCCTGCTCAAAGTCTAACTTTACATGATCCATCTGGAACAGCTTCTGGTACTGCTTTACCAGGGCATTCTTCGGCTCCTGAAGGATACGGATCAGTGCTTCTCTGTCCAGTCCCCGTAAGGATACACAGATAGGCACACGTCCTACGAACTCAGGGATCAGACCGAACTTCACCAGATCATGAGGAGTTACCTCCTGTAACAGTTCACTGATGTCCTTGTCCTCTCTCTTCCCAAGCTCTGTGTTAAAACCGATGGACTTACGGTCCAGTCTGGACTCTACGATCTTCTCCAGTCCGTCGAAAGCACCGCCGCAGATAAACAGAATGTTGGTGGTATCGATCTGGATCAGTTCCTGATGAGGATGCTTTCTGCCACCCTGGGGAGGTACGCTTGCCACGGTACCCTCGATGATCTTCAGCAGTGCCTGCTGTACGCCCTCACCGGATACATCACGGGTAATGGAGACGTTTTCACTCTTCTTCGTGATCTTATCGATCTCATCGATATATACGATACCGTACTGGGCACGTTCCACATCGTAGTCCGCCGCCTGGATCAGCTTCAACAGAATATTCTCTACATCTTCGCCTACATAACCGGCCTCAGTCAATGTAGTGGCATCTGCGATAGCAAACGGTACATTGATGATCTTCGCCAGTGTCTGCGCCAGGTAAGTCTTACCGGAACCGGTAGGTCCTACCATGATGATATTACTCTTCTGCAGCTCCACATCATTCAGATCCTTGGGAGCCGTTACTCTCTTGTAATGATTGTACACCGCAACGGAGAGGACCTTTTTCGCCTCCTCCTGTCCGATGACATATTCATCCAGGAAGTTCTTGATCTCCTTCGGTTTCAGAAGGTTGATATCCGGAGTCGCGGTCTCTTCCACTTCTTCGTCTTCCAGTTCCTCCTCCAGGATGTCAGCGCAGATATCTACGCACTCATCACAGATATATACCCCGGCAGGTCCTGCGATCAGCTTGCGGACCTGGCTCTGGGTCTTGTTACAAAATGAACATCTGATGTCATTTCCGGAATTTTTTCCTGCCATTACTACTATACTCCTGTTATTTTATCTCCTTCCGAAGACGCCGCTTTTGCGTCGTAGGAAACGCGAGCCAAATTTCAGATTTGGCTCTGCGATAAAAACTACTTTGTGCCGTATGCGGCACAAATAGCTGTGTAAAAAATATGCTATCAAGCATATTTTTTACACTATGCCTCGTGGAAGGTGATCACCTTATCGATCAGCCCGTATTCACAAGCTTCCTCGGCGCTCTTCCAGTTATCTCTCTCGGTGTCTGCGCAGATGGTCTCATAATCCTTGCCGGTGTTCTCAGCCAGCATACGGTTCAACTTCTCCTTGGTGCGGAGGATATGCTTTGCTGCGATCTCGATCTCGGTGGCCTGGCCCTGGGTACCGCCCAGAGGCTGATGGATCATGATCTCTGCATTGGGCAGTGCAAAACGCTTGCCCTTGGCACCACCTGCTAAAAGGAATGCTCCCATGCTGGCTGCCATACCGATACATACGGTGGATACATCACACTTGATGTATTTCATAGTATCGTAGATTGCCATGCCTGCGGTAACACTGCCGCCCGGGCTGTTGATATACAGATGGATATCCTTATCGGGATCCTCCGCTTCCAGGAACAGTAACTGTGCCACAATGATGCTGGCGGAAGTCTCATTCACTTCCTCACCCAGGAAAATGATCCTGTCCTTCAACAATCTGGAATAAATATCGTAAGACCGCTCACCTTTGCTGGTCTGTTCAATGACATAAGGTACTAAACTCATATTCTAAAACCTCCATTGCTTCTGATTAATACTACTATCGTATCCTACTTAGTAAGCTTTTTCAACGAGATTCCGAAGATTTAATAAAAATTTAGGAACTTTTAAATCTGAAAAAGAAAGCGGACCTGGCAGTCCGCTTTCTCTTCGTATCGTATCTTAAAGCACAGATTATGCTTCTTCCGGCTTCTCTTCTGCTGCCTTTTCCTTCTTGGTGGTCTTCTTGGCTGCAGCCTTTGCTTCCTTAGCATTGTCTACGATGAAGTCAGCTGCCTTTCTTACGCAGATATCTTCCTTCACCTGCTTAGCACCCTGCTCACCCAGGAGTTCTCTTACCTTATCAGCTTCCATCTGGTAAGATTCTGCGATGCTCTTGATCTCAGCTTCGAAATCTTCCTCAGTAGCTTCCATCTTCTCAGCTGCTGCTACAGCTTCCAGAACCAGACGGGACTGGATTCTCTTCAGCGCTTCGGGCTTCAGCTGCTCCATCATGGTCTGAGCGGTCAGACCGGTGAACTGCATATACTGCTCCAAAGAAAGACCCTGTGCCTGAATTCTCTGTGCAAAGTTCTCTAACAGCTGTCTCTGCTGGGTCTCGAGCATTGCATCGGGAATCTCCATCTTGGCATCTGCGATCACTGCATCCAGAACTGCCTCTTCTTTGGCAATCTTAGCTTCTTCTTCCTTCTTGGAAGTCAGCTTCTTCTGTACATCCTCTCTATACTCAGCCATAGTATCGAAATCAGATACTTCACTTGCGAACTCGTCATCCAGATCAGGAAGCTGCTTCTCCTTGATCTCCTTAACGGTGCACTTGAATACTGCGGGTTTGCCAGCCAGCTCAGCTGCATGATAGTCCTCAGGGAAGGTTACATTTACTTCGGTCTCTTTATTTAATTCAGCACCGATCAGTCCCTCTTCAAATCCGGGGATGAAAGAGCCGGAACCGATGGTCAGGGAATGATTTTCACCCTTGCCGCCCTCAAATGCAACACCGTCTACAAAACCTTCGAAATCGATAACGGTCATATCGCCGTCCTTAACAGCACGGTCTTCTACATTGATGGTTCTCGCATTGCTCTCGCGCTCTCTGTTGATCTCAGCGTCAACCTCTTCATCGGTCACCTTAACTTCGATCTTGTCAACCTTCACACCCTTGTACTTGCCAAGAGTCACTTCGGGCTTCAGAGCAACCTCTGCGGTGAAGATGAAAGGCTTGCCAGCCTCTAACTGGGTCACATCGATCTTCGGAGAAGATACGATCTGCTCCTCACACTCTTCCAGAGCCTTATCGTAAGCATCGGGGATCAGAGCATTTGCTGCATCCTCATAGAATACTGACTTGCCGTACATCTGCTCGATCATCTTACGGGGAGCCTTGCCCTTACGGAAACCGGGAATGCTGATCTTGTTCTTATTCTTCTGGTAAGCACCTTCGATTGCCTTCTCCAGTTCTTCAGCAGATACTTCGATGGTCAGCTTCGCCATGTTTTTCTCTAACTTTTCAACCTGTAAACTCATTATAACATTTCCTCCTTTATACCCTTGCGGGTCTGTATCCAGTCGCAATCATTTTGAAATTATAGCATAAGTCAGAGGAATTGACAACACTTTTATTTCAGGGTTTTCTGCGTATCCGGGGCATAGAGGCACTTGGAACTGACTCCCGGGATCATTCCCAGCTTCCCGGACAGAGCACTGACCTTTTCCTGTGGGGCATCCATGACCACACTGATGATACTCATCTGCTTCTCATGATAAGGTATCCCCATTCTTCCGATAATATATTCTCCGTATTCATGCAAAAGTCCGTTGATCCGGCCTGCTGCCTCCTGATCCTCCACGATAATGCCTACTAACGTCACTCTTGTGTTTCCCGTATCCTTTCCCATAATCAGTCTCCCTTCTGAACGTCCTTCGGCATATTCTCCCACGGTCTGATATGCGTGGCGATCATGATGATGCGTCCATTTGCATGTGTGCGGATGTATTCATATGCTTTCTCCCGGTTCTCTTCATCCAGCCCGGTGAAAGGCTCGTCCAGCAGAACACACTGTGCTCCTGCTTCCATTGCCCGCACCAGTGACACTCTCCGCTTCATGCCGCCGGACAATTCATGGCAGGGCTGACCCAGTGCTTCCTCCGGCAGTAACCATGTAAGTGCCTTCCGCGCTTCCTTCGCATCTCCCATAACCATTTCCAGATTCTTCACCGCACTGTATTCTTCGCAGAGTCTATCCTCCTGAAACTGCACGGAAAAAGCATCGATTCCCGACACTTCTCCCTCTTCCGGCCGTTCCAGCCCGCACAAGCACCTAAAAAAGGTCGTCTTGCCGCTGCCCGATGGTGTATCCAGAAAGTAAGGTTCTCCTCCGTGGAATTCCTGTTCCACATGCCGGAAGATCCAACGGTCATGATAACATTTTCCAAAATCTGCCACACATAAAGTGCGACGTTCTGTGCTGACATTTTTCTGCGGCATTGCCGGTCTCTTGCAGGCAGGCTCCCACCGAAAAAAATATTCCACACAACCGAAGACTATTTTCTCAAACAATACACTAAGCACAATGATCACTGCCGTCCAGGCAAACAGATCCGCCGTATCGAGGTAAATCTTCGCCAGATACAGTGCTCCGCCGATGGAATGCAACGGCGTACCGATCACTTCCGCTGCCACTCCGGATTTCCAGCTCATTCCCAGGGATAATTGAAATGCGCTGAGCAGGAATGGCTTTAATGCCGGACGGTAAATATAGAAAAAGCGGGTGGCAAACGGTAGACGAAACACTTCTGCCATCTCTATCAGTTCTGCGTCCGCACTTTTTAAGCCTTCCAGTGTGTTCAGATAAATATTCGGAAACACCACGAAAAAGCAGACCGCCACCGCCAGCGGGGAAGCTCCCCACCAGATCAGTAAAAGCACCGCAAATACTGCAACCGGCACTGCCTTGCAGAATACCATGAACGGGCGCAGGATTTCCTCTGCCAGATGGTATCTGTAGCTTACCGCCGCTAACAACAGTCCCAAAAACGCTCCCAGCAAAAAGCCTGCGGCAATCCGCCACAGCGAGCCAAGGGCGCTACGCCAGAATTCCACCTGCCCCGCGAGAACGGTAAGCGCCCGCAATGCCTGCAGGGGTGTCACCACCAGCAGGAAATTATCCACACACACTGCCGTGATCTGCCATACCCCCAGCCAGAAGAGCAGGACCATAAATTTTTTAATGTATTTTTTATCCTTATTCTGCATCATAATAGAAATCAGATTCCGGAAGTCCGCCGCCGATAGACAGAGAATCCTGGTGGAACAGTACGTCAAGGTATCCGGACAGTGCCTGCTTCATGTCTGCCTTATCCATATAAGTAATGTTGCATCCTGGGATTGCTTTCTGTGCAATGGGCTCCTTTGCCACGATCTGTGCTTCCACTGCCAGCGCAGCACCGGTGGTGGGATCTGCATTGATGGCTTCGGCACTTGCCTTATGTTCTTCCATAAAAGATTTCACTGCATCCTCATGCTCTTCCAGGAATTCCTTGCGTACCACCGTGACACCTGTGACCATGCTGCTGCCGCTTACACCCTGTATCTTATTCCACTCTTCGTTTAAGTCAAAGATCACTTTCAGTGCATCATTCTGCATGCAGGCTGCAGTGACGAAGGGCTGGGGCAACAGTCCGATGGCTGTGGGATCCTCTGCCAGCACAGATGCCACCTCTGTTGCTTCGGATTTATATTCCAGTGTCACATCGTCCACAGACATGCCATTGGCAGTCAGCAGATATTGCAATACATAGTCCGGTGTGGTTCCCTTTCCGGTTAAATAGATGGTCTTACCCTTCAGATCCGTAAAATCCGTAAGGTCATTCTCTCCGGATACCATGTACAATACCCCCAGTGTATTAATGTCGATCACTTCCACACCGCCCTGTGTCTTATGATAGAGGATACTTGCCACATTGGCAGGTATCAGTGCGATATCTAGATCACCTTTTACCATTAGCGGCAGGATCTCGTCCGCACCGGTAGCCATCTGAAACTCATAGGCATTAGAGGTCTCTCCTTTTTCTGCCTTGTCCATTAAAAATAAAAGTCCCAAAGATGTCGGGCCTTTTAAGGATGCCACACGCACTACTGTGTCATCCGCATCCGTATTTTCTGCTGTAGCTTCTGTACTTTCCATTACGGCTTCCGTACTCTCTGCAGGCTGTGTACTCTCTGTCATCAGACTTTCTGCTGCGCTCCTGCTATTCTGTGTCTGTCCACATCCGGTAAGACCGCTGCATAACAGTCCAAGCGTCAGTACCAGCGCCAGCGTTTTTGTGATTCCTGTTTTCTTTTTCATTGTTTTGTCGCCTTTCTCTTCTCAGCCCCGTGCTTCGGAGTCAGTCATTTCTGTGGGATTCCGGTCAGTGGATCCGATGCCGCGCTTTCCAGTCTCCGTTTGTTCTGTTGCTTTTTGATTATAACATAAAATGAAAAACTTACCAGCATGAAAAAACAGCCGGTGCTCATACTAATACCAAGATAAGTGATCACAAAAAGCGCTTATCTGAAACACAAAAACAATTCCAAACGGAGGTGAACGAAATGGCAAGTAAAACCAATAGAGTAGAAGTTCCCGCGGCTAAGGCAGCAATGGACCGTTTCAAGACTGAGGTTGCATCTGAGCTGGGTGTTAATCTGAAAGAGGGTTACAACGGCGACCTTACTTCTAAGGAAGCAGGAAGCATCGGCGGCGAAATGGTTCGTCGTATGATCAAGAAGCAGGAAGAGCAGATGAAATAAGCTCTGCCGGAATCCTCGGAATCGACAGGAACAAAAAAGAAGCTGTACAGAGAATCCCTCTGTACAGCTTCTTAACTGTGTTCATCTTATTTATTATTCACCGAAGACTGCTCTGTAATCTGCCTGGAACTTGGCAATACCGGCATCAGTCAGAGGATGTTTTACCATCTGCTCTATAACCGCGTAGGGAACGGTTGCAATGTCAGCACCAGCCAGAGCGCAGTCGGTCACATGAATGGGATTACGCACGCTTGCTGCGATGATCTGGGTATCCAGGTCGGTTACCGCGAAAATATCAGCGATATCACGGATCAGGTCTACCCCTCTCGTGCTGATGTCATCCAGTCTTCCCAGGAAAGGAGATACATAGGTTGCGCCGGCGCGTGCAGCCAACAACGCCTGGTTTGCTGAAAAGATCAGTGTTACATTGGTCTTTATCCCTTCGGAGCTTAATACTTTACATGCCTTCAGACCTTCTACCGTCATAGGAATCTTGACTACCATATTGGGATGGATGGCTGCGATCTCTCTGCCTTCCTTGATCATGCCTTCCGCATCTACGGTGGTTGCTTTCACCTCACCACTGATGGGTCCATCTACGATGGATGCAATCTCTTTGATCACTTCTACAAAATCTCTGCCCTCTTTGGCGATCAGAGAGGGATTGGTCGTTACTCCGCAAATAACCCCCATGTCATTTGCTTTCTTAATGTCTTCTACTTTTGCAGTGTCAATAAAAAAACGCATAACTCTTCTCCTTTTTGCTATGTAAATTTAATTGGTCCGGTCCCGAAAGTGATCTGTGACCTCTAGTTACAGTATACTCATTCCGTCTGGAAACAGCAAGTAGTTTTTTATAAAATTTATTGATTGTGTTCGAGCACGGTTCGTACAACTACGGGCAGTACAACTTACGGATATAATAAAAATCAGACTCTTTGAATACCTGTCTGCGCACCCTCCCGGATGCATTCATCACGGAGAGCAGACGACGGAAGGTTTTCATATCCGGAATACGTCTCTGTCGCTCTGTATGAGTCGCCATCCGGCTTATTCTGCGAAGCCATTTTTCCTGCCTGTTGCGTTTCCCGTTTTTCTCTCCCAGCATGACCTCCAACAATTTTCCCATGGCATACACATCGCTTTCCTCCCCGGGTAACTCCCCCTGTCGGAACTGTTCCGGCGCGCTGTAGGAATAATTGCCTGCTCCCGACCATTTTTCTTCTCTGTTCCACAGGCATCCCAGATCCAGGATCCCCACTCTGCCGTTGACACGGATCCGGACGTTTTCCGGCTTCAGATCCCGGTAGAGAAATGGATGCTGCCGCTCATGAAGATATTGTATGCCTTCCGCGATCTGATCCGCGATCCACGCAGCATGTCCGGGAGTAAGTCTGCCTCTTCTCTCCAGCATTTTCCGCAGATCCATGCCATCCCAGAATTCCATGATAAGATAGCCCTTTCCTCCTTCCGTCCAATGTTCCACATACCCGGGGAATAACGGATGTCTGATCTCCTGCCAGTTCTCACATTCCCTCTGCCATTGTTCTGTGACATCGGACACTCTGCAGGCCCGGAATCCTCCGCTACTGTCTGTCACACGATAGACTTGGGAAAAGCTGCCTTCTCCCACCGACACAGGACTGTGATATCCATGCCAGACCAATATCCTCTCCATTTCTATTCCATTTGTACCGTTTCTTTGCTCTGTTTCCCTTTGCTCCATATAGCTTCTCCCTTTACCGGCAGAATCCATACCGCTCCCATATGTCTTCCGCCCCGCTGCTCTGCCTTCCGACCCAGCTCTGCCAGCCGTCTCTCTGCCCGCTCCACTCTGTCCGACAGTAGATCGGTCCCCACGCTTTCCGGTCTCAGGCAGCCTGCCAGTTCCTCTTCACAGTAATTCAGGAATCCATGATCCGTCAGCAAAATTGCTGTTCCTGCTTCGACTTCCCCCACCATGCATCGATCCTTCCAGACTTTCCATCCGGTTCTCCCAAACCTCTTGAAAAATCCGCAGAGATTCATCCTGCCGTGGTCAAACAGAAGCACTCTGCTGTCCACACACAGTACTCCCGCATAATTGCCGTTTTTGTCCACTGCCGCAAGCTGTTTCGACCATTTTTCTCTTATCCTTTCTTCCGTGTACGATTTCCAGATATCCCTCCCCTGCAATTCCTCTTCTATTTTGTTCTGCAGATTCATCAGCAGTTCCCTGTTGTCGGAAATACAGGCATATACCACAGAGGCTTTCCTGCGACGGTATTTTCGTTGTTGCAATGACAGAAATATATTTGGGACCGTCTCCTTTTGCCAATAGCAGGCCGTAACATGCTCCATACGCACTTCTCCCTTCTATCCTATCTATCCTAAACACAGATACATATATTCTTTTCATTCTTTAGGGTTTATTTGCCGACCGGCATGAAAATGATATCAGAATCGCGTCTTCCGCGAACGTAAAAAGAGCATACCATGCGGTATGCTCTTTGTCAACGGATAATAAGATATCCCGGATACTCTATCCGAAAATATTTACCAGATCGTTAAATAGCAGGAACACCATCAGCACCATAAAAAACACGAGTCCGATGAAGTGTACCATGCCCTCTTTTTCCGGGGGCACCGGTTTGTGCGTAATGGCTTCCCAGATCAGGAATACCAGTCTGCCGCCGTCCAATGCAGGAATCGGCAGGAGATTCAGAATCCCCAGATTCACCGTAAGCATCAGGGTGATATTCAACATATTCACCAGTACATTCTGCCAGCCGTAGTCTTTTGTACTTTCGTAGGTTTTTCCCACGACATTCACGGCAATCCCGACCGGTCCTGCCACATCCTGTCTGGATACCTGCCCCTGCACCAGCATCGCCAGGCTCTTCCAGGTCATCGTCACACAATAACGCATCTCATACCAGGAGTAACGGAAGCAGTCCAGTCCGGACAGCTGTACAAAATCCGCATTACTGATACCGATCATATAACGCCCTGTACTCTCATCATACTTAGGCGTCAGGGTTGTAGTTCCTTTTACTCCGTCACGCTCATACTGTACCGTGACATTCCCGCCCCGGTAGGTCAGCGTAAACAGCTGTATTTCTTCATACAGATGAATCTTACTGCCATTCAGAGAGAGAATTCTGTCTCCGGGCTGCAGTCCGGCTTCCTGCGCCGCACCGCCATCCACGATCTCCGTCGCCACGGGATCACGGATCACGATCAGATTCACCATAATAAAAGCAATGATAAATCCAAGGATGAAATTAAATACCGGTCCCGCCAGGACAGTGGAGATCCGCGCCCATACATTGGCATTTAAAAACGATCCGCTGTGGTCTTCCCCGTCTTCTTTTTCATTCAGTCCATCTTCGCCTTCAAACATACAGGCTCCACCGATGGGAAGCAGCTTCAGAGAATATTTGGTGTCTCCTTTTTGAAAAGAAAACAGATTCGGACCCATGCCCACGGAAAATTCTATCACATGAATCCCATTGGCTTTCGCCAGCAGAAAATGTCCGAATTCATGTGAGATGACCACCACCCCGAAGATCAATACAAACAAGATCAATGTAACCATTTATTGCCTCTCATATCATGCTTCTATTTTAGGATCAGAATCCCTTGCCGTCGATATAACTGTAAACAGATGCTTCTGTCTCCAGGATCTCCTCCACATTCGGGTTCTCGATCACCTTATGCTGCTCCATGGCTTCCTGAATCAACTCCGGGATCTGAAGATAAGCGATCTTGCGATCTAAGAACAGTCCTACTGCTTTCTCGTTGGCTGCGTTGTACACCGTAGGCATACTGCCGCCGATGCGTTGTGCATCATAAGCAAGCTTCAATCCGTAGAACGTCTCCATATCCGGCTTCTCGAATGTCACCTGTGCCAGTTCATAGAAATCCAGCCGTCTGCCCGGCATCGGACGACGATCCGGATAGAACAGCGCATACTGGATCGGGAGTTTCATATCTGGAGTTCCCAGCTGTGCAATTACCGCACCGTCCACATATTGTACGGCGGAATGAATAATACTCTGGGGATGCACAATGACCTGGATCTGATTCAGATCCACACCAAACAGCCATTTTGCTTCCATGACTTCCAGTCCTTTATTTACCAGCGTGGAGGAATCTATCGTAATCTTCCGTCCCATGGACCAGTTAGGATGCTTTAATGCATCCTCAACCTGAATATTCTGCAGCTGTTCTCTTGTCTTTCCTCGGAAGGGTCCACCGGATGCAGTCAGCAGAATTTTCTCGATCCTGCCCTTCGGTTCTCCGTTCAGTGACTGAAAGATCGCGCTGTGTTCACTGTCCACCGGCAGGATCTTCACACCCATCTTCGCCGCCAACGGCATAATGATGTGTCCGGCAGTCACCAGAGTCTCTTTATTTGCAAGAGCAATATCCTTTCCTGCCTCAATGGCCGCGATCGTAGGTCTGATACCAATCATGCCCACAATCGCCGTCACTAATACCTGTGCTTCGGGCATCACTGCGATCTCCAGCAGTCCGTCCATTCCGGTCACGACCTTCACGGGAAGATCAGCTACACGACTGCGCAGATCCGCTGCCGCCTCCTCGCTCCACATACCTGCGATCAACGGATGGAATTCTCGGATCTGCTGCTCCATCTGTTCTACACTTTTTCCTGCTGCCAGTGCTACCACCTGCAGCTCCGGATTATTCCTCACGACTTCCAGAGTCTGGGTTCCGATCGAACCGGTAGACCCCAGAATTGCTATCTTTTTCATGTATTTTCGCTCCTCTATCTGAGTCCCATCAGCAAAAGGGTAAGGAAATAGGTCATCGGTGCTGTCACCGTCATACTGTCAAAACGATCCATAATCCCACCATGTCCGGGAATCAGTTTCCCATAATCTTTAATATTATGGTTCCTCTTGATGGCAGAGGCCGCCAGATCTCCTACCATGCTCATCACTGCACCTGCGGCGCAGATAAAGGCAATGATCCATGTAATTGTCCGGTCCGGGAATGCCGTCTCCACAAAAAAATGTGCATACAGTCCACCGATCAGTGCTGCCCCGACGACACCGCCGATACAGCCTTCCAGGGACTTATGAGGACTTAATTCCGGGAAAATATGCTTCTTCCCGATCAGCTTTCCGACGACATAGGCACAAGTATCGCATCCCCAGGAACTGATCAGGATCAGCCATACCAGATAGATTCCGGTCTCACACTCGCGGGTGAGATAGACAAAGGACAACAGCACCGGTGCATACAGGAAGGAAAATACGGCTGCCATGACCTGACTTGCCTCGTATTTCGGAAACAATGCCACATAACAGAACATTTCTGCCATGAACAGGCCCACGATACACATGAGCAGTAATGTATGATCCCTGGTAAAAAACAATGTTGCGTAATATGCCGTCACGCCCACAAAGCCGATCCACTCCAGTGCATTAAAATTTTTCTCATCCGTTGCACATCTTAATGCCTTGGTAAGCTCTCTGTATGCAATCAGAGAAATAAGCCACAGCGGCACTGCTAAAAATATATTGCCGAAGCTGAACGTAGCCAGTGCAATGACAAGCAATACAATGCCACTGAGCAAACGGGTCCAAAACATAAGCTATTCCTCCTTCAGGCCGCCATATCTTCTGTCTCTATGATTATATGCTTCCACAGCCTTCATCAATTCTTCTTTTGTAAAATCCGGCCAGGGAACCGGAGTAAAGTAAAATTCCGTATAAGCCAGCTGCCACAGCAGGAAATTGGAAATCCTCTGCTCATTGCAGGTGCGGATCAGCAGATCCGGATCCGGTATCCCAGCGGTATCCAGATAATCTTCCAGCATATCCGCCGTGATGGTTTCCGGTGATACTTCCCCGCTTTGTACCTTTGCGGACAGTTTTTTCACCGCACGGATGATCTCATCCCTGCCACCGTAGTTGATGGCAATCTGGAAATGCAGACCGTCATTGTTCTTCGTAGCTTCTTCCAATTCCGCGATGCGGGTCTGAATGTCCTGATCCAGTCTGGTCTTATCTCCCAGAACTCTGACGCACATACGATTTTTTTCGGCAGTCTTCAGACAGGTTTTCATATAATTGCGCAACAATTTCATCAGCGCATCCACTTCGTCCTGCGGCCGGTTCCAATTCTCTGTGGAAAAAGCATATACCGTGAGATACTGAATCCCCATACGGTACGCCTCCTCACAGATCACTTCTACCGTTTTGGCCCCCTGCACGTGACCGTAGTTGCGGGGCATTCCTTTTGCCTTGGCCCAACGGCCGTTACCGTCCAGAATAATCGCTACATGGTTCGGAATTTTCAAATTTTCTTCCATAATTTCAAACCTTCTTAAATCCTTAAACTGTCATGATTTCCTTGGACTTGCTGTCGATCAGGGCATCAATATCTTTTACATATTTGTCGGTAAGCTTCTGAAGCTCCTCCTCCAGACCCTTGATCTCATCCTCAGACACTTCTGTCTTTGCCAGCTTCTTGAAAGCATCGTTACCGTCTCTTCTGATGTTACGGATGGCTACTTTGCCTTCTTCCCCCTTCTTCTTTACTTCCTTGACCAAGTCTTTTCTGCGCTCCTCGGTAAGCTCCGGGAATACGAGACGGATCACGCTACCATCATTGGAAGGATTGATACCGATATCGGAGGTCATGATCGCTTTTTCGATCTCCTTGATCAGAGACTTCTCCCAGGGAGCGATCTGGATGATACGTGCCTCGGGAACAGTTACGTTACCTACCTGCTGAATGGGGGTGGGAGTTCCGTAGTAGTCTACTCTCAGCTTATCCAGTACGTGAGGGTTCGCACGTCCCGCACGAATGGCAGCAAAATCTGCCTCTAAAAATTCAAATGCCTTCTGCATTTTATCACTATATACCTGTACTCTTGCGTCCATAATTTCCTCTCTTCTGCGCTCTGCGCCTTTCTATTATTTTGATTTTATACAGTTACTTTCGTTCCGTTGAACTTACCCTTCAGGGTATTCACAATGCTGTTTTCCTCATTCAGGCCGAATACCCACATGGGCATCTTGTTATCTCTGGCCAGAATGGATGCGGTCATATCCACTACCTGAAGGTTCTTCGCAATGACTTCATCAATGGATACTTCATCGTATTTTTTCGCCGTAGGATCCTTGGCGGGATCTGCATTGTATACACCGTCGATTGCCTTTGCCAGCAGAATTACATCTGCCTCTACCTCAATGGCACGCAGGACAACTCCGGTGTCGGTGGAAAAATAGGGATGTCCCGTACCACCTGCGAAGAACACTACCATGCCCTTTGCAAAATATTTGTTGGCTCTGTCCTTAGAGAACAACTTGGTAAAGGAGCCGCACTCGAACGGAGTCAGGATATTGGTCATCATGCCTACCGAGCGGAAAATCTCCGAGACATAAATACAGTTCATGATCGTGGCCAACATACCGATCTGGTCAGCCTTTGTGCGATCGATATTCTCACTGGAACGTCCTCTCCAGAAATTACCGCCGCCGATGACAATACCGACCTGGATGCCGTCATCTACCAGTTCCTTTACCTGCAGTGCCACCTTTCTGACGGTCTCCTCGTCGAATCCGGTCTTTTTCTCTCCTGCCAGTGCTTCACCACTGAGTTTCAGTAATATTCTCTTCATGATCGTATGCTCCTTATTTTGTTTTCTTTTTCTCAGGCTTATAATCGTCGAAGAAAGAAGTCGGGCTGACTTCCGCATAGCACTGTGAGCACATACCTTCGATCACCGCACCATTGTTGATCTGTACGGACTTAGACTTAATATTTCCCATTACGATAGCGGAAGAATCCAAAATGACAGGTCCCTGTACATCAATGTCACCTTTTACTGCACCTGCGATGGCTGCGCTGGTAGCGGTAATGTTGCCGATGACAACAGTGCTTGCTCCGATCTTCACGGAGCCCTCGCTCATGATCTCGCCGTTGATCTTCGCGCCTTCTGCAAAAATCTCAGCTGCTTTGGAATTACCATTGATATATCCGGTAATGTTCAGTTTGCCCAGAATATCAATGTTTCCATTAATTGTGCCTACCAGATCCATAGATCCTTCGGAACTTACATCTCCGGTGATCACCATGCCGGCAGTAATAATTGCGTTTTCATCTGATGCGGTCTTTACGTCCATTCTCTTCTCTGCTCCTTTGTTTTCCTCTCTATGTTCCTGTTCCAGAACACTTCCTACGGTCATATCGTTCTGAAGCACATGATCCAGATCCAGCGCTGCTTCTTCCGCAGACTGTTCCGGTGTCTCTTCTGCTTCCTCCACAGGCTTTTCTTCTGCATTTGCCTGCGGGATCTCAATAGAATCCAGATTCTTCAGCATCTCTTCCAACGCTGCATTATCCTTTGTTGCATCTGTGGGCTGCTCTGTCTGCACTTTTTCTGTCGTTTCCGGCATATTCTTAACCGGTTGCTCTTTAGTCTCTGCGACGTCTCCCTGATTCAGATCTTCTTCCGGCATCAGTTCATTCACCGCCTGTGACAGATCTTCCTTCAAATCTGAGAAAAATCCCATGATTATGTACCTCCGTTTATCTCTTGTTCTATTATAAATATTTTCTATAATATAATGCAATTCTCCGGTTCCCTGAACTTTCAAAATTGCAATTATTCCACATGATGTACCGGCCTGGTATTCTCCGTGATCGGCAAGATCACCGTATCCGGTCTGGCCAGAATATTTTCTATAATATCCGGTAATGCTTCCACCGTAGTCGGTTTCTCCGCAGAGTCATGCAGCAATATGATCGATGTATCTCTGGTATCGATATCCTCTGTACAATTCTCCAACAGGGTATCGATAGGCAGATTCCTGCTTCCGCCATCTCCGGAGGACACATTCCAGTCAAAATATTCCACGCCCTGACTGTCCAGATAATCAATAAATTCATGCATATCAATATTGCTGACCGTATTGGAGCTGCCCCCAGGGAAACGATAATAGACGCTTTCCACACCGGTCGCCTGGTAGATGTCGTCTCTGATCCGTGCGAAATCTTCTGTGAAACTATCCAGCGATTCATAGAGTTCTTTATACTTGTGGCTGTAAGAATGCATTCCCAGGGTATGACCATCCTCCACGATCCGCTGCAAAGCCGCATCCGCTTCAGAGCCATCCTTTCCCACCACAAAAAAAGTAGCTTTCACATGATACCGATCCAAAATATCCAGTATCTCATCGGTATAAATACTGGGACCGTCATCAAATGTCAGATAAACCTTGTGAATCATCTCCTGTCCGGGATCACTCTCCGGCGTATGCTCCGACACTTCACCGGAAGTTACTTCTTCCTGTGTTTGGACACCTTGCTGTATTGCAGTCTCTGACTGTAGCTGCTGCAACAGGGTCTGCCGTTCCCGGTCCCTGGCGTCCAGTTCCCCCAGGCGCTGTTCCAGATCCCGCAAAGTCCCATTGATCGCATGCAGTCTGCAGATCAGATAGACACAGCACAGGATGGGAATCAACAGTCCTACGATCACAATGCCTATGATCATCTTCTTCAACCGCTGTACTCTTCTCCGCCGATCGTCCGGCGCTGTCTGTTGAAGTTCTCTTGCCATAAATATTTCTACGTCTCTCTTCCTATTTTGAAATCTTTCCTTCCATCAGACAAGACTTCTGTAACAGTATAGCATATTCCACTTTTTTGGGAAAGAGATTTATGTAAAACTTTAAAAGCCGCGGCGGATATTCCTATCCCCGCAGCTTTTACCTCTATATTTCGATATTCCGTAATGATATTCCCCTCTGTGAATGAGTATTTCCTGTATGCCCGGGTTTTCTACCCTATTTCCTGCATTTTTCGCTCCGGATAATGCCCCATAATGAAATGTTGGAAAAAGAGCGCCGGAAGGTGATGGCTCCGAAACCGATACCATATCTCCTCCGGTACATTATCGAACTGGCAGATCTGACCGTCACTTGCGAACTCCATCTCCAGCACCTGTCGTTGTGCATCGTACCCTGCGGATCTGATCATCGGATTAGCCAATATGTACCTTCTCATTGTCTTTTGTTCTCGCTTTCTGTTTCTGCTTTTGTCATCCCTGACAGAAATGTCCTTTACTATAATGCGTTCAGCTATATCTTTTCCCTGAAAGAGTTCCCCCTTTATACTTTCACGTTAAGATTTTGTCCCACCCACTATGACAATCGCAGATTATTTTATTTTTCCCTTCGTTTTACCCTTATGCAGGTCTTAGCATACTTTCTGAATACGTGTGCTGTATCCCCATGCCCTCTGTGGCAGTCTGCGGATAACGTTTTTTCTGCTGTCCGCAGACCATACAATATTTAGTTTTGATCCAGTGTAGCAATATAAAAGTTTCGTTTATTGATAGTTAGTAGGTAAACTTAAATGCTCCCGTGTCGTTCACAACTTCTTCGTAGCCGTCTACGTCTGCATAATGTGTGCAGATAACACGGTAGGTTCTGTCCTTGATGGCTTCAGGATATTTTAAATTTGCTCCAAAAATTGAGCAATCATAAGATTCTGTACCATCAGAGACAAGCACCGTTTTCCAACCATACCACATTTTCTGCTGCACCTTAATATCCTTTACACCTATAACAGATGCCGTACCTATACAAGACGTTGTAAAGGACATACATAACCCCTCGTCCATTTTAAAAGCCATAATAATTTCGCAATCAAACATCGTTGTTATAGGCTTCACATCCGAAATACTATATTCCGGACTCATGTTTGTTACTGTTACTTTCATAGTGGTATCTCCATTGAGATACGCTTCCTCCGCATGAGCTTCCTGTACCGGCACACTAAAAGCAAAAATCAGTGTCAATACCAAAGCAACTATTTTTCCACTCTTTTGTTTTCTTTTTCTCACTCGTGTTTTCCTTTCCTTCATAAGATTTTTTGCTACACTTTTAGAGGCTCAAATTGTCCCTCTATATAGTACATGTGATTTATTCTTCAAATCTTACAAAGAACTTTAACTTTTTTGAAAAGAAGTTGAAAAGATTTGAAAATTTTTTCAAAAAAGTCTTTAGAAAATTCTTAGAAAAAGTAAAAAAAGAGATTGAGTTTTTCACCCAATCTCCTGTCACAGATTTCAATAATTATCTACTATTGCTTCTTGGTATTTGACTGCAATTTCCTTCAAAAAATCCCTATCATTTATTCCTGCAACTGCATATTTTTCATTTTCATAATAAAAATAAACGATATAGCTTTGATTTCCATTATCCTCCTGCTTGCTGAAAACCTCTAGACTGATACCATCATTTTCAAATTCTTCACAAAACACATAGCCTGGATAAGTTTCTCTCACACGTAATATTTCCCGTGGATAAATTTTAATTTCATACTGCAACATCTCAGCTTGCTCCTTATTTAAAATCACATATATCGTATCTGATTCATCCGTCTGAACTGTTTCTATTCGTTTCATGCGGTATCCACAATCATATAAATCCCTAATTCCAAGTGCTACCTTAACATACTTCTTATATATTTCCGGTACATCTTCTACACTATCATACTCTTTTCGAGCACAATTTTCCGATTCTTTATTGGATGATTCCGGTGATGTTATCATCGTTGTTCCCTCTTCATTCTTATCCATCCACCAGAAGAACCCGCCATGCTTCTCGGCATTTACCGCCATCTGCCAGGAGCCTCCCAGCATGATCACAATCAATACAGCCGCTGCCACCGCCACAGCTCTGTGCTTCTGCAAATAATGCAATACCTTATGCTCTTTCTTTTTCTCCGGCTCATCGGCCTCTGCCAGAATTCTTTCCTCTTCTTCACGTTCTGCACAATATTTCCAAAAATTATCCACCACTTCATCCGATGACAGTCTGTCTTTCTCCTCCTCAGGAGTCAGACCGTCCAGCAGTTTTAATAAATTCTGAACTTCATCTGCATCAAATTCTTCATCGGAAGCTTCCATTGTATACCAATCTAATCGTTTCTGAATCTCCTGAATCAGACTTTCATTGTCCTGTTTCTTCATTTCTGCTCTGTTCCCTTCTGTATCTCATCGTCCGGCTTCGATGCCTGATCTTTATCCCTCTCTATTATATGTGTCTCTTTTTTGTCATTTCTTACAGACATTTTTTGTTTTTTGTCGAATACCTTACCGTCATATATGATTTTTGCCACTTTTCCACGAAGCCTGTTGATTCGTACGCTCATGTTGTTCTCGGACGTATTCTCCAGCTTTGCCATTTCCGGTATTTTATACCCTCGTACGAAATACCGTGAAAAACGTTTCTTATCTTCTTTGTCCAGATCATTCTCCAATACGATATCCAATTCTACTTTACCATATTGGTCCTTCGCCTCAATATGCTCATGACCTTCTATAGGGATTTCACGTTGTAACTTTCTGGTCTTTTTATTAAATTCCTAGATTTTGTATCTCGCCGTTTCAATCAGAAAACCGGTCTGATTGGGATGTACCTTCAGCTGATCCCATTTTTTATAAGCAATATAAAATGTCTCCTGTAATACATCCTGTGCCAGAGACCTGTCCAGTATCCGGCATTTGATGAAGTCATATAAGATCGCCTGATTCTCACAAATCAATCTGGTAAACTCCTGATGATCTGCTTCCATCTCTTCTGTCTTTTTCTTATGCATTTGTCATCGCTCCATTATGAGATTTTATCTTCTCAAGATTTTTCTTATATAATTTAACATTTGTTCCTGTACTAAATATAGATGTTTTTACGATTCGTTTAAAATTTCTATTTTGTATCTATATATTTAGCTTTTCGTAAAATCATTGTCAATTATTTGTCACCGACAAAATCCGCTAATATTTGTGCCGATTAAGTGTTGACAAACAAGGCCTCTTTTGTTAGAATAAACCACGGTGATTGCGTAACAGTCACGTGATGCTGCTGTGGCTCAGTCGGTAGAGCGTCGCATTGGTAGTGCGGAGGTCACGGGTCCGATTCCCGTCAGCAGCTCTTCTTTAAAAAAGTATGATCTTAAAAGTTATAGGCTTTTAAGATCATTTTTTTATTTCTCTATTTAACATCTTCCAATAACTGATGAACGGAAATATCTAACACTTCCGATATATCCAAAATCACTTCCAACGAAAATGGCTGGTCACAATTAGGTGCTTCGATTTTGGTAAGGTAACTGATGCTGATACAAACCATATCCGCCAATTGTTCCTGCGTAAGTCCTCTGAGCTTACGGTATTTTTTAATTGTCTGTCCTATGCTCTTATACTCTTTTGAATGTTTCTGATTCATTTTCACATCTCCTGTATCTACCCTTACAATTCTAATAGATAATGTGAAAACGGAATTTCAGTTATAATGAAAGTTTTAATACATAAAAATATCGACTCCTTTCTCCGGATCACCGAATGAAAAGAGTCGATATGAATACTGTTTTATATTAATTGCGACGTAATATGAATTTTCCCACCAGATCATTCAATGAGAATGCCTGTGCGGATAATTCTTCACTGGTAGCCGAAGATTCTTCCGCCGATGCCGAATTCGACTGTACTACCTCGGATATCTGATTCACTCCGACTTCTGCCTGTTCCATAGCCTGCGCCTGTGCCTTGGATTCCTCGCTGAGACGTTTCGCATCTGCAGCAATCTCCTTAACTCCTGTAACGATCTGTTCCAATGAGTCGGCTGCCGCTTCCGCTGCCATATTGCCGTTCTCAATCTCCTGCAACGATCCCTCGATCAGGCTTCTGGTATCTACCGCCGACTGCGCACTCTGCTCGGCCAGTTTACGAATCTGTTCTGCCACTACTGCAAATCCTCTGCCTGCATCTCCGGCTCTGGCAGCCTCAATCGCCGCATTCAGAGACAACAGGTTCGTCTGACTCGCAATATCTTCAATGTCAGCAATAATATTCTGTATCTTTTTAGATGTTTCATTGATCCGATCCATTTCTTCCATCAATGACTTCATCTGTGCATGACCTTCGTCTGCCTGCTTTGCGTAGTTCTCAGCCTTTTGCGTAGTCTTCTGAAGCTCCCCGGCAGTACGTGTGACCGAATCTGTAATATTGGTGATCGTTGCTGTCAGTTCTTCCACGGAACCCGCCTGATCCGTAGCACCCTCTGCAAGTGACTGTGCAGACTGTGCCAGATTCTCCGCTCCGGCAGATACCTGCTTGGCCGCCTCCTCTACCTGTTCCAGCGTACTATTCATCTGTCGGTTCATCTTACGCATTGCATTTATCAACGCACCAAACTGACCAACATATTTTTCCTCAATCTTAGTTTCTATTGCATAATTGCCATCTGCCATCTGTCCCAGCAGTTCTCCTGCATCCGTAATGATCAGATTCAGATTGTCTGCCATTTCTTTCGCCACCCGGATCATGTATGCAATTTCATCCTCTGTATTGCATTCCGGGAATTCACTTACCAGGTCTCCCTGCGCGAACGACTGAAGCCGGTCTGCCAGTGCCACCATCGGTTTCTCAATATCACCCGCCATTTTTTTGCCCAGTATGACAGAACTCCAAAAAGAGGATATTACAATCACAAGGATCACAATCAACATGATAAGTTCCATATGACGCAGATTCTTTTCTGCACGATCCCCTTTTTCAACACACACATTCATCAGATTCACAAATTGTGCGTAGACATTCTCGTACTGTGTTGTCAAGTCTCCGGTATCCAGTTCCTGTGCTTTCAAATAACCATCTGCATCATCTGATATAGCCAGCTGCAGAACCTGCTCATCCAGTTCCCAATAACCATCCAGTGCTCGGAGCACTTCGTCATATGCCGTTCTGCCTTCATCAAACCGGAGCGTTCTCTCAAGCTCCTCCATGTATGTATTGAACGCTTCCTTTTTCTCAGTGTGTAGCTCTGTCTGCTTTTTAATTACCGCTTCCTCATCATAGCCGACTACCGAGCGCAATGCACTTCTGCTTTCAGAGAAAGCCGTCATGGCTTTTCCGATGTCTCCCTGTGTAAAGCCATATCTGTTCAATGCCTTTTCATATTGTGCCGCTGCTATCAATAATGCCACAACACCAATCATTGCCGCAATCGCCCCGATTACAGCTACCTTAACAAATCCCTTCGTCAGGCGTTTTTTAATTCCCTGCTGCTTTTGTTTTTTCATTCAATCCTCCCCTTGTGCTGTAAAAACAAATAATGCCACAAGCCACTTTTATATGCGTATTATAACACTTTATAATCAGCTCTTCAATGGTACGATGGTAACCAAATCCAACTCTCTCCTAAGGAAAAAGAGGATTCCGAAAAATCCCCTTACTATGCTTTACATATACGCTGATTTTACAATACTGAAACTTATCTTTGCAGTTTTTCTGTTTTATTATACTCGTAAGTTAGTAACTTGTGAGTATAATCTTGTTCAGGATGGTAAGTAAATGAGTCAGTTTTATTGCCGCGAGAATGATCTTATTCTATTCCATACTTCTTCATCATCGCTTCCAAAACTTCCGGATCAGTCAACTGCGTTACTTTATCTGCATCTTCTCCGGCACTCATTTGTGATATTAAAGTCAGCAGATGTGTTCTTCCTGAACGTTCTCCTTCAATTCTACCTTCTTCTCTTCCCTGTTCTCTACCGTACTCATATTCTGCCTTGCGGAGCTTCTTCTCTTCTTTTTCTTTATCATATTCAAAAATGCTCACTTTTACTACCTCCGCGCGATTCTTTTTTAAAAATTCTGCCAGGATCCCTTCCCTAATGCATTCCGTAACTGCACGTTCTACCGCTTCATCCAACGGCATTTCCGCGACATACTTCCGGACTCTTGCGACATACCGGGCATACTCCTGCAGCACATGGCAGCTGTTCATCAGTTCTTCATTATGTCCGGCATTGATATTCAACATCGTAACTTTTAATTCCAGATCAGGCTCGTCCATCGGGTTCTCATAGGCATCCGACAGCCTCAGTTCCATCCGGTCCGGTACCTTGTGATCCAGTCCGTTATAAAATACCAGGAACTTCGGTGTGGGAATCTTCTGGATTCCGGACGAATACAATGACTTTCCATCCGCCAAGGTCTGATATTCGCTGGCTATGTAGAACAGATCCCGCAGCGGAATATTCGGGTTATAGGTTGACTGATGCTCGTACAAATACATTCCCATCTCCAGTACAAATGCCAGGTCATTCTTCATGCCCATATATACAGCATTCTCTAATGTCACAACATTCAGCGCGTCCGGATCCCGGTAATCCTTCCCCGTCACTGCATTGTACAGGGAAAGCAGATATTCCGGTTCCGAGAATAGCATTCGGAAAATCGTATCCTTATACTTCACATTCGCCTTTGGCTGTTCTATCGCCGTTTGTTCCACCAATGTCCGTTCCGTCTGTACAGCTTCTTGTCTCTTCTTCGTCATCGTATCCTCCTGTTCTCATAGTACCTGAAAAAAAGGATAGACTTCTGCCTCCCCACCTGTCTCTCAACGCACTATGCTCTAAATGGTTAATTGGGTATAAAAGCATAGAATTCATTGAAATGATATAGATGTGTGGATCAGCTCTCGCTGCCGAAATCGTCAGAATGTATGCTTTGTGATTATATTATATAGATTTCCGGTTCCTGTCAATTAACAAAATAGCCAAATCCGCACTACCTGAATTTGGCTACTTTGAATAGGAGCATCGCAGGCACCAAATAATCCGACGGTGCCGCATATATCGCAGTTATTATTTTACACATGTGTTTGTCTCAAAAATATCTATCAGAGCTGAAAGCATTGCCCACTCAATTTATCCCATATTTCTGTTTCATTGTCTTTAAGATTTCCGGTTCTCCAAATAAGGCAATCTTATCTCCATCACCGCCAGCAATCATACTATTTATCAGCTTTACCAGTTGGCTTTCACCTTCTGCCCTGCCCTCTTCTCTGACGTCGTCATCATGTAACAGTTCTTTCATGTACTCCGACCTCCATTCCTCATTCTTACGTGCTCTGCGCACCGCTTCATCCATTCTCCGGCTCAGGTCTCCTCCGACCTTCCCGGTTCTGATATAATCATATAACTCCTGCAGATTCTCCGGCACTTTCTCCGGTTCTGCAGCTCTGCATCGTACATTCGCTTTTTATCCCGCGTATACATATCCAGCCGGACCGGCTTGCCACTTTATCACCCATCGCCTTACCAAACATAAAATCATCCGAAATCGTCAGTTCCTCATATCGTTTTGCCATCCGTGTTCTCCTCTCACACTCCACAGGAGAATAAACAACTACAATACGTAGAACAAATGCTCTGTCCTTCATCATCTCCTGCTCTATTGTATTTAATGGGGTAAATAAGCAGGAATTCCTCTGAAGTCACAGATATCAACTTGCGCTGATTTAGAAATTTGAGATAGAAAAAAAATCTGCTTACAAACAGAGAATAACAAAGAACTATGTACTTGTCAATGCTGCAAAATAGCCAAATCTGCGCTTTGTTAATTTTTACGGAAAAGAAATCGAAGAAAACGGATACCCCGGGCAAACCGCCGAAGTATCCGCTATTTTAACTATGCTAAATAATTCCGAACAAAGAGAACGTGATTATGCACTCAGACTTTTGAAGCTTTTTCTGGCTTATCAAAAATAAAACCCTGACTAGTTAAAACCAAACAGCTTCTGACAGATCTTGTACCCCTCTACGGAAATCTTGCGTCCGCCTCTTCCGGGCAGGTTCATCGTTCCGCCCATGATGCCATTGCGCATCCACAGGTACAGTCTCTTATCCTTGCTCTTAAGATACTCCCACAATTCTTTCTTCTTATCCAGGTGTTCCTGAGTACCGGAGCGGATCAGCAGAACGGATGACACTGTCATAATAATTTCCAGATAGTTACGCATGTACTGATACAGGCGTCTGTTCTTGACCAACTCCTGTTTTTTTGCCACAAGATAATCGATCATCAGCTTAGTCACGCGGATCTGCTGATCGATACGGGAGATCATGACCGTCTCGTTCACGGACTGATCCTGTCTTCCTATATAATATCTGTAGAAATTCACATCCAGATAATACATATTTTTCACATAAGGTAACGGTTCAAACACATACAGATTGTCCACATAGAAAGTATGCTCCGGAAGCTTCAGTCCGCATTCCTGAAGCAGCTTCGTACGGAAGATCACGGAGTGCATCAGTATGTAATGTCCCTTGATAAAATGATGGCAGTCCGCCCAGGTGAACATCTTCTCTACCGGCAGAATATGACGGTACTGAATGACTTTCTTGCGACGCTCGCCTTCCTTCTCATAGACATAGTTGCTGATCAGCATGTCCAGTGCCTGACCACCTCCTGCAAGCTCCCGCAGAGTGTCCAGGATCTTAAAATAGGCATCCTGCTTCACCCAGTCATCACTGTCCACCACCTTAAAATATAATCCGGTAGCATTGGCAATTCCGGTATTCACTGCGGAACCGTGTCCACCGTTCTCCTTGTGGATCGCACGGACGATCGTAGGAAACTGCGCTTCATATTCATCTGCAATCTCCGCAGTGCGATCCCTGGTAGATCCGTCATCAACAATCAGGATCTCCACATCCTCCCCTCCGACTAACAGGGAGTCAATACATTTTCTCATATACTTTTCAGAATTATAACAGGGAATTGCTATGGAAAGTAATTTCATGATTGCTGTCCTTTCTTCATATTAAAACATAGTTCGAGGTATCCCAAGCTGCATGCTCAGTCCCTTCGCATAAGCTGCAAATGCAGAAGGAATGGGATATCTGTCTTGCGTCTCCCGGGGGTCAATATAGATCCAGTCCGCAGAATCCGGTCCCACCTTCTTCGGTGCGAGTTCATCGACCCGGATGAGATATCCCTTCATATGCCATTCTCTGTGGGAGAAAATATGCTTTGCATCCTCCAACGGCTGGATCCTGAGTACCTGCAGTCCGTTCTCTGTCAGATATTCCTTCACCTCTTCCGCCGTACAGAATCCCTTCATTGACGGGAATTCATACATTCCGGCGAGTAGTCCCTTAGCCGGTCGCTTGTGCAGCACCGCAAGCTCCGCATCCCGGATAATGAGGATCGTCTTCTCCTCTATGGTCCGTTCCTTTGCCTTTGCCTTATTTGGGTACTGCTGCTGCGTTCCATCTTCGTATGCCAGACAGATCTGTCTAAGCGGACATTCCTCACAATGAGGGGCACCGTTCGGAATGCACACACAGGCTCCGATCTCCATCATTGCCTGGTTAAAATCCCCCGGCCTGTCCTTCGGTATCACCTCCCGCAGATCCTTCTCCACGGACTTTTTCACCTTGTCCTCGGAGATGCACCGATCATCCTTACGAATACGGGCGATCACACGGAGTACATTTCCATCTACCGCCGGGTTCGGCTTCCCATAAGCTATAGAAGATACCGCTCCCGCCGTATAGCTTCCGATTCCTTTCAGTTTCAACAATTCTTCATAAGAATCCGGCATAATTCCGGCATAATCTTCCATGATCTGAATTGCTGCTTTCTGCAGATTACGCACCCGGTTGTAATAACCGAGTCCCTCCCAAAGCTTTAAAAGAGTCTCTTCCGGAGCCTTTGACAATGCCTCTATATCCGGCAATGTATTCATAAAACGGTTAAAGTACGGTTTCACCGCTTCCACCCTGGTCTGCTGTAGCATGATCTCAGAGACCCATACGCGATAGGGTGTGGGCTGTTCTCTCCAGGGAAGAATCCTACGATTATTATCATACCATTTTAAAAGTGGTTTGGGAATCGCCCGAAGGTCACCTTTCCTAAAGATTTCCTTAACATCCGTTAAATTTTCATTGTATTTATCCATAGTGTCTACCGCAGGCGATTGCATTCAAACTTCTCCATGGTGAGCAGGCAGTTTTTCAGTTCTTCATAACGTTCCTCCGTCTCACCGTCATTTACTTCGATATCGCAGGCGATTGCCATGGTCGTGATCATCTCATTGGTAATACGATGATGGAGACCTGCCAGAATATTCAGACGCTGTTCATAGGAATCCGCATCCAGGAACTCTAATACCAAAGGATCCAGTGCGGGCTCCTCCTCTGCAACTTCTATATGCACTGCCGGTGCTTCCGGCTGTGCTGCTACGCCCTGCGCCCCACTCACTGCGTCAGTCTCACGGGTCTGTCTGTCCACGTCCTCACCCTGTAATTCGAAACGGAATCTCTGCTGTATCTCAGGGTATTTGACCTTATCCACTTCGCTCGTGAACATCGCAAGCGGTCTTGCATAGGTCTTAAAATCTCCATACAATGCCTGATAGATCACCAGCTGCTCTCCAGTCTCCGAATGCTGTGCTATCGTAACGATCTGGTACAGATTCCCTTTAAAATGCTTATATATCTCATGTGGTTTGGGAATAAATGTCATCTGTCCTTCTCCTTTCCCATTGCCTCTGCTGCGGCATATGGTAACAGTATAACCCCTATTCTGAAAAATGTCATGTCTCCCTTAAAAATCTGTCAGAAGATATTCATAAGAGATGCTGTAGCTGCCGGAAGCATTGCACGCCTGCATAAGCTCTGCGCTGAAAGCTTCACGTTCCTCTTCACTCATGTCATTGATCCTCTTATGATGGATCGTAAAGGTATAATCACATGCTCCGCTTTCATCCATCACATAAGTCAGTGTCACACCACTGTTGCAGCAGCCATTCTCATTGAGATATTGCTTCACCTTTGTAAGCAGCTGCTGTTCCTTCACCTGATTCTCAATACGCTGTGTTTCATTGCTGCTTTCGCTTTTCACCGTGCTTCCGATGCAGAATACAATGGTCAGGATCAATAATACTGTAGTAACATAAAACATAATATTGGAAATGGCTTTTCTTCTCATAATCTATACCTCTCTGTTCTTTTATCCGGATTTTTACCGAAGCTTTCATCATCCGCTCCATCCGACAGATATAGATTACCTTTTTTCAAGTACTATAAAACCACCTCAATCCAAATATCACTGCGAAGCGGTTATAATTCAGCTGTTAAAATATTCTGCTCCGGCGGATTCCACAGCTGCTTTTAACCCCAGAGCAGACATTCTGACTGCACCGTTGCCCCAGATGATCATCTGCTCCAGGGCATCTGAGGTAGCTACCGTCACGCGGTATTTCTGCGGTTTTGCTCCCAGCTCATGTGTGGTGCGCTCAATATACTGGTCTGCAGTCTCCGCTTCCTTCGTATAGACCACTTCTATGTTATGATATTTCATCACAGATCCCGGATTTCCTTTCACCTTATAAGCATCATAGACCAAAATCAGCCGACATCCCTGATATCCCTGATAGTTGCACAATATATCCATCAGTTTGTCCCTGGCGCTGTCTAAATTGATCTGTGCCAGCTCCCGCAGCTCCGGCCATGCAAAAATAATATTATAGCCGTCCACTAGCAGATATTCTTCCGGTTTTTCCTGAGGGCCTGCTTTGGTCTTCGGTGTCCGCATACTGTCTGCCGGACTTTCCGTGTAGTTGCTGCGACTGCCGGAGGATGTATGATATCTGCGGAATCTATGTGGATCTTCTGCCCCTTTTCCATAGGTCCTGCGGAAGATCTCTTCGATCTCCTCCTGGGATATGATACGCTCTGCGCCGCCCCCCGTCTGACGTACAGCTCCCTGCCGTCTGCTCACTGCCGGCATTCCCTGTAAGGCGTCATCCCCCGACTCTGCATTTCCCTCTGAATCCGGTACCCAGCCGCTCTCCACATGGGCGTATTCCGACACCTGATCCCATGGCACCTGGAAACCGGCCCCGTGGGCACAGAATACGGAACCGGTAGGGTTGGCGGTATCCGCCTCCGGATCGTAATCCGTCTGTGCCATCACCTCTTCTGTATTATGGCAGGGCTCGTACCCCTGCAGGCTGCAGGACAGTCTGCCGTGTCCTTTGGTATAGGAAGCCACTTCTCTGGCGTAATCCCGCATAGTTGCCACCGGCACACTGCCCATCAGTACACTGTTGTTTCCTTCAGTCACCGGCGGATCGAATCGCCCATTCATTCTGGTGATATCTGACATTGCCCTGCCGAGATTTTCTGTCGGCACTTCCAGTCGATAGGAAAACCACGGCTCAAGCAGAATACTTTTTCCACTGCGCAGTCCCTGGCGGATGGCGCGATAAGTTGCCTGCCGGAAATCCCCGCCTTCCGTATGCTTAGTATGTGCCTTCCCGGCGATCAACAGTATACGAAGATCTGTGATCTCCGATCCGGTGAGCACTCCCACATGCCTTTTTTCCTCCAAATGAGTCAGGATCAGTCTCTGCCAGTTCCGATCCAGCATATCCTCACTGCACAGAGAGGCAAATTGCAAGCCGCTGCCCCGCTCACCCGGTTCCAGCAGCAGGTGTACTTCTGCATAATGTCGCAGGGGTTCAAAATGTCCGATGCCTTCCACCGGTTCCGCCAGCGTCTCCTTATAGACAATGCTTCCCGCATCGAATTCCGCTTCCAGTCCGAAACGCTCCCACAGGATATTTTTCAGGATCTCCATCTGCACCTGCCCCATGACCTGCATATGGATCTCCCGCTTTTCCTCCTGCCATAATACATGTAACTGCGGCTCCTCTTCTTCCAACTGTCTGAGCTTTCCAAGCGCTGTCACGGGATCCACATCCGGGGGAAAACTCAGCCTGTAGGTCAATACCGGTTCCAACACCGGTGCCAGATTCTCGCTTTCATAGCCCAGTCCCTGTCCTGCAAATGTCTTCGTAAGTCCTGTGACCGCACAGACTTCTCCCGCCGGCACGCTGTCTGCGGTCTCATAGCTTCCTCCATTGTACAGGCGCAGCTGATCTGCCTTTTCCTCCCAGGTCTCTTCCCCGGCACCGCTTTTCTCATTACCGATCATCATTTTGACCCGAAGCGTCCCTCCGGTGACTTTCAGATACGTCAGACGGTTCCCCGACGTATCTCTGCCGATTTTATAGACTCTGGCTCCAAACTCCTGTGAATATTCCGGTTCCGGCAGATAGAAAGACAGTCCGTCCAACAGCTTTTCTATGCCTTCCTGTCTTAATGCGGATCCAAAAAAGCAGGGAAACAGCTTCCGCTGCGCCACAGTGAATGCTATGCTCTCCGGCTGCAAGGCTCCGGTCTCCAGATATTCCTCCATCAGTACTTCACTGCACATGGCGGCATGTTCCAGTTCCTGCTCACGGTCCTCTCCGGATTCATCCTGCGCCATGATATTTTCAACGGTTACAATATTGCCATCCAGCTTACCTTGCAGTTCGGCCAGTATTTTGTCCCGCTCGGTGCCCGGCTGATCCATTTTATTTACGAATAAAAATACCGGAACCTCATATCTTTTCAATAATCTCCACAGTGTGTAGACATCCCCCTGCACGCCGTCACTGCCGTCGATCACAAGGATGGCTGCGTCCAGTACCTGAAGTGTCCTCTCCATTTCAGCGGAAAAATCCACATGCCCAGGGGTATCTAACAGAGTGATATCCACATCTTTCCACCGGATTCTCGCCTGCTTGGAGAATATGGTAATGCCTCTCTTCCTCTCCATGTCCCCATTGTCCAGAAAAGCATCTCCGTGATCCACTCTTCCTGCCTTGCGGATCGTTCCGCAGGTATATAAAAGGCTCTCTGCCAGTGTTGTCTTGCCGGCATCCACATGTGCCAGAATTCCTATGATTAATTTCTTCATTCCTATCGTTAACCCTTCTATCTCCGGTTCCTGCTGCTTCTTCAGGATTCTTACTGTTTCCTTAGGTTTCTACCGCTTTCTTAAGTTTCTGCTGTTTCCTTAGGTTTCTACCGCTTTCTGATCTTTACTATCTACGATACTATATTTTCGCCGATTTTCCAACTGTTTTATCTTGAGGATGTCATTGCAAATCCGCTTATAGATAGGCTATAATCATAGCATACTTTCCATCTTTCCATTAACAGGAGGAGCTATGATTAAATTAATTGCAACCGACATCGACGGTACGCTTCTAAAAGACGGTACGCTGATGATCGATCCGGAATATATGACCGTAATTGAAAAACTGACTTCAAAAGGAATCATCTTCGTCGCCTGCTCCGGCCGGCAATTCATCAGTGAACGAAAGCTTTTCGCTCCCGTTTGCGATAAGCTTCTCTATATCACGGACGGCGGCACGGTAGTCCGTACCCCTCACAAAATTTTAAAAGTCCACACTCTGCCCGAAGATGTCTGGCATGGAATGTGTGAAACGGTTCGCAATGAATTACCGGACTGTGATTATTTTATTGCCACTCCGGATTATTGTCTGGCAGAAGATGCCGGAAGCCGCATGTTCCGATGGCTTACGGATTCTTACGGATATGATATCCGTGAAGTACCGGACCTGTTAAAAGCACCCGTGGACAACGTGATCAAATTCACTGTATATCACCCTTCGGCATGTGAAGAAATGTGTGCCCCGCTTTTCACTCCCACCTGGCAGACCAAGGCTAAAATCGCTTCCTCCGGCAAAGAATGGATGGACTGTAACCCGTTAGGTGTGAACAAAGGAACCGCTATTCGGTTTTTACAGGAATATCTTGGCATTGCCCCGGATGAAACCTGCACTTTCGGAGACAATCTGAATGATATAGAAATGCTTGAGAGCGCCGGAACCAGCTATGCCGTATCCAACGCAAGAGAGGAAGTAATCGCTGCCGCAAAGAGAACCTGTGCGCCTTATTGGGAAAACGGCGTGCTGCAGGTATTAAAAACTTTTCTGTAAGCTTGACACTGTCACAATAAAGCACTATAGTAAACAGGTAAATATTATATTCCGCTAGGGGAGCACATCGCTGAGACTGAAGTGTTGCAAGACTACGCCATCACTTCTAACCCTCACTACTTGAACCGGATAATACCGGCGTAAGGAAGCATAGATTTCATGCAGTTATTGTCTACGTGTACACTGCTGATAACAGTGTATAAGAGCCGTACATTATAAGAGTGCCGTTCAAGGCTAATTTTTGCATGGATACGATGTTGTCCCTCCTCGCGCATACGAAGGAGGATTTTTTATGTTGTACAATGTTGTTGTGAATGACTGGGGCGAGACTACTTATGTCCCCACTGCTCTGGGCAATGTCCTGTTAGTGGTTGTCCTGATCGCTCTGCTGGCCGTGGCTGTTGTATTTGCCCGTAAGCAGAGAAATAAGACCGGCGCTGACGACGTTGATCAGAAAATGGCTCACAGTAAGCTGACCGTAAAGCAGTTGGCATTCTGCGCCATGGCAATCGCTCTTGGAACCGTGCTGTCAAACATCAAGCTGTTCCATTTTCCTACCGGCGGTTCCATTACGCTTCTGTCCATGCTGGTGATCTGCCTGCCCGGTTACTGGTTCGGTCTGGGTGCAGGTATCGCCACCGGAGTAGCTTACGGTGTGTTACAGCTTCTCATTGATCCCTATGTATTGTATCCCATGCAGTTGATCGTTGATTACATTTTGGCTTTCGGTGCTCTGGGATTGTCCGGACTCTTCTCCAATGCGAAATTCGGACTTCTGAAGGGATATATCACCGCTGTGCTGGGTAGATATGTGTTCGCCGTGATCTCCGGATGGATCTTCTTCGGCGCGTATGCCTGGGAAGGCTGGGATCCCCTGCCCTATTCCCTCGCCTACAATGCGATCTATATCTTCGCTGAAGCGGCAGTAACATTACTGATCCTGTCCGTGAAACCGGTGCAGAATCTGTTCTCGAAGTTAAAACAGATGGCTTTAAATGATTAGGTAAATTGTGAGTTACGAGCCATGCAAAGTCAAAACGGAAACAGCGATCTGGGAGCTTGCTCACAAGTCGCTGTTTTTGTTTTGGAAAGTTTGTGGATATAAGAAGCTTGTTTTGCTGCTGATACCCACGCTATGGAAAGTTTGTGGGTATGAGAAGCTTGTTTTGTTGCTGATACCCACGCTATGGAAAGTTTGTGGGTATGAGAAGCTTGTTTTGTTGCTGATACCCACGCTATGAAAAGTTTGTGGGTATGAGAAGCTTGTTTTGTTGCTGATACCCACGCTGTGGAAAGTTTGTGGGTATGAGAAGTTTGTTTTGTTGCTGATACCCACGCTGTGGAAAGTTTGTGGGTATGAGAAGCTTGTTTTGCTGCTGATACCCACGCTATGAATAAACTACCGGTGCTTAATTGACTAAATTTGTTGATTACGCCCCGCGCAACGTAAACTGGCGGGGCTTAATTAATTTAATTTGTTGATTACGCCCCACGCAACAAATAAGACCGGGATGGGTGCGCAAGTGCCCACGCCCGGTCTTTCTTGTTCTCTAGCGTGGCTATGCTTTCGTAGCTCTCCAGTTTGGTGTAAAAAACCTAAAAACAATGAATTCCGTACAAAAAAGTTCCTAAATCAGGAATTTTTGTACGGAATTTCTTCATTTTGCACTCTCACCGAAAATAACTGCTTTTTATATGGCAAAATCTCATGTTTTTGTATTTTTTTAGCAAAAAATGGCGTTTTTAATACAAACAGAACTCCCCGAGCGGCCAACGGCAATGCTGCGTTACGAGCCATGCACCCAATTCATAAATGTGTCGCAAAGGACGCTCCACATTTATTTCATTGACGGCTGTCGCCGTATAAAAATAGAACGAAACAACCTCTTGTGTGAGCAAACTCCCACCGAGGTATTCCGTTCTATTTTTGCATGGCTCGTAAACTTTCATTTTATTTCGTGTTCTTCATGACATCTTTATTCTTCACAAGGTAATCGATCAAAGATACCACGGTGAGGATCAATGCGATCCACATAATGATATTGGTAAGGATCTGCAGCTGCGGGAAGTTGGCGATCATCAGGCAGATCATGACCATCTGGAAGGTGGTCTTGAACTTGCCCCAGTAACTTGCGGCAATGACTACGCCATTGTCGGAAGCGATCAGACGGAAGCCGCTGATGATAAACTCTCTGGCGATGATAATGATGACCACCCAGGAAGGGATACGGTTCATCTCGATCAGTGCGATCATGGCGGAACATACTAACAGCTTATCCGCCAGGGGATCCATGAACTTACCGAAGTCGGTGATCAGATTATATTTTCTTGCAATCTTACCGTCGATCAGATCGGTGAGGCTGGCAATGATGAAGATAGCCAGTGCGATCATATCCGTCACAAAGGTGTTCTCGCCAAACCATCCGGCCTGACCTCCCAGTAACAGGATAATAAACGGTACGATCAGGATCACACGAAAAATAGTCAGCTTGTTGGGCAGATTCATTTTACTCATGATATATTTCTCCTATCAGATCATATTCATTGGAACCGGTGACCAGAACCTTGACAAAATCTCCGGTCATCAGATTCGCTGAAGTATTCACGAACAGATAGCCGTCCACATTAGGGGCATCTCTGTAGGTTCTTGCAACATAAGTCTCTTCGTCCGCAACCTTGCCCTCGATCATTACGGTCAGGATGTGTCCTACCATATCCTCCGCCTTGTCAAAGGCAATTGCCTGCTGTAATTCCATCAGTTCATCTCTCCGGAATTCCTTGACTTCCTGCGGCACCTGGTCTTCCATGGTGGCGGCGGGAGTATCTTCCTCCTGAGAATACGGGAATACACCCAGACGGTCGAATTCCATCTCGTTGACAAAACGATACAACTCCTCGAAATCCTCCTGGGTTTCTCCGGGAAATCCGCTGATCAGTGTGGTACGTAAGCAGATATCGGGGATTTTCTCCCGAAGTTTCCCAATGATGGCACGAAGCTCTGCCTGGTCAGTACGTCTGCCCATTCGTTTCAACACATTGTCGGAAGCATGTTGGATGGGAATATCCAGATAGTTACATACCTTGGGTTCTGCTGCAATAGCATCGATCAGTTCATCCGTGATCTCCTCCGGATAACAGTATAAAATACGGATCCAGTAGATACCGGGAATCTGCGCCAGCTCATGTAAAAGTCCGGGCAACTCCTTTTTCCCATACAGATCCACACCGTACAGCGTGGTCTCCTGTGCTACCAGGATCAGCTCCCGGACACCTTTATCCGCAAGTTCTCTGGCTTCTTTTAACAGACTCTCCTTGGGAACGCTGCGGTAATTGCCCCTGACCTTCGGAATAATACAGTAGGTGCAGTGTTTGTCACAGCCTTCTGCAATTTTCAGATACGCAAAATGTCCGCCTGTAGTGACAACACGGTTGGTCTCTGTCACAGGGGCGGCATTAATATCTTCATAATGGTTCTGTTTCTGTCCTGCCAGGATCTCCTCCAGGGCAGCTACGATCTCATCAATAGCAGTGGTTCCGATAATGGCGTCCACCTGCGGGATCTCCTTCTGGATCTCCTCGCGGTAGCGCTGGGCGAGACACCCGGCAGCGATCAGTGCCTTGACCTGTCCGCTGTCCTTCAGTTCTCCCATCTGCAATAATGTATTGATACTTTCTTCCTTGGCATCGCCGATAAAGCAGCAGGTGTTTACCACTACAACATCTGCCTCTGCTTCATCATCCGTGAAGGTATAACCTTTTTCCTGGAGCATGCCAAGCATCTTCTCGGAATCGACAAGATTCTTGTCACAGCCCAGGGATACAAACAATATCTTCATGCGTCTTATGCTTCCTCATCATCACCAAGGATCTTGATCTTACCCTGATTCAGCTCTTCTACTGCGATAGACAGGGGCTTATCCACCTTGGCTGTTACCAGAGGCTCGTCACCTGCGATGATCTGTCTTGCTCTCTTGGCAGTTGCCATAACGATAGAATAACGGCTGTTGACTACGGGTGCTTCGCCGGGCTCTACCTCGCTGTTTACTACTTTCATTAAGTCGGTATAAGAGGGATGTAACATTTTATTTTGCTCCTTTCGCGAAACCTTTCAGTTCCTCTCTGATCTCTGTGATAAATTCTACACGACGGGACGGTACATTTTTCGCTGCTTCCACATACTTCTGTACCGCTGCAGCACACTCATCCAGATCGTCGTTCACTACTATATAATCATAGGCATCCATGCCTTCTGATTCTTCATAAGCCCGTGCCAGTCTCTGTGCGATCACATCGGCTGTCTCGGTTCCTCTGCCCACCAGTCTCTTCTGCAGCTCTTCTGCACTGGGAGGGGTAACAAAGAGTAACAGGCTCTCCGGGAACTGTTCCTTGATCTTCATGGCTCCCTGAATCTCGATCTCTAAGATCACATCCTTACCTGCCTGCATCTGCTCTTCCACATATGCTTTCGGCGTTCCGTAATAATTGCCGCAATACTGAGCATACTCGATAAATCCGTTTTTTGCAATATTTTCTTCAAATTGTTCTCTGGTGCGGAAGAAATATTCTCTTCCGTCCTGTTCTCCTTCACGCGGTCCTCTGGTAGTCATGGAGATAGACAATGCATAATTGTCATATTCCGATAACAGCTTTTTCACCAGTGTTCCTTTGCCGGCTCCGGAGAATCCGGAGATCACCATCAATATTCCCTTATTCTGCATCTTCTTCACTGTCCTCTTTTTCATCTTCCGGCCACAACGCCTGTGCTCTTCCCGCAATCGTCTCGGGTAAAAGTGCAGACAGCACGATCTGACTGTTCTCCATGACCAGGACGGATTTCGTCCTGCGTCCCTGTGTGGCATCGATTGCCAGTCCCGTCTCTTTTGCCTTCTGCACCAGGCGTTTGATAGGTGCGGATTCCGGACTTACTATAGCAATGATCTTATCTGTATTCACAATATTTCCAAATCCCACATGGATCAGTCGGTTCATTGTATCGCCTTTCGTGGCTATTCAATATTCTGTATCTGCTCTCTGACTTTTTCGATCTCAGTCTTTAATTCAATGGCACAGTTGGAGATCTCCAAGTCATTAGACTTAGACAGAATCGTATTGGCTTCGCGGTTCATCTCCTGCGCCAGGAAGTCTAATTTCCTTCCGATGCTGCCACCAGCTGTCAGTGTATTCTTCGTGGTCTCAATGTGGCTGCGCAGTCTCACCAGTTCTTCATCCACGCACACCTTATCCGCGAAGATCGTCACTTCCGTGAGAAGTCTTCCTTCGTCCACTGTGGTATCACCCAGCAGTTCCTTCACCCGCTCTTCCAGTCTCTGACGGTACTCCGCGATGATCTGGGGAGAACGCTCTGTAATGAAATCTACCAGCTTCAGCATGCCGTCCAGTTTCGCGATCAGATCATCCCTAAGATGTTCCCCTTCGGTGATCCGGGTCTGTACGAACATCTCGCAGGCACCCTTTAAGGCTCTCTGCAGTTCCTTCCACAGCTCTTCCTCGTCGATATCCTGCTCTTCCATCACGAAGACATCCGGATACTTCGACAGGGTGGACACCCTGATATCACAATCCAGATCAAAATCGCTGGCCATTTGCTTCAGGTATCCCAGATACTCCGCTGCCAGTTCCTTGTTGTAACGGACGCTGGACGTGTTCTCGGAAAAATCTTCATAAGTAATGAACAGATCCACTTTACCTCTGGAAATGTAGTTCTTCAGTTCACTGCGGATCGCAGACTCGAAGAAATTCAGCTTCTTCGGCATTTTGATGTTCACATCAAGGTAGCGATGATTCACAGACTTCATCTCTACGGTAAACTTTCTGTTATTCTCGGCAGTCTCACATCTGCCAAATCCCGTCATACTCTTGATCATAGCTTCTCCTGTTGTAAGGGCGCGTAAAGCCTTCCACAATTTACGGTTTACGCTCTATTATAGAATAAAAAAGCTCTTTCCGTCAAGTGCAGGTGCCCTATTTCCACTCGTCATAATGCTCCAGAAAATGATGTTTCACGCCGTCCTCTTTATAGGCGATGATCGTGCGTAGGTTGACATTCTCCACGCTCTTGAAAATGTTCCCTTCGATAAAGGGATTGGTCTGCTTCAGGGAAGCGATCAGGTTCTTGATCTCCATACGTTTGGAGGGACTGCTGCCATCGGTACGGCAGGTGGTACAGGTATCGGTAAAGCGGCAGGCACACTGGATAAAATGCAGATCGTTGTAATCTCTCCAGTGCTTGATGTCGTCCTCGCGGATCAGATACATGGGGCGGATCAGCTCCATGCCCTCGAAATTCGTGCTGTGCAGCTTCGGCATCATGGTCTGCACCTGTCCGCCGTACAGCATCCCCATGAGGATCGTCTCGATGACGTCATCGTAATGGTGTCCCAGGGCGATCTTATTGCACCCCAGCTCCTTTGCATGGCTATACAAAAAGCCTCTGCGCATTCGGGCGCACAGATAGCAGGGGGAATCCTCGATATCATACACCGCATCAAATATCTGGGATTCAAAGATCGTGATGGGAATATCCATCAGCTTCGCATTGTTCTCGATGATCTTGCGGTTCGCCTCACTGTAACCGGGATCCATCACCAAAAATACCAGTTCAAAGGGGAACTTGTTGTGACGCTTCAGCTCCTGGAACAGCTTTGCCATCAGCATGGAATCCTTACCACCGGAGATACATACGGCGATCTTGTCGTTCTCCTGGATCATGTCGTACTCATTGATAGCTTTGGCAAATCGGGAAAACAGGACTTTATGGAATTTTTTGCGGATGCTTTTTTCAATCTCCCGTGCCCGCTCGTTTTCTTTTTCTCCGGGCTGTTCCTTCTGCATCAGGTTCAGAAGCCACCCGGTATAGCCGCCCTGTAAGCTGTAGACGTCCATTCCCTGTTCCCGGAAATATTCTGCGGACACTTTACTGTTCTGCCCGCGGCTGCAATACAGGATCACTTTTTTATCCTCTGCTGCCGCAGCCAGCTTGTCCACCAGTTCACATTCGGGAATTGCAATGGCTCCGGGAATCATTCCGTAGTTTACTGCTTCATCCCCTCTGGTATCCACCAGGATGTATCGGTCAAGGTCCCGGGACTGTAGTTCTTCCCATGTGATCTCAATGGGCTGTATTGTCTCTTTTTCTTCCATTTTTATATTCCTTTACTCTGCCCGAACAGGCAGTCTATTGTTTTTCCTCTCTCAGTCTGCTACACTGTTGTTAAAAATATGGTAACTGAATCGTTACATTACAGTTACATTACATTCATAGAAAGGCACACAAATGATTCCTTATACTACTTTAGATTCCATTATAGCTCAAATGCCCGAGCGCACCGGGCACACTCTGTTAGATGAAGATCAGGGGTGTGTAAAAGGTTGTCGTATGGGCGTATCCCTCTATCGCAGCACAGAATATCACATGCCGCAAAAGCATGATGATCAGGAAGGCTTCTTCGTGTTGGACGGAAAAGGATATGCTCTCGTCGGTGGCGAAGAAATCCCTCTACTGCCCGGTACCGCCTTTATGGTACCGGCTCACACGGATCATGTGATCAGGCGGGATCCCTCCTGTGACTGCTGTAAGGTGCTGTGGTTCCATGCCGCAGTAGAATGATCCTCAGTCCCCGCACACCGCCAGAAGCTCCGGCAGCTGTGCCTGAAGCTCGGTCAGGCTGTCACACTTTTTATCTACCAGCGCAAGAATCTCTTCTGTGGGCGGCAGCTGATCCGGCACCATCACCGTATATAAGCCTGCCGCATAGGCGGATCGGATACCGTTGAAGGAATCCTCCACTGCCAGTGCCTGTCCGGGTGCAACGCCCAGCTCCTCGCATGCCTTCAGATAAATATCCGGTGCAGGCTTGCCATGCTTCACCATGTCGCCGCAGATAATTTTCTGAAAATAAGATGTGATACCTGCTCTGTCCAGATGCTCCATCACTGCCGCTTTTCGCGTGGAAGAAGCAAGTGCTACAGGAATATCGTAAGCTTTCAGATACTCCAGGATCTCATGCACACCCGGCTTCTCCGGGAGTCCTTCCCGTTCTTCCTTTTCCTTAAATCTACGGCTGCAGTCCTCATGCAATTCTTCAAAGGAGATGTCAATGCCCTGCTCTGCCTTTGCTGCCTCGAATACTTCCTTCGTGCCCTGTAAGGTTCTGCCGATGCAGGCTTTGGAGATCTCATCCACATTTTTAAGCCCCGTAGGCTCTGCCGCTTCTCTCCAGCACTCCATATACATCCTCTCGGTATCAAAGAGGACACCGTCCATATCAAATATCACTGCGGTTATTGTTGTCTTCATAATTCTCCTCACATCCAGAGCACCATCGGATTGTTACCCATACCGATGATCCCCATCATTTTGCGCGTAAATAGTAATCGATGATATCTGTCTCTTCCATGGAAATATAAGTTCCGTACATGGCTATGTTGCAGCACAATACCCTGCTTCCCGCAGGGAAGACCATCTCATATCCTTTGGACGAAGCCAGCCCCGGATATCTGTCATCCGCTCTTCCGTAGGAAAAATAAGCAGCGGAATTACCTATCTTCAAAGGTTTCGGTGCCCCAATCCCTCCGGCGATCAGAGCCTCGTCCTTTTTCCATTCAAAAAAGCTCCAGTTCTTTTTATCTCCGAGTTGCCTTGGTTCTCTGCTTCGTTCCGTCAGCAGAATCTTACCCTGTGTATTTAAAAATGTCAATGCTCCCGTCTTTTTATCCACACGGATCTGGGCATATCCCGCTGTAATTTCCACCAGGGAAGGATTCTCCCGCACCGTGCATCTGAGGTCTCCTGCTGCCGTCACCGCCGCTTTCGGGAATTCACGACACTGCCCTTTGGCAAAACAAATCCGGAACAGATCCACCGCAAGGGGTGTGATCCGCAAGGTTCCGTAACTACTCAAAAGATCCACATAGCCCTTGCCCTTCATGACCATGCGCACAGCGCAGTCGATCCTGGAATGTCCGGCGGGCATCAGTGTTTTGGCATCCGGCATATCGCCGTACTCGCCGTTATTTTCTACCATCCGCGGCTCCTGTCTGCCGGTTGCTCTGCCAGCATTGCCGTTTTCTGCCCCGTATACTTTCGCAGGTGACGGCTGTCCCGTCCGCCTCGATTCAGGCCCCCCTGACTTTCCTGCTTTCTTCGGTGTAGCGCCGTCTGTTGTCCCCTGACTGTTTCTTGTCACGATGATCTTCTTTGGGCCGTAACGCTCTCTGGCCACACGTTCCTTTTCCGCTTCCTGTGCCCTTTGTCTATAGATCTCTTCTTTTGTCTTCTCCGGCTCTGCCTGTTTTACCACCGTTTTCACCGGCTTCTTCTGGGCATCTGCGGCAAGGCGCATTCTCTGCTTCTGCTCTGGGGATACCGGATCTGCGATCAGTCCGGTGAGTTTCCCCCGGTACAGCACCGTCAGTTCATGCAGAGCTCGGGTGGCTGCCACGTACAGCTGCTTCACATACCCGTCTTCCACCGGGTAATCTTCCTCCGAAGCGTTGAAGATCAGTACTGCATCGAATTCCAGACCTTTGGTGTATTTTAACGGAAGCACCATGACGCCCTCGCCGATCTCCCATTTCCCCGCATCTCCGGTATTCAGGTCCACGCTGCCCTGTAAGGCTGCTGTTACTTTTTCCGCCTCCGCTTCGTCAATGCAGACTACGGCAATGGTATCCAGCCCCTTGCTCTGCCATGCTTTGATGATCTGCTCCGCCTGTGTCACCTGCTCTGTAAAATCCACACATTTTTTCACCGTGACTGGTTCCCCATGACGTATGATGGGCTCCACCGGATAGACCGGAAAGCTTCCGTGATACAGAATGTCCGTGGCAAACTCCGAGATTTCCACCGTGTTACGGTAGCTTTTCTGCAAAATGCCGAAATAATCAAACTCTCCAGGCAGCATCAATTTCCGCAGTTCCGTCCAGTCGTTGAGACCGTAGCGGTCGGAAATATTCTGGGCCACATCTCCCATGATCGTATAGGTACATTTGCTCAGACAATATTTTAAAGACGCATAGGCCATCATGCCGAAATCCTGGGCTTCATCAATCACCACATGCCCCACCTCCCGGATCACCGTGTCCTCCTTGAGGCGCTTGTAGAGGTAGGCCATGGCCGCCAGATCATAGACATCGTAGCCACCTTCCGGCACCTCGACCGTGAAATCTTTCTCCTGCTCTTCCTTCAGGAACTGTTCGTAGAGTTCCGCCACAGAGCCCTTCCATTCCCTTTTTCCGAAATAGGTCTCATAATAATGCTTGAGCTTCTGCTTTTCCGGCTGGGTATAGGAATAATATTTTCCGCTCAGCTCATTTTCCAGCCGTGCCATCAGATAATCCGTCAGTCTGCTGATTTTGTCCGCCCGGGACAGATCCTTTGTCTCTTTCAATAAGCGTGCAATGGTGGCCCGGTCCAGCATCACTTTGCCAGTCTTTTCGATCACCACGTCCTCTCTGGGTATCGCGCGGTATTCATAACGCAGGCAGAAATTCTCCAGCTCCTTAAACCAGACAAGAGTTCCCTTCACCGCCGGGGTCACACCTTTTACCACCGGCTTGATCTGCCAGGACTTGTCCCAGTCCTCGTACAAAAGCCTTACGAACAACTGCTCCATGGTCATCTGGGAGACACCGTAAACATTCAGTTCCGGCAGCACTCCCGTTATATAGTTTAAGAGCACCTGATTGCTTCCCACAATATAAAAATCTTCCGGTGCAAACTCCTGCTCGTAGTTGTACAGGATGTAGGAAATACGGTGCATGGCCACTGTGGTCTTGCCGGAGCCCGCCGCTCCCTGTACGATCATGTTGTGCTGGGGCTTTTTGCGGATGACTTCGTTCTGCTCCTGCTGGATTGTGGCAATGATCTCGCCCAGCACCGCCTTTTTGTTCCGCGCCAGATATTTTGTCAGCAGTTCATCGTTGGCCACCACATCCGAATCGTAGAAGTCCTTCAGCTCATCATTTTCGATCTCATAAGTGCGCTTCCGCGACAGGGTGATGTCGTATTTTCCCTCCCCCTTTACGGAATAAGAGACATCCCCCAGAGCGGCATCGTAATATACGCTGGCAATGGGTGCTCTCCAGTCGATGACCTCCGGTTCTGCCGGGTTATCCGCAATGACACTTCTGCCGATATAGTAGACCTCGTCTTTTTTCAGTTTTTTGTCCCGGAAATCGATTCTGCCAAAGTAGGGCTTTTTCCTCGCCTGTTCCGCCCGGCGCAGATCCTGTTTCACGAACTTGAAGCGGGCATCCGCATTGTGCCACAGGGTCTGGGCTTCCTTGTCGTTCTCGTCGAATTCCTCCTGCATGGCATGCAGTTCTTCCGCCAGAGCCTGTACACTCTGCCTGTTGGCATCCACCTTGCGCTGTGCGATCTCTAACGTATGCTGTAATCTTTTTTCCTCATCCTGCCTCGTAATGCCGGGTAAACTGCTCATATTCTCTCCTGTTCAAAACCATAAAAAAAGAAAAAGCAAAGGAAGCCTGTCGAAGACTTCCTTTGTATGTATTCTAAATCACATTTTACCAGTCAGAGCCCCAGTCATCGTATCCTGAGTCCCAACTGTCATTGGAATCCCATCCGGAATCCCAGCTGTCATCATCCCAGCTATCGTTATTATCATCGCTGTACTCATAAGGAGTGTAATAGGACGAATCCTCAAAATCCTCATATTCCGCATCGCTGTCATAGCTGTAGGAATCATAGTAACTCTCGTAATCGCTTTCCATCCAGGATTCATCCGGTGCATAGCGCCAGGAATCATTCTCCCATTCGTACCAGTTCCCATGATAATAGTAATAGTTCTGATCCTCATAGGTGTAATAGCCGTTATCCGGTCTGTTGTCAATCTGCCAGATAGAATAGGCGCCTGTAAAAATCGCCACCAGAGACAATGCTGCCATGATCAGGCAGAAAATTGTCAGAACCGTTTTTTCTATCTTTTTGCTCCGGGCTCTTTTCTTATTATAGGCGGTGTAATCTTTGGTTGGGCGGCTGGCAGGTGCCGCAGCTTTCGGCTGCTGGTGTGCTTTCTGCACTACCACTCTTTCCTTCATCTTCTGGTAAAGTTCGTTGACCGCATAGGCTTCATCGGTTTCCTTGTAACGTACTGCCCGGGTACCGTCCTCTTTATTCTTATAGACTACGAAGGTGCCATCGGTCTCATCCTTGTAAATACCGAAGGCTTTCGCGCCCTTGTAATCCTCTCCGATAAAGGTCCGCATGTCCTCCAGCGGAAGGTTCATCTCCTTTGCCTAGGCTTTCAGTTCCTCGATTGTCTGTGGTACACCGTTGGCATGGCGGTTGTAATTGTTGTTGACACCGCCACAGTTCGGGCAGACCTGATCAAAATCGTTGATCCAGCTGCCGCACCAGTCGCATTTTATCTTCACGTTCCCCTCCTGAAAATACACGTTGCAATAGTTTCTGTTTTATTGTACCACGTTCTGCACCTGCTGCCAACCTAGGAAATTGCCAAAAGAATGCGGCTCTCCCTGAGGGTCTTGCTCTGGTCGTAATCATACTCTATGGTCTGGATACTGACATCCGGAAAACGGGCATGCAGCCGCTGCAAAATTCCCCGCTCGCAGACATGGCTGACCAGACATCCGAAGGGATGCAGGATCAGCACACTGCCACAGCCTTTTTCCACATATTGTATCACCTCTGCGGCAATCAGCCAGCCGTCTCCGGTATTGCAGCCCTCCGCCAGAATCCCCTGCACTTTCTCCTTCAGTTCCGGGAACGGCAGATCCGTCTGGAACCGGTCTGTCTCCCCGATCACCGTAAGCAGATGTTTTTGTGCCTCACACAACCGGTGGAGCACAAAGGCACAGGCTTTCGCCATGATGGGATTGTGCTGGTACTTTTCTGCCTTATACCGCTCTGTATCCACCAAATACAGACAGTAGTTGACGAAACCACCACTGTAAGGCTCCATTCCCTGCCGGAGCAGAAAACTTTCGATATCGTCATTTCCCAGTTTCGAATATTTCATATAGATCTCACCGGTGATGCCAACTCTCTTTTTCTTCCCGGGTTTCACCGGTACCTTCGAAAATACTTCGCAGGCATACCGGTAATTCTTCTCTCTGGTGTGCCGTCCGTTCCTGTGTCTCCGAATGCTCTCGCACAGTTTCTTTTCCACCTGACTGCGGATGCGGTCCGTCTCTCCCGGATTCTGTTCGTAGGGCTTCACCTGCTGGTACAGGCACATGATCAGATCGCCATAGCATCCGGCAGCTATCCCACCGGACAACAGTGACGGAGTAATGCGAAAGCCTGTATGTTTTTCTTCTCCCATGAGGTTCAGGGAGATTACGGGAATCTGGGCATACTCCTGCTGTCCCTGCTCTACCATGCGGTACAGCACTCTCTGGAGCAGATTGTAGATATTTCCGGCCCTGCAGGCACCGCCCGCCTGGGGCTCCATGAAGGTGATCTCCTCCGGATCCCGTTCCCCGCTTTCCAGATATTCCAGGAACTGTGCAAGGATCAATACCGTCGGATAGCAATAGTCGCTACTGATATAGCGAAGTGCCAGAGTGCGGTCCTTCACCGGGTTCTTTAAAGTCTCGAAGGAATACCCCTCCGCCCGGAATGCCGCCTCCAAAAATACATTCGTGTACTCCAGCATCTCGCACAGCAGGATCGTACGGGTCTTCTTGTCATGACGTGTGAAATTTTTACATACTCTGTGCAGTTCCTCCATACGTTTTCCTCATCTGACCGGGTTGGTTTGTGTCCGAACATAAATTTACTATTTTATATTGTAAGCTGAATCGTTGGCCCGTGCAAGTGTACATCTGGTTTATTCTGGTTGTCTACCATCGTCTGTAAACTTTCAGGCACACAAAAAAGTGGAAACCTTGTATTTTCAAGGTTTCCACGCTTTTCAAAAGAGCTGCTGACGGGAATCGGACCCGTGACCTCCGCACTACCAATGCGACGCTCTACCGACTGAGCCACAGCAGCATCACGTGACTGCTAACGCAATCACCGTGATTCATTGTAACAAAGCAATCTATATTTGTCAACACAAATTTTTTCTTTTTTTGCTTTTTTTGCTACACTTATAACTATTTAGGATTTTTCTCGTCTTTCTGTGTCGCTTCCTGCTGCTCCAGTTCCTTCTGCTCCTTCCGCTTCAGGTAATCCGCCGCATCATCCGGTACGTCATCCAGGTTCTCACTGCCGATATCCACCTGCAGAGGCTTTCTCTTGAAGAGGATGTCATACATGACAGGGATGATGAACAGTGTCATCAGCGTGGCGTAAGCAAGTCCTCCCGCCACTACGATCGCCATGCCCTTGGACATCTGGCTGGAGAGGTCATCTCCGAACAGGAGGCTTACCATTGCCAGGATCGTGGTAAGTGCTGTCATCAGGATCGGGCGCATTCTGGTCTTACCGGTAGCGATCAGTGCCTCTCTGCGTTCCAGTCCTCCCATACGGAGCTGGTTCGCATAATCCACGAACACAATACCGTTGTTGACAACCGTACCCAGCAGCACCACGAAGCCCATCATACCCATAACAGATAACGGCTCGTTCATAAGCAGCAATCCTATCAGACCACCCGTGAACGCAAGAGGTACCGTGAACAATACAATAAACGGACTGAGCAGGCTCTGGAACTGTGCCACCATGACCAGGTAGATCAGGGCAAGACCTAAGAGCAATACCTTACTCATCTGTATCACCATCTGATTGACTGTATCGGATTCTCCGGCAGTGTCAATAGTATAACCGTCCGGCAATTCATACGCATCGATCAATGGCTGCAATTCTCTGGACAGAAGGGTGGCATTGCTTCCCTCCGCCACAGTGGCTGTCACCGTCATGTAGCGGCTCTGATTCTCACGGTTGATGCTCTGCACACCATCCTCCAGCTTTAGTGTGGCGAACTCAGACAGCGGATGATCCTCTGTGACAGTATTGCCATTATCATCCGTAGTCTGAATCTCAAAATTATAGTCCAGGAGATTCTCACGGGTCAGCGGTTCTCTTCCATCCTTTACGACGATCTTCATATCCTCGCCGTCTATGGTCACAGTAGCGGCATCGGTACTCTCCGTCATCTTTCCGTTCAGCTCTGAAAAAATCTGGGCAACCGTCAGCCCTTTGCGCATGGCGGCATCTTTATCCAGCACCAGACGGATGACCTGATCCGGCTCTTCCTGCCCGTTGGAAATATTTTCATAGCCCGGGATCGTAGCAGCCAGATCGCAGATGTCCTGCGTGATCTTCGTCAGGGTATCCAGATCATCGCCATATACCTTAACAGATAATCCTGAACCCATCATCGTGCTCATCTCAGACATTCCCGTTGATATCGTCAGTTCACAGTCAATATCCGCTGTGCGTTCTTCAATCTCCCTGCAGATTCTGTTTACTTCTTCTTTTCCGGCATTCTCATTTTCTGTCAGCACCAAAAATGTAAACTGATCGTAGGTGCTGTCTGACATACCGGAAGAAGAAGCCACCAAGGTGGTATCTCCACCTGCCATGGCACCTACATCTCCGATGCCATCTATGGTCGTCATGGCATCCAGCACCTGGTCAGCCCTCTTGTAGCATTCTTCCTTATCCGTATCCTCCGGCATCTGCACAGATATCTCAATCTGGTTGGATGTCATATCCGGGATCATGACGATACCCATCCGCATGACCGCCCAGATACTGTATACCAGCAGACCGATGGCAATAACAAGGGGCACGACCTTCACTTTCAGACAGAAGGCCAGCATTTTCCCATAGATGTCCTGCACCTTGTCAAAGAACGGATGCTTCTTCTCTTTGGAATTACGAAGCAGGGTCGAACCTGCTGCCGGCACTACGGTCATAGCGATCAGCAGCGATGCTGCCAGGGTAAATATGATCGTAAGACTGATGGGCATCATCAGTTCACGGACAGTTCCTGCGGTAAATACCATCGGCAGGAATACGCAGACTGTTGTCAGAGTGGAAGCAATAATCGCACCTGCCACCTGTCTCGTACCCTGTACCGCTGCTCTCGCCGCGCCGACTCCCTTAGACCGCAGACGATAGATATTCTCGATCACGACGATGGAGTTATCCACCAGCATGCCGATTCCGAGTGCCAGACCCGATAACGACATCATGTTCAGTGAAATATCTGTAAAATACATTAATATCAATGCCGTCAGAACAGACAGGGGAATGCTGACAGCTACAACGATGGTGGGTTTTACATCCTTTAAGAACAGCGCCAGGATCAGGATCGCCAGTGCTGCACCTACGATCATGCTCTGCAATACGCCATTGATGATCATAGTTATGTAATCGCCCTGATCCATCAGTGTCAGTACCGACAGTCCGGGATACTGCTCTTCCAGCTCTGAAATTGCAGCAGCGATATTTTTACTCACTTCATTCGTTCCCGATGTGGAGCTTTTGAACACAGACAGTACCACCGCGCTCTGACCATTCAGTCTGGCATAGCTGTCATCGGCGTTATCGATCACCGTGATGTCTGCCACATCGCACAGCCGTACATCTCCGATATCTTCGATATTGGTAAGCACGATATTGGATAAATCGTCCACGCTTTCATAATTGCTTCCGATCTTAAGCAGCCAGGAATTGTCCTCCGCATCATCCAGATATCCTGCAGGCATTGCAAAATTCTGTGCATAGATGAGCTGTGACAGTGTCTGCATATTCACCAGCTGGTCTGCATTGGCATTACGAAGTGCCTCTGCCTTCTGTGCCTCAAAATTCTCCAGAGAGGTATTATACTGATCCCAGCCGTCTGCCAGCTGCTTTTTCGCATCCGCAATGGAATCCCAGCCCTCTGTGATCTGGTCCTGGGCAGAATCCAGGCTCTCCTTGTTGCTGTCAAGGGTTGTCTGGGCGGAATTCAGTGCACTCTGTCCGGAAGAGATCTGTGCAGAAGCCGCACCGAAGCCTGCCGCCGCCTCGATTTTCGCCTTTTCAATATCCGTATAGGAAACACCGCTCTTCTTCAGCTCCGCTTCTGCTGCGGATACTGCTGCCTGCACGCCGGCTTTCTCGACCTGAAGGCTGTTCAGGGAAGATACGTAGTCGTCATACCCGGATAACAGCTCCTTCTGGGTCTGATATCCGGCTGCTGTTTTCTGCAAAAGTTCTTTTCGTCCTTCGGGCGTCAGGGCATCCCATGTTGTTTCATCTATCCCAAGACTCTGAAGACTCATACCGGATGATCCAAGCATTGTATTAACCGTTGTACTGTCCATTCCCGTCATACCTTCCATCTGAGAAGAAGTCAGGAATGTGCTCATCTGATCTAATCCGGCTACCACATTCGGAATATCATTTGTAGTCTTGCCCTGTTCTTCCAGGGATTTTTCTATCTGTGTGATCGTCGCCTTCAGCGATGCCTCCTGCGCCTGTAACGTCAGCAGGTCTGTCTGCAGTGCATTCAGCTGATCCAGTGCCTGGCTGGCGGTTGCCAGCTTATTCTCGGTATCCTTCTTCTGATCCTCCAGGGAGCCCTTGGCATCTTCCAGCTTTTCCTTCTGCTCGTCCAGTTCCTTCTGGGCATCGTCTAACTTCGTCCTGCCGTCGTCGATATCCTTCTGTCCGTCGACCAGCTCCTGCGTGCTGTCTGCCAGCTTCTGCTCCGATTCCAGCAGCTGCTTCTTCGCATCATTCAGCTGATCCACCGCATCCGCAAAGGCGTCATTGGTCTTCGCCAGGATTTTTTCGTTCAATGCATCGATCTTGTCCTGATTCAGATCCACAGAGATTGAATTCTCTACGATTCCGATGTCAGAGATACTGGTCACACCCTCCTGCCGTTCCAGATAGGGAATCAGCGTGTCCTCGACAAACCGCGAAGTCTCCTGAATATCCTTACCCTCATAGGATGCCGCCAGATATACAGAAGCCATCATATCCATGCTGATCTCCATGATATTCGGAGAACCGCATTCCTCCGGCAATGCAGATTTCACACTGTCCAGGGCACTCGATACCTTTACCATGGCGGAATCCATATCCGTTCCGTCTGCGAATTCCAGTTCTACGATCCCGTAGTTTTCATAGGACATACTGTATACATTCTTTACACCGGAAATGGAGCCCAATGCGCTTTCCACAGGTTCGCTCACACTGGACTCCACTTTCTCCGGACTCGCTCCCGGATAAGTCGTGATCACCAGTAAATACGGCAGACTCATCTTAGGCAGAAGATCCGTTGTCATTCCCGATAAACTTACAAATCCCAGAATAATGATGGCAACTACCATCACCAGAATTGTAAACGGTTTTTTTACACTGAATTTTTCCATATATTTCCGCGCCTTTCCCACGTAAGCATCTGTATAGTAGTATGTTACCACTAACGGATCGCGAAAATCCATTAAATAAATCTAAAATTTCGATTCTTTGCTTAAAAAGCTGCGGATTTTCTGCTTTGCACGGGTCAACGCATTTTCTGTTGCTTTTTCACTCCTCCTGAGCACCTTCGCAATCTGTGTGTAGCTCATTCCCGTAATATAGAGATCCAGCACCTGACGCTCGAGCTCGCTCAGCTCCGTGGCGATCCTTTTCTCCAGATAGGCCACTCTTTCCTTATCCAGAAAAAGTTCCTCGGGATTCCTGCCGGTCTTATCCGCCAGAAGCTCCGCCAGTGTCTGTGTCTCCGGATCTCTGTCCTCTTCCATTCTTCCATGGCTGTCCAGGGAGACATAGGTATTCAACGGTGTGTGCTTCAGCCGCTGCGATGCCTGCACCGCCGTATACATCTGTCTGCTGATACACAGATCCGCAAACGTGTAAAAGCTGGCGTCTCTGCCACAGTCGTAATCCCGCACTGCCTTGAACAGCCCGATCATCCCCTCCTGGATCAGATCCTCGCTGTCTCCGCCCAGGATATACATGGATTTTGCCTTGCTGCGCACCAGATTTTTATACTTATCACAGATGTAGTCCATCACCTGCCTGTCGCCTTCCCGCAGCTGGTCGATGAGTTCTTCATCTGTCATATCTTCATACTTGAAATGCTCTGTCATTCTTTCCCCTTTGCCATCCTGTTCCCGGATGCAGCGTCCTGTTATGCCTGCAGTCTCTGACGTACGATCTCGTAAGCCAGTACGCCTGCTGCTACGGAAGCATTTAAGGAATCGATATCTCCCTTCATGGGAATAGACGCCACCATGTCGCATTTTTCCTTCACCAGACGGCCTACACCCTCGCCCTCGTTGCCGATGACCAGACCGATGGGTCCCTTCAGATCCAGATCATACATGGTAGTCCCGCCCATATCCGCGCACACGAACCACAGACCTTCCTTTTTCAGGTCTTCGATGGTCTTCGCCAGATTCGTCACCTTTGCCACCGGCGTATAGTTCAGTGCTCCGGCGGAGGTCCGCGCTACCGTAGCGGTCAGTCCCGCTGCACGGTTCTTCGGAATGATGACGCCATGGGCACCTGCCAGATTGGCGGTACGGATGATAGCTCCCAGATTATGGGGATCTTCGATATTATCCAGCAGGAAAATAAAGGGCGGCTCACCCTTTTTCTTCGCCGCTTCCAGGATGTCGTCCACCTCTGCGTACTCATAAGCCGCCGCATAAGCGATGACGCCCTGATGTTTTCCGGTCTCGGATAACTGATCCAGGCGCTCCTTGGTCACATACTTTACTAACGTGTCATGTTTTTTAGCTTCTCTTTTAATGGTCATCATCGGACCGTCCTGACAGCCATCCAAAATGAACAGCTTGTCAATGGGTTTGCCCGAACGATACGCTTCGATCACGGCATTTCTGCCCTCTATGGTAAATTCCTGATATCCCATGCTTGTCCTTTCTTATTACGTATTACTTTCTCATTACGCATTATTTTCTCATTACGTATTGCTTTCCTGTCACATGCGTTACACTGCACTCAGATCTCCAGACCTGCCAGACGGATACCGTCTTTGATCAGGTCAAGCATCCGGTCTGTCTGCCCCGTCAGGTACAGATACCCCATCAGCGCTTCAAATCCGGTAGCTCTGCGGTAGTCTGCCACAGAAGCATTTTTCGCCGTGGTGTAGGATTTGGCGTTGCGTCCTCTGCGGTACACCGCTTCCTCATCCTCCGTCAGCTCCGGAAGCAGTGCCTCGATCATGGCGGACTGCGCCGGTGCTTTTACATAGCGCGTTGTCTTTTTATGCAGATCGTTGGCGGAGCGGTTGGCACGTTCCACCACAATACTTCGGATCACCAGTTCATAGATCCCGTCTCCGATGTAGGCTAATGTCAGCGGAGAATATGCCCGGACATCCTGCCCTTCACAGTCGAAAACCTGCTTGATCTTAGTAAGAAGGGTTATGCTCTCTTCCATTTTACACCCTCTCTGGTATCTTCCAGTACAATGCCCTTAGCTAACAGTTCATCACGGATCTCGTCGGCTCTTGCGAAGTTCTTCGCCTTTCTGGCTGCCTGACGCTCCTCGATCAGTGCCTCTATGTCGCTGTCTAACATCTCTGCTTTTTTGTCCACGATCAGTCCGCAGATATCGGACAGGGTCACGATCTCCTGCTTTAATGCTTCCAGGAATGCCTTGCTGCTCTCAGCCTTGGCATTGGAATTCACGAATTTTACCAGTTCAAAAATAGCTGCCAGTGCATCTGCGGTGTTAAAATCATCATCCATAGCTTCGTCGAACTTGGTCTCGAAACCCTGTGCCTCGGTGAGTAAGTTCTTCTCTTCTCCGGTCATTTCGGTATCTGCTGCCTTGTCCAGTAAGAACTTCAGATTGTCCACGCTGGTGACGATTCTCTCATAGCCGTTCTTCGCAGCTTCCATTAAGTCAGCGCTGAAATTCAGCGGGCTTCTGTAATGCGCGGACAGCATGAAGAAACGCAGTACCTGCAGATCGTATTTTTCGGAGATCTCACGTACGGTGAAGAAATTGCCCAGGGATTTGGACATCTTGCGGTTATCAATGTTCAGGAAAGCATTGTGCATCCAGTATTTTGCAAAAGGCTTGTCATTGGCTGCCTCGGACTGTGCGATCTCATTTTCGTGATGAGGGAAGATCAGATCCTCTCCGCCGGCATGAATATCGATCTCTTCGCCAAGATAACGCTTACTCATGACGGAGCACTCGATGTGCCAGCCGGGACGTCCCTGGCACCAGCAGGAATCCCAGTAAGGCTCGCCTTCTTTTTTCGGCTTCCACAGTACGAAATCTAAGGGATCTTCCTTCTGGTCCTCCCCGGAGACTAACAGAGAACGGTTACCGCCCTGTAAGTCGTCCAGATTCTTATGAGACAGCTTGCCGTAGTCCTTGAAGCTTCTGGTACGGAAATATACGGTACCGTCTGCAGCAACATAAGCATGTCCCTTATCGATCAGGGTCTGGATCATGTCCAGCATACCTCCGATCTCCTCGGTAGCCTTGGGGTTCTTGGTAGCGGGCTTGATGTTCATGCCCTCCATGTCTTTTTTGCACTCTGCAATGTAGCGTTCGGAGATCACGCCGGGCTCAACGCCCTCTTCGTTAGCTTTTTTGATGATCTTATCGTCCACATCCGTGAAGTTGGATACATAGTTCACTTCATATCCCTTGTATTCCATGTAACGGCGCACGGTATCAAATACGATCATAGGGCGGGCATTTCCGATATGGATCAGGTTGTATACGGTAGGTCCGCAGACATACATTTTTACCTTGCCGGGCTCTAAGGGCTTGAATTCTTCTTTTCTCTTGCTTAAGGTGTTGTAGATTTGAATGCTCATTGTTTATCCTTTCCTAGTTGCGATTTTTGCAATGATATATCTTTATTTTATCACACTGTCTTGTCATTTTCTGCAGATTGGGGCTGTTCCCCGGTCTCCGCACTCATTACCACCAGCCTGCGCAGCTGCTTTAATTCATCTTCCATTTCCAGTACCCGGTTGGTCAGTTCGGAATTCTCACGCTGCAATACCGTGATATCCTCACGCACCGGATCGGGGAGATCCGTCTGGTTCATGGTCTCCTGGGGGAGACTTGCGTTGTTGCGCTTCACCACGCGTCCCGGCACACCTACCACCGTAGATCCGGGCGGCACTTCGCTTAAGACTACGCTTCCGGCACCGATCTTCGAATTATCTCCGATGGTGAAGGATCCCAGGACTTTCGCTCCCGCACTGATCATGACGTTGTTGCCGATGGTGGGGTGACGTTTGCCGTGCTCCTTACCGGTACCTCCCAGGGTCACACCCTGATACAGGGTCACATTGTCGCCGATAATGGTGGTCTCACCGATGATGACACCGTTACCGTGATCGATGAAAAATCCTTTGCCGATCTGTGCACCTGGATGGATCTCGATGCCGGTCTTGCGCACACCTCTCTGGGAGATATACCGCGCCCAGAAATAATGTCCGCTCAGGTACAGCTTATGTGCCAGTCTGTAATGGATCATGACCTTGAAACTGGGATACAAAAGGACCTCCATGGAGGAATGGATCGCCGGATCACGTTCCTTGATAATACGGACTTCTTCTTTTAAATTTTTGATGATGCCCATGTTCTCACCTCGAAAAAAATACCGCGAATAAACTCTTCTCTTAGAGACGAATTTATCCGCGGTTCCACTCTACTTAAGGGACAATGCCCTTCACTCTGGCGTAAAACGCCATGCACATAACGGGTGCTTACCGGATCCGGATACTTATGTCTGTTCCCCGGATCAGCTCACAGGCGCACTTCCTTTTCCTCAGACGAAAGCCGCTCCCAGCTTCTAACAGCTTCTCTCTGGCGTCCCACCGAAAAGTACTTTTCCTGCTCCATGCCTTTACTACATATATGATCATTCCTACTAAATAAGATATGCAAAAATACCTGTTTTGTCAACCCTGGAGTTTCCTACATGACAGCTTTTTCCAACGTTTCCCTCACATATTCATTCAGTGACATTTGGCATGCAGTCGCATGAATCACTAACTTTTTATGTGTTTCCGGCGCAATTCTGATATTAAAACTACCTTTATATGCCTTCTCCGGAATTTTCCCATTTTCTTCACATAGCAACAGATAATCATCTACCGCCCCATGAAAATCTTCTACCAGACTCCTGGCATCGGCTCCTTCATAAGAGATCAGGGAACGGATCCCCATTACCTTTCCGAAAAAAATTCCATCCTCCTCGGAAAATTCTACGCTGCCGACATACCCTTTATATTCCATCGTATTTTTCAAATCAATCCCTCCTGTTCCAGCAGATCACATAATTGTCTGACCTGGTATGCTTTCAATTCCTTTTGCGGATGTGGCTTATGCAGTAATATACTCCCGTGCTCCTCACTGGTAAACATCACTCTGGAACCGCTGGTTTTCCCCTTATTGGATTTCGTAAATTCCAGATAATCCAATAAAATTAGTTTTTCCTTTTGTCCCATTTGTACCCCTTGTTAATTATATTATATTTTTTCTGCTTGTTTTTTGCAACTGTTTTTAGTTGCATAAATGAAGTTAAAAACATATTTTCTACTTAATTTCAATGGATTGGAAAATTTCTCCGAAATTGGATTCTCATAGAAAACAGATCTGATAATAGAAAAAGACCCTATGCCATTTATATTAGCATAGAGCCTCTGTAATCACAATAGTATTTTATTTTTCCAAAAGCACCCACTTTCCCTCCGGTGCCGCATCCAGGATCCAGTACTGGCACCGTCGGATGTCCGCCTGCAGGCTTCCGGTCTCCTGTAATTTTTCCCCATCATAGGTGAAGAATACGGTTCTCGCCTTAGCATCATCTCCAGTCTCATACAGTGCGATCACGATCTGCTCCCCATCCGGACTGTAAGCGAGAATGCTGTTATCCAACAGTCTTGCATGACGGTTTACATTGTTGCCTTCCACTCCGAAGGTGTAATTCACCGGACTGTTTCCTTCCACGTTCTTCCAGGCGTCTGTCTGTAGTGTGATCCGCTCCGCTGTCGCATCTCCATCCAGATCAATCAGTGCATAGGTCTCAGAAAAAGTTCTCTGGGATACATCGCATACCATACCGGGATGAGATAAAATATCCTCCCGCCATTCCACGGCATACCGGTCCCTTGACACCTGATCCAGTCTGTCGGCTCCGGCGTCCAGACCACTGATGGAATACTGCTGATAGAGTTCTCCGTTGCCGTTATAGACCGTCACGAAACCATTCTGTACTTTCATGGAAAACGGAAGCACAGGTTCTGCAGTTTCTTCCCCGGTCAATTCCCATCCGGTATCACCTGCCAGGCTGCAGTTCTTCACCGTATACAGTGTAGGTTTCCCGTCCTCCTGTAAATGCTCCGCTGCTTCTGTCATATAGAATACCCTGCTGCCCATCCAGCCGATACTGCTGTCCTCCTGCACCTTCTCGTTATAAGCGTTGGAAGTACAGTAGTAAGTCCGGTCACAGATTGCAGCCGATGCCATATTTTCCGGGATGCCATCCGCAGACACACACCGGAAGGTATGATTATACATCACGTAGATTCCACAGCTGGATACCTGAATATGAATACCGGAACCGGAATAGCTTCCGATCTTCGTCTCCAGATACTCTGTATACTGTCCTGCCGGCATATTTCCCGGGGAATACGCTTCATATTCCACATAGACTTTCCGTGCAGACTGCTCTCCCGGGAGTGGTCCGATCTTCTGCTTTGCTGCCGCACTCACATCTCCGGTAGACAACAGCCAGATCTTCTGTTCCTCTTCCGCCAGCACCATGGGAATCTCGATCACAGAACCATCCTTCTCAAAAGTATACTCCACATTGACCACCGATCCTTCTCCCATACGGTCATCGCCATAGAGCTGGTACTGTCTTGCCGCCTCGTAGAGGACTTCCGTCACCTCACCGGTACCCTTTCCCAGCGAAAGAAGCTGCTTTGCTGCCGTCACAGGGTCCTTATAATCCTCGTAGAATCTGTGATCCTCCGACCCGAGTCGCTCCTCCAGACGGCTGAGCTGAAACATTTCCCAGCTTGCAGGACTCCCGGCATACCTTCTGTGATTCACATACCATCCCTTCTCCTGTGCAAAGGAATGAGCACTCTCAATCCGCTCGGGGGAATAAAATTCCGCGAAATCGGAGCGTGTCTCAAACGTTACATACGACAGCTTTTCCGCATAAATATCCCATTCTTCCTGCGTCCAGACAGCCTCATCGGAATACTCGGTATCACTGATATCCACCGGCTCATTCTGGGCAGACGGCGTAGCTTCCGTAGGCAGTTTTTCCTCACTGCGGTTTCCTCCCGGATTACTGCACAGGCAGATGATGAGTGCTGCGATCACCGCCACCGCACCGATGAGGATCCAGAACGGAGGCTTGCGATAATCCAGCACATGACGGATCCTGTTCTTCACATGATCCTCTCCGAAGGATAACAGCGCGCAGATCGTACCACCACGGTATTTTCTCCACCTGCCGTCGCTGGCTTCCTCCAGCAGTGTATAAGAATAGACCTTCTTGCTTTCCTCTCCCAAAAGCTTTACCACTTTTTCGTCGCAGGACATCTCACAGTCCATATTCATCAGGTAAAATGCCAGCCACACCAGCGGGTTGAACCAATGCACACAACAGATAAAAAGTACTGCCGGTTTGATCAGATAGTCTCTTCTCTGCAAATGCACCCTCTCATGGCACAACACTACCTCTCTGCTCTCCCCGGCAAGCTCCGACGACAGATAAATGGTCGGGTGCAGGATCCCCATGACAAAAGAAATGTGTCCACTCTTAATCTCACAAATTCCTTCTTCTACTTTATGAACGCCATTTTCCGGCTGACGCAGACGGTAATACATCCGCAGATAGGAAAACAGATGATAACCGGCAAACCCAACAAACCCGATCAGCCACAAGTACGGTAACACGATTCCCGCCAGTGTTTTCAGCATCTGTGTGCTGTGTGTTGCAAACATTTCCTTGGTTGGACCGCTCGTTGCAGACATTCCTGTCTGTCCGGTTACCATAGAGGACTCCTGCGAAAGTGCCTCCGGCTGACTGCCATCGCCACTATCGATCTGCTCCGTCATGCCTGAAATCTGTATTGCTTCCGCGGTCGGATTTTCCAAGGCTGCTTTTTCTCCGGATGCTGTCAGTGCGGTGCTCACCGTCTGTTCCGTTACCAGCCGCTGTGGGATCAGGCTGATCTGTGTCTGCGGAAATGCCGGGCAGCACAGGCGCAGAAACACGATCCCCCACAACAGATAAGAACACCATCTGGGAGCCCTGCGAAGCACCAGTCTCGCCACCAGCACCAGCAAAATGCAATAGCTTCCCACCAGGCTCAAGTTGCAAACGATCCCAAATACCTTCTCTAAAATCTCCCTCATCCAATCTCCTCCGTCAGCTCTTATAATCCTCGATCATAGCTTCGATCTCAGCGATCTGCGCTGCGCTGAGCTTCTTGCTCTGGATAAATGCGGCGATCATCTTCGGCAGCGAACCGCCATAAGCCTTCTCCACGAAAGCCTCCCCCTGGGTTCTGTGGTATTCCTCCTTATTCAATACGGAAGATACGATGGCATTCTCATTTTTGAAAATACCGTTCTCACAAAGCTTTTTAATAAACGTATAGGTAGTGGATTTCTTCCAGCCGAACTTCTCCGCGCACTGTTTTACCAGTTCTCCGGAACCGATGGGTTCCTCCTCCCAGATCAGCTCAGCAAATTTGTATTCTGTCTCCGTCATCTGATACATTCCCATTCCTCCTTGTATCCTTCTTAATCCAGCACTTGCCAATTATGCAATCCTATTGGCTTTTTTGCACTCATCACATTATAAAAGGTCGATAGTATACAGACCTTGTTCTAATTAAAGTCTATATCCTATCGACCCATTTGTCAAGTTCTTATTTTCCGAAATTATCAGCTCTTCGGGCATCCGCTGCAGTTTCCGCAGCCGCCCTGCATCACCTGTGCCGTAAGATCAAACGGCGTAGTCACCAGACAGATTGCCTGAGAGGAGATTCCCTCTCCGCTGCCGGTGAATCCCAGCCCTTCCTCCGTGGTAGCCTTCACATTGACCTGTCCCACATCGATCAACAGGGCTTTCGCGATATTTTCCCGCATGGTATCGATATGCGGGCGCATCTTCGGTGCCTGTGCAATGATCGTTGCATCAATATTTTCGATAAACACATGATTTTCTTCCAGCAGCTCGCCCACTTTTTCCAGCAATTTTATGGAAGAAATACCCTTGTATGCCGGATCTGTATCCGGGAAATGTTTCCCGATATCTCCCAGCGCCGCTGCTCCCAACAGCGCATCCATGATCGCATGGAGCAGGACATCCGCATCCGAATGTCCCAAAAGTCCCTTTTCATAAGGTATTTTCACGCCGCCGATGATGAGGTCTCTTCCCTCCACCAGACGATGTACGTCATATCCCATTCCGATTCTCATACTTACAACCTTTCCGCAGACGTTGTTCCCCGGCCTCTGTATCCAGATTCTCCAACCAGTCAGTCCCCAAACCGTTCTGTCCCGTTGCGGCCAGTGCCGGGTGCCAATGTCGTCCGCAATATACGAAATCTCTGTCATTATTGTCTCGCCACAGCACAATTCATCAGTTCCTCCGTGCTGTCGAATACATAGACGGTATAACTGCCGTCCTCATATACCTTTTCGCCCTGCTTTAATGCGGGAGTCTCTGCGTATTCCGCACACTCCTCCGCAGTCAACAGCAGGAATGTCTCCCCGGCATGATACCCATCCTCATAATATTTCATGGGCGAAGACCACTTGAAATACTCCAGGTGCTCAGGATCTCCGATGTTGCCGATCTCCACTTCACCATTCGTAAGCTCCGTGATGATATTGGCATTATTATAAGTAGCGAAGCCGAAATCATACCCGTTCTCCGCAAGGAACTGTGCCACAGGACGCTTCGTCTCGTTCTTGTCCACCGTCAGGAAAGACATCACCGTTTTTCCCGTTCCGAGGATCAGGCAGACGGTAAGCAATGCCGTCACCGCAAATCTGTCAAAGGGCATTTTTTCCTCTTCCAGATAAAAACACAATACCGGCAGGGCGAAAATGAAGATCGTGATATAATACCGCGGCACCATGGTACTGGTGGTAAATATGAAAACAAATAAATTCAGTACAAAGCTGACCTTTAAAAACAGTGTGATCAGACTGCGAAATCCCGTGACACGCTGCATTTTCCCGCTTTTGACCGTAACATATCCGCAGATGCCAAGCATCACAAAGGCTGCCATCGTCACAACACCCCGCAGGGATAAAAAGCCCTTATCCGGAATATAGCCAAAAAGCATCAACAGGCACCCCACCGCATTCTGGATCCGGTCAAATAACACACCGTGATACAATGCGATGAAATTCGTGGCACCATAGGTCTGGAATACGTATTTGTGACTGATGAACACTACATTGATGCCATAGCCCGCTACCGCAAAAAATGCCCCCGCCAGACTATATAAGAAATACCGCATCCTGTCCGTAGAAAGTAAAGAGCGGAAATGCTCCTTTGTCATCTCTCCGCGGAAGCTCTGAAATTCCTCTCCACCCAGCAGATAGAAAAAGGAAGTCAGTACCAGAGGGCACTGTAATGCCAGCAGGTAACGCACGCCGGACATTCCACAAACAATAGCAAGCAACACATAGAATATCCACAGGCTGACCTTACGTTTTGCACTATATTCTCCGCTGCACAACCGCAGATACATACCGAAGAACCACAGCACCAGGATCACATGGGACATGTAGGTATTGCCCATCTGCATATGCGTCATCATGGTCTCGGAAAAAGGCAGCAGCAACAGACAGGATCTTAACACTGTAAGTCCGCGGGATACTTTTAACGGCTTCATAAAATAATAATAGGAAGCCAGCATCAGCCCGTAAAATACCAGGTTCGTGATCGTGCGGATCACATGCCAGTTGCTGCAGATGCGAAACAGCGGCCCCATGATCAGCTGTGTATACAACACGCGGAATTCCGTGGAATAATACCAGTTTGTCGTGGAAAAAATGTGGTGCTCTTCGGATAGGATCCGGGAAAAGATCATCTCCGCCGCCATATCGGAATCCAGCCAGTGATCCTGGCTGATGATATTTAGGCCAAGCAGGAGCAAAAGCGTCGCTCCCAGCAAAATATATGGTATCTGTTTTTTCAGTGTTTTCATACCGCAGACCTTTCTGTTAGTGCCTATGCATTCTTCCCTAACTATACACGATTTGCCACAAAAGCACAACTGCGGCTTTTGCGGCAAATCTACAAGTTTTATCATTAAATTAAGATCGTTTTCTCTTGGGGAAGCTGTTGCCGATGCCCGGCTCTTCCCGCTTCTTTCGCTTTTTTGCTTCTCTCTCTGCTCTCTCTGCAGAGGGCTTACGATCTGCGTTTTTCCTGTCGCGGTCGTTCCATTTTCTTCCGTCTTCACGGCTGTCACTTCTGCGGCGTCTTCTACCCTCACCAGAGCCGGTGCTTCCATCCTCTCTGCGGTCTCTGTCACCGCGGCCGAATCTTCTGCGCTCCCCGTCTTCACGGCCGAATCTCCGTCTTCCGTCTCCTCTGCCAAAGCTACGACCTTCACCATCGCCTCTGCCGGATCGGCCTCTGTCCCCGAAGCGATTGCCACGCTTTGTATATTCATCTGCGGCGATCTCTTCGCCCTTGTCACCGACCTGTAATTTCAGCATGGCTGCTGCCAGCTCCAGTGCATCACAGCCTTCCTCTTCCATCTTCCGTTGTAAAAAGCTCTTCATCAGCTCGATGTCTTCATGCTCATGCAGTTCCCATGCCTTGTTCAGATATTTGTCTGCTTTCGCTTTCAGCACCTTCGCAGCTCCGGGAAGCTTTTTCTCCGTGATGGTGGTATGGCAGACTCTCTCGATTTCGCGGATCTTGTAGATCTCCCTACTGTTGGCAAAAGTGAAGGATCTGCCCTTTCTGCCGGCACGACCGGTTCTGCCGATACGGTGCACATAGTACTCGATATCCTGCGGAATATCGTAATTGATGACAGCTTCCACATCATCCACATCAATACCTCTGGCTGCCACATCCGTAGCGATCAGGATACTGGTTCCACCGTTACGGAAACGCTTCATGACCGCGTCACGCTGCGCCTGGGACAGGTCTCCATGCAGTCCTTCCGCCTGGAATCCCTGCTCCTTTAATAAATCTGACAGCTCGTCCACCTTTTTCTTCGTATTACAGAAGATCAGGGTCAGCTTCGGCTGATAATACTCTAACAGTCTTACGCAGGCGGCATCCTTGTCCTGGTTTTTCACGCGGTAGAATTTCTGGGATACCAGGGGAATGGTCAGCTCCTGCGCTGCCACCTTTACTAATTTTGCATCGTTCTGGAAGCGGTCTGTGATCTCCAGGATCGGCTTCGGCATGGTTGCGGAGAACAGCGCGGTCTGGTGCTCGCCGGGGATCTGTCCAAGGATCAGCTCCATATCCTCACGGAAGCCCATGTTGAGCATCTCGTCCGCTTCATCCAATACCACCATGTTCACCAGATCCAGCTTAATGGTGCGTCTGCGCATATGGTCCATGACACGTCCCGGGGTTCCCACGATGATCTGCACGCCCCGCAGTCCCGCGATCTGACGGCTGATATCCTGTCCGCCGTAGACCGGCAGCACCTTGATGCCGTGCATGTATTTTGCGATCTTCCTCAGTTCTTCCGCTGCCTGGATCGCCAGTTCTCTGGTGGGACATAAGATAATGGTCTGTAACTTTTTCACATCCGGATTGATGTGCTGGATCGCCGGAATGCCGAATGCAGCAGTCTTGCCCGTACCGGTCTGAGCCTGTCCGATGATGTCCTCCCCCTGTAATAAATAAGGAATTGCCTGCTCCTGGATTGGAGACAGTTTCTCAAACCCCATCTCCCGGATCGCACGGACAATACGGTTATCTAACAACGGTTCGATCGATGCGATACCGTCCTGCTCCTTTACTTCTTCAACTTCTTCGTTTACTTCTTCATTTTCCAAAAAATAACTCACAAAATACTCCTTTTTAGCACAAAAAAAGAAATCATTGCGATGCGCTTCTGATTTCTTCCATCAAATCTCAACAACATTTCGTAGTATAGCACGGAAGCATTGAAAAAACAAGTAAATTCATGTACTATATAGAAAATAAACCACTTTAGAGGTCATTATGATACAGACATTACACATCGTACCGGAATATAACGAAGAACTGATCTATCCCGCCATCTGCAAAAGTATGGAGGCTTTGAACATCGCCGCAGACTTGCGCCCGGAGATGAAGATCGTCATCAAGCCGAATCTCGTCATGGCGAAATCCCCGGATTTTCCCGCCACGACCCACCCTCTGGTCATAAAAGCTGTGATCAGGTGGCTGCGAGAGCAGGGCATGCAGCACATCACCATTGCGGAAAGTTCCGGCGGTCTCTACAATGCCGAAGCCATGAAACACGTATATCACGTATGCGGCATGGATACTCTGGGCGAAGGTGCTGAACTCAACATGGACTTTTCCGCACAGACCGTAAATTGTCCGGCAGGATTTAAAAATCACAGTTTCCACCTGATCACTCCTATCGTGGAAGCCGATTATATCATTAATATCTGTAAACTGAAGACCCATGCCATGACCGGCTATTCCGGCGGCATCAAGAATCTCTTCGGCACCATCCCCGGTCTGGAAAAGCCCCAGATGCACTACCGCTGGCCGGAGATCGAAGATTTCTCCAACATGCTCTTAGAACTGGCTCAGACCGTAGCTCCCAATCTCACCGTCATTGACGCCATTGATGCCATGGAGGGTAACGGTCCCACCGGCGGCACTTCGCATCCTTTGCATATGCTGCTGGCGGCAAAAGATTTCTATACCCAGGACTGCTTCGCCGCAAAACTTATGGGATTAGAACCTACAGAGATCGTCATGCTGCGTCAGGCACTGGAAAAAGGTCTGGCTCGCCCTAAGGAGTTGGCGCTTGTGGGAGATCCGGTTCCGGAAGGCTTATCTCCTTTTCAGAAGCCGGATACCATAAAATTAGATTTTACCAACGGTGTGCCGAAATTTTTACGCAAGCCTTTCATGTTCGTGGCTTCCCGACTGTTGAAATCCTATCCGCAGCTGACCCCGGAGAAATGCGTGGGATGCGGAAAATGTGCGGAAAGCTGTCCGGCACATGTCATCAGAATCGAAAATCGCAAGGCGAAATTCAAGAGAAAAGGCTGCATCTCCTGCTTCTGTTGTCAGGAAATGTGCCCCATGAAGGCTATCAGTGTAAAGAAAGCCCTGTAATTTCCTGCTTTTTGCTATTATTGTTCTAATTGCATACAAAATTTTTACAAAAATATCAAAAAACGTGTTGACAAAGTGGGACACGCATTGTATACTGAACAGGTCGGTTGCGAGAGCAACGAAATGGAATCTTAGCTCAGCTGGGAGAGCATCTGCCTTACAAGCAGAGGGTCATAGGTTCGAGCCCTATAGGTTCCATTCCAACTTCGGTTGGTCATATGGCGAGATAGCTCAGTTGGCTAGAGCATGCGGTTCATACCCGCAGTGTCGAGGGTTCGAATCCCCCTCTCGCTATGCTTAAACCCTTGATTTTTCAAGGGTTTTTTATTTTTGTGTTGCATTTCGTGTTGCATTAAGTTATTTCCTATAATTTATTTCTCTGTAAATAGCCATTAATATAAAAAGGACGAAGAACACCCCTTCTTGCTCTTCGTCCTTTTCCCCATGACAAGGATTCTATGGTTTAATTTCAGAGTACCATACCTTCTGCCGCCCCGTCAATTATAGAATGCTGCCTGCAGGCTGTTATATCCTGCCTTACCATCTGCTGTGAGATTAAGCTTTTTCTGCAGCTTAATTGTCTCCGTTCTGGCAGTCTTTCCATACCGGCCATCGGTGTCCTGATTACCACCAAGGATCTCGTTACAACGTGTCTGCCACCATCTGGCTACCTCACCGGTAGATCCCACCTTATATGTAAGCCCTACGCGCTTGGCCTGCAAACAGATCTGCTTTCGGACATACTGTGTGTTCTTGCCGTCCTTGCCATCCTCTGTGAGCTTACGACCGTATGCATCCCGGTATCCGTCTGCATTGGCCGCCACCTGGAAGTTTTTGATATTGATATTACAGGTCTCTTCCCTCTGTGCCGGAACAGATACCATTTCAAAGTCTGTGTAAAAAATATTGATGTCACACTTGCCACTGATCCCGGGAACAGATCCGGAAGAAGTATACTGCCAAATATCTGCAAGATTCAGCTCTGCTTCCGTCAGGCTAGTGCCGTATCTCGCATACCAGACATATACTTTTCCCAGCGCTGCAACAATCTTATCCATGTCAAAGTAATTTTTGAGATAATCCCTGTTGGTGTAAATCACCGGAACATGTCCTCTTTCTTTTACTTTGGACAGGAAAGCAATCGCCATGTTTGTGGCCAAATCTTTTGTGATATTCACGCCCTTCGTTCTGGCATATCTCACGGTATCATATTCGAGATCATATGCAACCGGACATTTCTTCCAATACTTCTCTACCTGGTCACAGCAATAGTCCGCTTCATTTTTTGCCATGAGCACTGATAATGCATAGGAAAACCAATAGATGACAGCTGCTACTCTCAGATTAAAACATGCCAGCGCATTGCTCACGAATTTTTCATCCACGTTATTTTTGCCATAACCTGCGCGGATTCCGATACGCTTGTAGCCGGCATCACGTACTTTTTTGATGTTGACGGTACCGTTGTGCTTGGAAATATCCGGTCCCTTATATAATTCCTGTTTCATAATCATTTTCCCTTCTTTCCGTCAAAGTCCAATAAATTTCGGAGCAGCTCGTACATACCGGTGGCCGCCAGCCCAGAGATCATACCGCCCAGCACAACCTCCGCATTGATTCCCGCCTGCAGGTGGATAATGATTGCAATGATGGTTCCCATGCTCAATGATGCCAACGGAATAAACTTGTTCGGAAATTTGTCAAATGCTTCCTTAAGCACATAGCCTGTCAGCAGACAGATTCCCAAAATAATAGGGTCTACGAGTTGCAATAAAAATGATAAATCCATAATGTTATTCCTCTCTTTCTTATTAAATTAAAAGGCCTGAACTGCTGCATAAAGCAATCCAGTGATCAAAAAAGTTACGATTCCTCCGATCACAGCACTGACTAATGCTCTCTTGGTATTGCTCCACTCTTTTCCCGGGGCATTTTCCATTTCATCTACACGACTGTCCATCTTATCGACCTTCCTGTCGAGGCTGGCCACTGTCTCATTGGTGTGCTTAACCTCTTCCACCAATTGGATCATCGTATTAGACATGGTATGTATCTCCTTGACCACAGGTTCCAGTTCTTCCAATCTGTGTTGGTTTGATTTTGCCCTCTGTTCTACTTCTGTCAGTCTATGTTCGACATCGAGTTCGTTCATTCGTTTATCACCCCCCCAGATGTTATGACTTACTTTTTTTCTATTGTAATATATGTGGCTTTCTTTTTTGTACCATTTTAGTTGCTTGTCTAGCATAAAGTGATTTTCGCATACCCATCACCGGATCTAACACCGTTGGACCAGGAACCATTTGATACTCCGCCAATGTATCCAGAACCTCCACCGCCGCCAGCAGTCCAGGCGCTATCGCTATCTTCTCGTCCATAAGCTCCACCGTAAAGCCCACCGCCACCAGCTGCTAACCATTCACTACCAGAATTCCATCCACCATATCCAAAACCACCGTTATAACCAGCAGGACTACGTGATTGTGTTCCTCCAGCGCCACCTTCGTACCCATCTCCAGCATAGTGTTGTGCGTAACCATAACCTCCAGATGCGCCACCTCCGCTACCGCCTTGATAACCGTGACCTAAAACACCACCATTTGGGCTGTGACCAGCACCAGCACCACCACCGCCACCAGCAACAATAAATAATCCACTGGTATTGCCATATTCCCTTAATGTACCATTTCGAGTACCAATATGAGTAGCCCCTCCACCAGGAGCATCATAAGCTCGTCCTCCACCATTGTAAGTATATCGATATTGGCGTATAGCTCTATTTCCGTTTTCTCCTACACAAATATAAATAACTTGTCCTTGATTTAGTGTGACGTAACCAGCGCCATATCCACCATATCCGGGAGTCGCTCTATCGCTGGCTCCATTATTATTTCCACCTTGAGCGCCCCAAACCTCCAATAAGTAAGTACCAGTGACAGGAGCCGTGAAACTCTGCATTCCACCGGTATATCCATACTCATAAACAGACTGAATCCACTGCGCTGATACTGTAATATTACCAGTCAGTGTAATCTTTGCTCCAACAGCACCATAATTCCATCCATTAAACTTATAATTTGTTCTGCTATAACCATTCGCAGGTAAAGTAATAGTAGGATTCGCAATATTACCATTATTATAATATTGGGTACCGCTAATACTTGCTACTGATCCACTAGTAGCTCCATTACCATTAAAAGTCGCAGTTAAGGTCCTTTTATACACAGCATACAAGGTAACCGGTTCGTCTCCCATTACCTTAGATGCCACTACAGTACTTGATGCCGTATTATCTTCGCGCCAGCCGACAAACGTCCAGCCGGGAAAATGATTTATGTAATCGACCGTTTTAGGAGTTAAACAGGATGCTTCACTGTCTATCTCTTCCTGCGCATAGTCACTCGAATTAAAGTAATATGTAACCACATTCCCGGCGCTATATACCTTCGTGCCGTTATTATACCATTTCTTTACCTTCTGACCGTTATGTCTCACGTTCTTCAGCGTTGTGTTATTTGTCTTGCTCATTCTCTATCTACTCCTCGTAGTCTGCTGTCTTAGTGACTAGTGTGCCGGTACTGGCATCAAAGGACACTACATATAATACCTGCCCAAATTCATCGCCAATCCGCTTTTCCAGGTCGTTCATATTCTCAGCTGAAAATGCATCACCTTCCTGCAACACAGATCCTTCACTTCTTTCCACCGTAACCAACTCATTAGATCCGTCCTCTTTCGTCAGTTTCCGGCGGGTGGGATATTCCGACTCCCTATCCTTCCATTCCTTCTGTTCAAACATTCCGTTCCCTCCTTATAGCAATAATCCAACAGCGTCCCCAGTATATATCTCATTGCCTGCATAATAATTAAACTGCGCACTTACTACCTCATACACATCATTTAATATCTGTTCAATGGCATTGTAGTCCTGCCATGTGTTAAAGGGCAGTTCCGGCACCTCTGGAGTATCCTTATGTACAAAATATGCTGTTCTGATTGCTGTGATATTATCTCTCATATCAGCAAAGTAACTTTCCGTCGGCAGCTCCGGAACAGCGTCTACATGACTGGTATTCTGCAATTCCAGTACATCAAGCAATATCTGTATATTGTTCTCGATCCTCGCCAGATCTACTGCGTTAATGCAGCCTTTCAGCCCGGCCATGTATTCCGCCTGTTGTTCTGCTGTCAGATTGCTCCATCCTACCGTCAGCAGTTCCCTCGCATGCTCTACATCTTTCTGCGTGCGGTCTGTCACCGGTGGGATCCACTCATACGGATAGCTATAGGCTGCCGGTCCCGCAGACACCTTCGCACGATACTTAGTTCTTCGATTTCTTTTGTAATATGGATTGATTGGCCGCAGATCCATCAGATCAGCCCCCTCTCTCCTGCATAGATTTCACCGGTATATGCCGGATCCTTGGTAACCACGCTATAGCCCCTGCATTTTGCCGTTGCTATATAACCCCCAGTCAGATCCACTGACTGGCTCTCGATCAATGTCGTCGCCATGTGTCCACCAATTTCCCGTACATTTACCCAGTTTCCTACCTGTTCCTTATCTTGCAGATACTTCATATCTAACTTTTTCTGCATGGCATAATACTTCAGCAGATTTTCCGCCACATCGCAAATCAGGTCGGTATTATACAACGTGCATCCGTTATATTTCTTTTTATTTTCCGTCTCACCAGCCGACAGCATATCTACGTCTTTATGGTAGGTATATGCATTACTGGCATACTTCCGCCCGACAATTGTGCATTGCCCGGTCTCGGCCATACTGACTACAATGTAATTGGTCTTCACCTCTTTTATTGCTCCGGCAGATACCGTAACAGATGACGGCAGATACGGATCCGTAAAAGTAAGTTTCGTATCCCCGGATTGCAGCGTATCTTTATAAATCTCAGTATCTTTATCCTCCAGAGAATACTTTTTGCACTCTATCGAGATTCCGGATATATATTTATCCAGTGATACTTTTGTGCACCCATTAAATTTCCTATCCGTGCCCACGGTCGCTGACACATACTTATCTGGTTTATATACTCTGATTGTGTCGCTGCGGCTGTCATCCGCTACCGCCCCGCAGGCAAAGCATATCTGTTGTAATGCCTTTCGACACGTTTGGACACCAAGATATCCTGTCAGCGTAATATCTGCCACGTCTGTGGCTATGGTGTATTTTTTTATCCCTGCCGCCGCAAAGACCGCATGCAGGATATTCTCCGCCCTTTCATTTTCATATATCTGCCCATCATAAAATGTGTACTTATCCATCAAGCCTATCGCGTCTATAAGTTTAAAACCTGCCACATTTTTACTAAAAGAAAAATCATCCACATAAAATGCTCCGATGGAAATTCCGATGCCATTCCGGTACTCTGTAAGGATGATCTCCTGCGTCTTCTGGATGGATTTCCATGCACCATCATCATTACCAATATCAAAATCGCTGTTCACGTCCACAATGGCCAGATCCGCTTTATTAATAGGAATGGTGGCCGAGGTGACATCAATATCCTCCTGTACCTTCCCGGTCTGGATCATATCCTTATCCCATACAATGTATTTGCCATAAAGCATGTATTGCAGTTTGATATATCTTCGCGGATACACCGTCCGGACAAATTCGATCTCAATACGGCCGTAGTTTTGTACCTGATTGTCACATACATACACCAGCCCATCCGGATAAAACATCTTGCTGATCAGTTTGATTCCGGACATTGTGTACCAGGTGATTCTAAGCTCCGCTGGGTATTCGTCCTCGAAATACAATGTAATTGCGGCAGATGAATGCTGCGCAGTAAATTGTACCGCCAATTTAGGATTGTTCTCAAAAGTGCAGTCATCCAAGGATTGTTCCGCACTCCAGAATGCTATATCTTCCGGATCATCTGACAAAATGCTTTTTTCACCCGACAAGAGGAACTGGTTCCACTCCGTAGTGCCATAGGCTTCCTGCTGATGCTCTGCTTCAAACAGTTCGATATTTCCTATGGACTGGTTATCATCCGTAGAAGGAGACGCATCTGACAGTGCCGTGACGTCTATAAATTTCATTTCTGCCTTGCAATATGTCCTCATATCTCCCCCTTACGGTGTCTTGTATGGCTTCTTAGAAGTCATCTTCCAGGATAATCCTTTATACTGTGCCCCAGTCTCCAGTACCTTTTCCACTTCATCTTTGATGCTGGAGAAATATCCGTAAAAATCAAATTGTTTGCTAGCGTCTGGAAGTGTCACATGGTGAAAGCGATTCTCGCAATCCGTAATATGTTCTATCAGTTGATCATATAATTCCGCATCCTCGATCAGACCGATAGATATGGTGTAATTTTTATATAGTCCGATGGTTTCAATCTTGATGTCTCCATCTTCCGATCTCTCCGCATATTTTTCCAAGAAATCCAAATTTCTCTTGATAGATATTAAAGGGATGTTATATGTAATTCCGTCTATGATCAGGCCCTGTGTATATTTCTTTTCCATACTTCATCCCTTCTTATCCTTCTGCGATTCCTAACCGTACCTCTTCATTCTGAATATGCGGCAAGAACAGTCTGCCGCATGTCTCCCCGTCCAGAATCAATGACGCATCTATGGAGCCGCCTGTCTCCGGCATCCTATCGGCAATCTTCTCAGCAAGCGCATCCATCCAGCCTGTGTTCTTTTCCAGCGGTAATACTGCCTCTCGACCTGCTTCTCCTATTTCCGCCAGAGTAGCTCCTGTGGTAATACCTCCACTGGCAAGTCTCGGAATAGATACTCTTCCTATTTCTGATAGATTGATGCTAAATGATTTTCCGCCCAGTCCCGGCACCCAATCCGGAATATCCACATGGATGCTGTTTAATGCCCGAATCATACCATTAATGGCATCTATTACTCCGTTTGCCATTGTCTCGACTATCGACAAAATGCCATTCACGATATCTTTAAATATCTGTTTTGCATCTGCCCACATCTGCTTCCAGTCGCCCCGGATCAGATCGCCGATAATCGCGAACACACCTTTTATCACTTTCAGCAACGTCGTAATGATATCTGCTATAATATCCGCCGCAAACTTTACCTGTTTTCCCAGCATACTCAAAACAGGCATGAGCAACGGTAAAACGTTGGATACGATCCATTGTAACGGTGCTTTCAGATAATTCTCCCAGAATAGCTGTATGTACTCTATCAACACACCGAGCAGTTCCATAAAGGCATCTATCATTGGTTTCAGATGACTCTGGTAAGTATCATCAAACATAGCTGCCCATTCCATCAATACCGGCTGCATGCTATCATTCCAAAAATCCAGAAAAACACCCAGCAGATCAGATATATCTGTGGTAAAACTGTCAATGAACGGTGATATATAATTGAAATAAAGACTATTAAACCCGTCTCCCACCTGTCCGACGATATCCGATACTGTTCCTGAGAACAGAGCCAGTACATCTATGATGTCTTGTACCGCCGTTGCAATATCATCCTGGTTATTTACAAACGGATCCAACAACAGGTGTAAAATGTCATCTGCAAACTGAGTTGCAATAGAGGATACTGATAAAAAGGCATCCGAGAACATCTGAATCAGATTCGCAGTCAACTGTTGCCCGGAATCACTTCCAAACGCTGAAAAAATCAGCGCGAACGCTGCTGCCGCAGATGCAGCCAATAGCAAAATATCTGCTCCGATATCAAACATCTGCGTGAGATGCTTCTTGATATCGTCTTTGTTGTCATCCAGGTACTTCTTAATTCCCCCGGTAAGGTTCTGCGCGATGGTCGCACCTATGCTGACAAAGGATGCCGCAATTGTCCCCAGGCTGGTGACGAATGTAACAGCAAAGTTCCCTGCCGCATTCTTCACAGAATCCGCACTGAAGATATCTATAAAGCTGTCCTTTATGGATGCCAGATTGCTACGAATATTCTGGACCTGTCCATCAATTCCAAGCTTTTCAAAGGCTTTCTTCCAGCCTACTGAAAACTCTTCTTTGATCTGCTTTGCAAGATCTTTGACTTTCCCAAGTTTGGAAGCCATCTTATCGCTGACCTGTACTTCTTCGTACATACCAGCGGTACTGCTGCCGCTTCCCCCGGAATCGTTTTTCTGTAATACATTCAGGTCATCGAAAGCTGCCAGTGCTCCTGCTGCCTTTTTTGCAACACCGGATGTCTTTTCCAAGGATTTTGCATAATCGACCTGCTGCTGTTTCGCCCTGGTCCATGTACTCTGCCCATTGAGCAGAGCAATAAACTGATTCATGGCGTTGATGGCATTCGTCAGCCAGTCACACAGCCTTGACAGTGCCGGTGTCACCATAGATACGATGGGAGCCGCCAGTGTACCCAATGCATTGTTCAGGGTGGCAATGGAGCTTTTCAGAGAGGACATCCGCTCATTAAAGCTACTGGAGTACTTGGCCATGTTCTGGATTCCGGTCTTAAAGGATCCTACCATTGCATTAAATGCCTTCGTGATCCAATTAAAAATAAGCAGAGACAGTGTTATGCCTTTTAACCGGCTGAGCAGTGTGGACATCAAGCCTGCAGACTTCTTTGCAGATTTTCCTACTTTTTCAATCTGTTTTGCTCCCGCTCCCACCTTTTTCTGCTTATCTATAATTTCATCATGCCGCTTCTGCAGAACAGACATTTCATTGTTTGCATCACGTAGCTGGGCTGACAGTTTTTGATACTCTTCCGTAGCCTTTACATCTTTAAATGCCGTCCCATCTTCTTCCATTGCCTCCAACTCACCTTTTGCGTAGGCAATCGTATTTTCGAGGTCTGCGACATCATATTGCATGTTTTTAAATGTGGAACTGCTCTTTTTTCCTCCAAGTTCCAGAAACTTCTCCATTCTGTCATTGAGAGAGGACAGCTTATCCTGAGCCTTCTGAATCTGGTCCTGGACTTCTTTGTAATCATCCGTAGGCATTTTCCGGCTTTCAAGCTCTCGCATGGCTTTTTCCAGATCCTGTGCCTTGCGGGCAGTCTTCTCCATCCGGTTTTCAAGCTGCATCAGTTGACTGGACATATCCGCATTTTCAATTTTCGTCTTGATCCTGATCTCACCATCATATCCGCCAGCCATCTATACAGCCTCACTTTCTAAACACTTTCAGTGCTTCCTCTTCCGATTTTTTCTTCATCCGCGCCATCATGGCATCGTATTCGTCGATTTTCGCAGCTTCTTCTTCGGTGTACTCCTGTCCAGGCTGTTCCAGTGCATAGATCTTCTGTGCCTCCTGGATTGCCTTCTTTTCCGCATCCGACTTTGCTTCCTCTTTCCTTTTCCTGCGTATCTCTATAGCCTGAAGAAAAGAGGACTGTTTGTGGGGCATATTCCACAGCAGACCGCAGAACTTCCACCAGTGCATGTCCTCTGTGGCAAGGTCAATCCCGTAGATGCTGCGAAAGTCTGCGTATATCCGCCACTGATCGATATCATAATCAATCAGTTTCCTCTTCTCTTCGCTGCTTCCTATGCCGTCATGGTACCAGCCGTTCATAAGCCACCGGATACATTCCTCTGCACTTTTCCCCTGCGGTACCGGTCTCTCTTCCGTCTCATCATCAAACATGAGGCTCAGGATAATGCCTGCCTTTTCATACTGCGCAAGATCTTTATCATCCTGCACCAGTGCGATCTGTATACCGATGCGGTAATCGAAATTCACCCGGTAGACCTTATTTGTCCCGGGTTCCAGCCATTCTGTTGGAAGCGGATCCAGCATGACGTTCGTCATTATTTACCGCCTCTTCTCCTCGTATTGTATTTCTGTTTCATCTGCTCAAACCTGCGTCCGAACAGATTGTTCATCACCGGGATCACCTGCTCTACGAACTCAAACAGTGCTGTTTCGTCCGGAACGATATCCCCATAGATATTTCTGATGGTCCCCTCTCCGAAGAGCTCATCCAGTGCTGCGATGATCTCCTTCAGATACTTCACGCGGATGTTATTGATATCCAATGCGATCCTGATATCATTTCCGGTATCTCCCGTGAGCATTTCCTGTGCCTCATGGTCATTCTTCCATTTCTTCATCTCTGCATCGCATCTTTCGGAGATGCTGTTGAGCTGGTCAATGATATGAGCAAACTTATCCGCGCTCCGTGCATCTGATACGTTGATCCGCAGGACAGTTACTACCTGGTCATCATCCTCATCCCTGATTGCAATACTTTTATATCCTGTACTTAACTTAACCTGTTCCATATAATTACCATCCTTTCAGAAATGGGGCAGGACTGAAAGGAACCCGCCCCATTATGTTAATTATTGATTAACACCTACGTTTATACATTACCGGTCTGCTTTACCGCCCACTCATATCCGCCCTCGGAAATCGTAATGGTTCCGACCTCAACATCTCCATTGCCGTTGATCTGTATGGAAGATGTAAGGTTGTCTCCGCCAGCTCCGCCGGTACTGGACGGGCATACGGTAACCGGTACCCTGATGCAGTCTCCGGACGTTCCAGTGATATCCGTCTTGTAAAATCTGTAATAATAGGTATTACACTTCTCACCGGTCGGAAACGTCTTGAACATAGTGTTGATTGCTGTCTGCATCTCATCAGACAGGTGAACACGTTCCGGTGTCATAGCTAACGCATAACCCTTTACGGTATTGCTTGCGTTCTTCATGTTTACATACTGGGTAGATTCCGTGTTCGGTCCCCAGTCTTCTATGATCTCTTTATAGCCATCACCCATCTCAACGATTTTGGGAGTCTTACCGCCCATCAGAGAGCCAATGTCTAACAGAGATACCATGTTAGTCCTATCCATTTCTGATTTTCCTCCTTATTTTTTATAAAAATATTTCAGTTGCATATTGATTGCATAAGTAGTGCATTTTTCATTTTTTTCCACGCATCCAACAGGGGATGTGCGGTTAATGGATTCCATCTGGATGTGATTGTCCTGAAATCCGATCCTGCTCTGCTCCATCCATGCTGCCAGCTTGTCCAATAGATCCTGTGCGTCGATATTGGCAGTGTTGGTATCGGGAGAACAACGGTAGGCCATCTGGAACGGTACCTGTGCTTCATAGCTTCCGCTCACATACTTTTCAAGGTAGACCGCCCCCTGCAGAGGGAACAGCCCTATGGATCTGTCAGGATTGATATCATTGCATTTCACGGTACTGTTATCCGCCGCGAACCCTTCCGGATAATCCGGATATTTTAATACCAGTTCCAGCAGTCCTCTCATTGCCGTACCGGCATCCGTTACTGTAAGTTGCTCTTTCTCTGCCATTTACGCTCCTCCTACTTCGTAATGTGCCAGAACATCCTCGTAGATATTGCATCGTGTCACACGGTACACATCGCTGTAATGTTTCCTCGCCCACTGGTATACATCCCGGTCGGGAAAAGTTGCACCGGTGCAATTTCCCAGAATGAAGATGTCTTCCGTGGGAGAAAATGTCATGCAATCCTTTTTCTTATCTTCCGGCAGTCTCTTCCATTCTTCCGGAGTTACATACGGTTTCGGCATATTACTGAATCCCACATACAATGTTGCCGCATCCGCGCTGTCTGTGCCCTTAGCAGACACATTCTTCTGTTGTGCCCTCACCAAATCCGCACGCTCGATCAGCGTTACATAATATGTCTCTTTCTCCGTCTTTGAGTCCATCGACCGATTGATCACCGTCACCTGTTTATTGTCCCAGAATGCCATCCTTACACCCCCGCATATAAGAGACCTGTACCGGCCATATATTCGCAGGCTGTGTCATAGCACAGACGGTTCTGCGCAGCCTTATCTCCGATTACTTTGTCCACAAGAGTCTCGTTGCTACCGAAGCTGATTGACCTGCCACCGGAAGACATCGATTTGACATTGGCACCGGCTTCATCATTTGCGTGTGCCGTCTTATAATCAATTTGATACAGCAAGTCTGCCAGGGCGCAGGTTGCTTTCTGGATCTGCTTATCATATTCCTTCAAAGCATCCGCATCGATGTTCCCGAAGGTCAGCTGATTCAGTTTCATTGCCGCTCGGTCTTCCCATTTGGGAAAAAGGGACTCCGAAATGGAATCCCCATAATATTCTTTTGTATAAAAGTCATATGTGGTGTACATCCGAAGTCCCTTCTCTCTTAACCTCTGGTTACGATCTGCATGATGCTGATTGCCTTGATAGGATAATACTTAGGGCTATTGGAATCGTTATTCTGAGCAATCTCCCAGTTACTTCCGGTTTCCAGCTGTTCAGCCGTGGGAGATACCACAGAGGTATTCTTCCAGGAGATACCATAGGGAGCAAATACCTTTCTCTGTCTGGTATACAGAGTAGTCTCGCCGCCGTTCTTCGCAGCAGCACGTTCCATTTCAGCAGGCACTTTTGCACCACAGTTGGTATATTCAATGGATGCGTTACCCAGCACGTAGGAGGTGTACTTTGTATATCCCTCAGCAGTCATCTCGTAATAGTTAGAGGATGCAGGTACACCTGCAGGTTCTGCAACTACCTCGTAGTCCTTACCGCTCTTGGTGTAATAAGTCTTACCTTCCTGCACGGACTGATCCTTGGACGCCTCATAAGTAGGTGCAACATCCTCCACAGGCATGGTATCATCTACCAGTACCAGTCTGCCGTTCAGGGTTGCAAGTGGCAGAGGGCGCTCGATACCATCTGCATCTGTATACTTCAGATACTCCAGCAGATTGCGGTTCTCCAGCTCAGTGGCTACTGCAGAGTGCATGACCACGAGTGCAAAGTTTGCTTTCTTATCGCCCAGGGATCTCTGCATGCCGGTATTGAGAGTAGTGGGTCCAAAAGTGCCGTCCGTTCTGCCAGAAATGTCATAAGTATGAGTCTCTACAAACTTCTTGCCCTCACCGGTGCTCATAGCAAAAATGCCTTTCAGCACACTCAGCAGAGTATCCTGATCTACATCGTCCCAGAACTCTGCAACTTCTCCCGCTGCCGCAGAATAATCATCTCCGGAGATATCAGACACAAAGTCCTTCTCCGTCCATCCCTGTGCGCGTCCTACTACAATACGTCCCATAGAGTAGTTGCCGCGCTGTGTTGCATCGATGTTGGTCTTACCGTCATAGTTCACAGTACTTCCGGTCAGTCTTGCCTTGATCAGGGTGGTGATGAAGTTACCGCCCTTCTGCTCAGACAGCCGAGATGCATACTCGGAACGCTCGATGATTGCTCCGGAGTGAAGCAGCTCATTCAGTCTCAGGTTGGGAGTTTCACGCACAAAAGCGTCAAATACTTCGCCATTGAAATTTACTACATCAAATAATGCCATAGATTATTTCTCCTTCTTTCTGTTCTTCAGATATGGTGTGATATCCAGATCTGGGTGTTCGTTTTTCAGTTTCATAATTTCCGCCATAGACAGGCTTACGCCGTCCGGGTGGTTGATGTTATTGCCGAGAATCTGGCTGCGGTTCTGCTGTGCCTTCCATGTCTTTTCATCAATGACGATATCCGGCTTGTAATTGCCCTCATCATCCTTGACAATGGCATCAAACAAATCATTGATGCTTTTGCCCCTGGCTTCATCAGAACTCAGTTTACCGACAAGCTGCGTCTTAATGGCTTCTGCAGTAATCTCGTTCACAAAATGCTTGTCTTTGAAGAAATCCTCCACCAGCCCTGCCAGTCTCGATTCCTCATCCTTCTCTTTCCGCTCGTTGCGCTCCTTTTCCAGGGTAGCGGTCAGTTCCTCGATTTTGTCCTGCATTGCGTCAGCATCAGGTTTAGCATCTTTCAAGGCTTGCAGTTCCTTTTCCAAATTTTCCTGATCTGCAGCTAATTTAGTGTTGGTTTTCTCCAGTTCTTCAATCTTATCTGCCTTCTTCTGGACTTCCAAACTGGATACCCACTCTCCTGCAAACGTTTTCTCCATTTCTGCTGTGATTTCAACACCTAAGCTTTTCAACTTGTCAATAATGTTCATTTCGCTGTTCCTCTCATTCTTAAAAGTTTTTAATCCGGTCAGCCCGGCACGATTGAGTTGCTATTTGATCCATAGCTGGCAATGGGTACCAGAGGAATCGAACCTCTGCATCATGTATAGCGCCATGTGCTCTACCACTGAGCTGAATACCCGAAAACAAAAAGAGTCAACCACTATTTCAGTGATTGACTCCTCTTAGTCGTTACATATAGCCATTTCTATATGCCTATTATTTTATTGTCTTTTTTCTTACCTCGTAAACCTTTATCCCCTCACGAGAAGAATGAATTTCAACAGAATTTCCATTCATTAGAGCTTCAATAATTTGTTTTTTCTTCTCTTCCAGGGATGTTTCTACGTTACACATGCTTTTTACTCCTTATCAAGGTTATTATAGCACGAGCTTATTATAGTTTTGTACCAATTTGAGAATCTATGCTTCTACTTTTGATTGTATCTCCTTGACTTTATTTGCAAACTCAGAATCTATTTTGGCAAATAAATGATTGTTTGAATCCAGACCGGCTTTCCAGGTTCCGCTTCTCTTAGCTTCTTCTTCAATTCTCCTTTTTTCAGCAACTGTTCTATTCAGTAATTGTTCATATTCTTTCTGCGCCTGCTCTCTAGTCATTTTTCCACCTTCTATATCCTACTTTTTCTCGTTCAGCATTAGATATAGCCATTTCATGTGCATAGTCTTCGTCTGTTATCTCCATAATTGACATATGTGCATCTCTCGCAATATCATTACGATTAAATTCATACTTATATTTTATATCTACGCCTCTCAAAATAGCAAGTTTATATTCACAAAATAAGCTAAAATCTGCATTGCTAAAGGAATATTGTGTGTGTTCTATTGGATGATTATGAGATACATATGCTCCTATAAGCTCATTTCCAAGATCTGCATCCGGAAACACTTGGTTCTCGGTACCTTGGCATAGATAAACTTTGCCTTCCCTGGTTATCACACACGCATATTCTATATCTCTCATTTGAGCATCTTTTTCAAATTCTGCGAGTATTTTGTTTACCTTCTCCCTGTCTTCATAATCAATAATTTCTTTTAATATCGGCTTTGGATGATCAGGTACACTGGAAGCTCTTGTATTTGCTGACAGTCCTTGTGCATTTGTTTCCATTTTATTTTCATATGCCGTTGCTCTTCCATTCGCAACTGATGCCTGCTTTTTCTTGAATCCTGCCACTTTCAGCCGCTCTGCCTGAGTCTGCAGATCATGTTCTGTGCAGAAATGCTCATATGCCTGGTTCTGTGTCCGCAGTTTATATGCCAACTTATCATACTGCGGCTGTAACATTTCCTTTACATCCGTCTCTGCCACTCCATCGATTTCCGCCTTTTTCATCAGTAATTCCCGCTTGGTCTTCCGGATGGCGCGCTCCATTCGACGCTGTTCCTGCTGCCGCTGGTAAAGTTCCTGGCTCTCGTGGATGTCAATCTTCGACTTACCATCTGCATCCACGTAAGGATTCCGGAGCGACGGATTCCACGGCTTATGCGAATGTCTGCAGTTATACCCATGCAGGCCTAAAGGATTCACCACGGTTCCCTGTCCACTGTCAGGATCTATGGTATAACCTGTGGCTTCCAGAAGATTTTCTATCCCATCATCCCGCCCAACAATTTTATAGACCTTGCCCTGCCAGTGATCATGCGATCTCAGATCTTCCGGATGCTTATCATCGTGTCTGGCACCCATATGAGCCGATACCAAGACATATTCTATCCCGCCCTCTGCTATGTATTGATTCGTTACCTGTGCCGCCGTCTGATTCATCGATGTCACAATGCAACACCGGACTGCTGCCTCCAGCGATCTGGTTGCTCCTGTCGGATAATCAATTGTCACTCCTTTTTGTGCATACCTGTCCAATACCTCGCACACCGCACTGCTATATGACTGAAAGCCGGTTGCCACTCGCAGGTCCACCTCATTCAGCAGATTCAGCAGATCTTTCTGCGATTGCAGCATGGTTGTCCTGGTCAGGTTGTTCAATTCTCCGAACGTTTTCTGCATTTCTGCATTCATGGCAGCTATCACAGCATTATTCTGCAATGGAGGTGTCACAGTCCCCAATTTACTCAGCACCCCTTCATCATCAGAAAATGATGTCATTACACTCTCTCGCAGGATCCTGCGGACCTCTTTTTGACTCAGGCCGGACAATTTTGCAATTTTCTTTACTATCTCATCATTATGCAGTCCCAGCTGCTGTAATCTCCACAGTTCCCGGTCTGCAGTACCGGGGATTTCACCATTTTTCAGCAGACGCATAGCTATGTCCTGCAGGATCCAGTCTTCCAGCTCCTGATACAGTTCTACAAGCTTATCCGATTTTCCGTAAAAATAATCTGGTGTAAGCATTATCCCTTTCCCGCCTCTCTCTTGACCAAGTCAACCCATTCTGAACCGTGCGCCTGTTTTGCTCTCTCAAACCAGTGATCTCCGGTTCCCGCTGTATGATATTGCAAAGGTCTACCCGTCGGCTCCTTTTTTTCATATTTGTCTGCAAAAGATCTGCCATCCGATGTAAGATATAACTCTCCTGTATACTGGTAGTGTGCATAAGGAGTGTTGTATGCTATCTCGCCACCATAGATTCCTTCCGGGTAGTTCACACTTCCTCTCAGTGCTCCCTGCGCAAACGGAATATATTCATCACAATCAGCCACTACCTGCATATTCAACAGCTTCTGTGCATTCGCAATGTTCTGGTCCAGTCTGTCGGTATTGATTCGGATATCAATGCATCCGATAGTTTTTCCATACTGCATTTTTCATCATCCCTTATCCTTACAAACAATTCCTGCGCTCCTATCAAATCTTTTTCATCACAGTTCGATCCTACTGGATGCCCTTCTAAAGGAATAAATCCTCCCTTTGCAAATTTAGGTAACGGTAACCTCATTGCTGCCCCTATAATCTCATTCGGTATTTCATTCATTCCCTATCACTCCTCCCCAAACAATCCCTGTTGTTTCTGCTCGCTCGCCTTTTCTTCCTGGACTTCTGCCTGCATCTTGTCAATCTCTTCATCATTAAATCCCTCATATTCTTTGAGGTATTTGCGCTTGCTGTATACGCCCTGAATCATCAACTGATATGCCCTGGTTCTGTCCTGCTCGAAGGATGCCAACAAATCCTTGAAGTAGAACACATCCTCGTCTGCCACATCCTCATCCAGTGCATTTACATAACCGCTCGGCATATTGTAATATACATCGCAATACTTATCCAACGCATAGATCAGGTCTTTGATTGCCCTTTTCAATGCTGTTCGAATATCATTGATTGTTTCCACAGTTTCGCTGTCATCGCTCTCGATCTGTGTAGCTGTTACCATACCTGTCTTGCGGTCCAAGATAAATTGTCCCTGAGAGAAACCAGCTTTTGTGGAGATCATGGACAGAATGGAATTGATGTCTGTGATACGCTGATCCGTCAAAAGAGTAGGAACGTGTTCATCGATTGTATTCTTCGCATCCACCCCATGTTTCAGACCATGTACAAATCGAGGGAGACTGACTTTCTCCTTATTCCCATTATCCTTGTTTCTCTTTTCCAGTGCATTTTCATCTATGAATGTCAAATGCTGGGAATCCTCTACCTCGTCACCCTTGCGGCTCCATGCCACATCCAGATCATTCAGTTCTTTGATGCAGTTGGCAAAGATAGCCACTCCTTCGGGAGAAGAATAATCAATAGTGTTGTTATACGGCATCTTAAAATATCCAAATAAAGGCTTCTCCACGTTTGACAGAACCTGTGTCTCAGGAATATTCTTCCACTCCGGTACATCCGTCAAATGAATTTTATCTCCAAGGCTGTCATCTTTCTTTGATTTGTATACCCTATTTTCGATGGTGTATGTTCTTCCAACCTTTCCTAACTCATCCATGATGGAAGAGGTAAAGTGCTGGTATTCCAAGCGGGTGTAATAATCTTCCCCTTTTACCAATCGATCGATGAAAATAATTCCAAGGATATCCCCGTTGCTATTCTTCTCGGTGACTGCAAAACTGCCAGGCATTACATAATCAATCGCGCCGGCGGGATTATATGTACCGTTCGGTTTTAGAATGATTCCACCTGTACCACAGGCATTCTCTACCTTGTCCCGGATAGATTTCTGAATCATTGCTTTGATACACTGGTTGATATAGTCGGCTCTCTCACTACCACTGACTGTGACATTAAGATCCATGCAGGTTTTCTTTGATGTGTAATAGCAGAGAAACTTTGCAAAATTAATAGTCTTAACATTATCTTTCGCCCAGTACGGACGCCCCTTTATGATAGCCTGCCACTCATTCTGTGTCAGTTCCATAATCTCGGAGGATATAATATCCACCTTAAATTCCTTTTCCGCCTTTGACTTAAACAAATTCATAAAAAACTCCTTTACCCTCGCAAATATACTCATATGTCACCGCCTTAAATGCCAAGCTGATCAAATGCAGCATTTATTTTATGCCACTGAATAGCCAGCCAGTCCACTATTTCTTCATTGTATGCCCAACTGCAGCTGTCAAGGCCGGATTTATACAGAAATGCATGGATTAATTCATGCATTTTGACCGATTTTTTAAAATCTTCCAAATTTCCTTTCACATCAACATCAGAAGTTTCCATTCTGTCAATTACACATGTTTTCGTGCTACTGTCACAATATCCATCTTTCCCAGCAAGCTTGGGATTTTCTCCCTCAACGGCTTCTTTTATGGTATATTCTGTTCCCAGTACACTAATCTTCATATTCTCCATCATCTTCCTCCTCATCTACTTCGCTGTCATACAGTCCATTATTTCTCCGGCTCTCCATTATCACACGGTTCAGACCGTAGATCAGAGCCATCACGCAGTCCTCTCCCAGTGTCGGATATGCATCCGAGAACGTTCCATCTTTCAGCTGCTCATGTTCCAGTGTTGTCAGCTCGTGTGCAAGATTAGGGCACCTCACCGGATCCACCACTATCTTTGTGGTCTGCTGTAACCACTCCCAACAATAGTCTCTTCCCTTACCGGATCCCCAGCGCTTTTTCGCACCGATTGCATTGAATCCCCAGTCCTGCAGTTCTGCAATCGCATCAGGTCTGGCAGAATCACATATTATTTCCTCTTCAATGTACTTCTTAATCTTCCTGGCAAACGAACTATTTTTGCATCTCTTTGAAAAGACCTCCCCCACGCAGAAAATGGTATCTGTTTCGTCATCATAATATGCTTTTTCAAATACCTGTGGATGTTCAAAGCCAAAATCCAGTCCGTGGTTAAAATATGGCATATTCTCAATTTCAGCATCTGAGATGGTTCTCTCTTCCACATTATCAAAGATGCCTCCACCGGTACCGGTTACTTTCCCAAGGTAGTTATTGTCATAGTACTTAGGTTTATGAACTTTAAACCATTCCGCACGTTCGAAAAATCGCTTTCCCAACCATTTAAGTGGCACATTGAAATAATAGCTGTGGCAGATCCTTGTCTGCGGTTTGCTCTGACATTCCTCAACGTATTGGTTCATGAAATTGTTCTTTGATTTCGGCGGATTGAATATCTTAATATCCAGCGCCGGAGTATCCGATCTTAAGAAAGTATCCTCGATATTATCCATCTGCTCCACGCCTGCCATCTCGTCGCACTCCTCATGGATCAGAAGTTTCACATAGCCAAACGGCACATTAAATGATTTCAGGGAGATCGGCTTGTCCGCGCCTACGAACATTATCATCTGACCGGTCGGCTTATATACAGCACACATAGGTGATTGTTTAAAATCCCAGTTATCCAAATCGTTGTACCGAATTACGGTCTTCATAAACTGGTTATAAACAGAGCCTCTAAGGTCTATCTTATACCGGCGGGTATATACCACATGCGCCTGTGGATCCTGCCTAATGGTCTCATATGCCACATTGCCCCAGAAGTTCGACTTAATGGAACCACGGCCACCCTTGGATATGATTTCATGTACATCAATCTCACCGGCGAATGCTTCATGTACTGTTCGATAAATCTCCACAAAATCAGAAGTAATATCTGTGATTGGGATCGTCCACAGTGGTGCTTTCTCTCGCCTTTCCTTTTCCTCACGTTCCACCTTTTGTTTCTCCGCAATTGTCAGAGCTTTCTCCAATCCATCCATAGCCTTCAGTTGATCTGCAAAATCTGGTGCAAACCCAAGCCCATCCACAACCTCTCCCTTGGCAATCTTGCTACGACGCTCCTGGATTTCTGCAAGTGACATGATATCCCGGTGCTGCTCCTTTTCAATACGTTTTGTCTGTTTCCCTATATATGCTAAAACTTCAACATTTTTCAACAGGCGTTGTCCTTGTGAATAAGCTGTTTTTTCAGAATACTTTGCAGCTATTGCAGCCTGTGTAGCATTTCCCCCATTCTTTATGTATTCATCCGCAAACGTCTTCCTTTTTGGGGTAAGCTCGTTCTTCATCCACTCACCGCCTTATAGATATCCAGCAGGCAGAATATCACATCTGCCATAGAGCAGGTCTTCAGTATCTCATATTCTTTGGTCTTCCACTCTTCCTTACCCGGGTAATAGCACTCCACCGGGGTAACGATGCTGTACGAGGTGATCATCCGGCTCTGATCCTCGGAGTAGAACTGACGCTGGTTTATCTTTATGATCATTCCACGCTTTACCAGCGCAGTCTGTAATTTTTTCATCTTCCCTCTCAGGTTCGCCATCTGATCATCTCCTTCCCGGCAAAATAAAAAGACCTTATAACTCCATGCATATCATAGAGCCATAAGGCCTTAGGAAAATACCGACGATTTAAACGCGGACCTCTCATTTCGAGCGTTCTACCCGACTTAAACTATATTTACCTACTACGATTATGCCATATTTTACTGATTTTAACAAGGAAATCCTTACCTTGCCTGCTCAGTGGCTCATGCATTTTCTCTGATTCCTCTGTATGAAAATATCCATGATGAACATGCCACTGCTAGCACCTCTGCCGCCCATTTACTTTTTACCTCCGTTAAACCATGCATCAAAATTCTTTATTCTACGAGTTCATTACCTGATCCTTTCCTCATATCATAATTATAAAGCAGGCTGAATTATTTTTTGTACCATTTTACAGTAATGAAAAAGGGAGGATCACTCCTCTCCTTTTTCCTGCTGCCTCAATATCCTTTCTGCTTTTCTTCTTTTTCGGTAAAAGCAGTTACGGCTTATGGCAATAACTCCATATTTTGCTTCCAGTTTGTCATAGGATCTGTTGTATTCAATGGATTCTGCCAGAAGATCTGCCAGGTATCCATCCACAGATACACACACTTCATGGATTTTTTCCCTGTTCTGTGGTCTTTTATCCATTGCTCTCCTTTCTGATGACTGCTGCCTCGGATGATCTTATGCCAATCTGGTTGCACCGGTGCAACTTGTCATGCTACTCTATTGTATTTGTGCTGCATCTCCTCAATGTCGTCAATCAGGTAGTACTGTACTGTCATATCAGGCTTTGCATGGCCTAACAGCTTACTAACCAAAAGCACATCCCCGGTCTTGCGGTATAAAACGCTGGCAAATGTCTTACGATACACATGCACGGTTGCGGTAATCCTGGTTACTCCTCCCCTGACTGCCATCTCCTTAGCCAGCTTTTCGATGCCATACTCCCGCATCCGATTGTACGGTGCTCGGTCTGCCAAAAATAACGGATCCGTCCCAGGCCTGTCCCCGATATAATTTCTCAGCGCCATCACAGCTACCGGAGTGAGCATTCCTGTGCGATATGTGTCTGTTTTTTCTGCGTAAATTGATACCTGCTTATTTGTCAGATCAATATCTGACACGTTGAGGTAAGAGATTTCTCCTACTCTCATGCCGGTACAGATCATCAACTCAAATAAAGCTTTTTCTTTCGGTGTCTGCAGTGCGTAACGAATAGTTTCAACTTCCTCATCTGTCAATCGTACCTTCTTCTTTTTCACCTGCTTAACACGATCAACGCCATCAATGATATTATCCTGGATATGCCTCTTTTTAAATGCCCAGGAAAAGAATGTGCATAAGTACCGGTATATTGTGGATTTATAATTGTGGCTGATGTGATCACGATAGGATCTAATAGCAAGATAATCTGTGATATCCTGCGCTGTCACATATTTATAATTTTTGTTCACAAAGTCAAAAAACTTGCGAATGATCCCGATGTAGCTCTTGATCGTGCCGGCATGGAGTCCTGCTGCCACCATATCCACACAGTATCTCTGCATTAACCACTCATTGTCATGCTCAATGGTCATTGGCAGCTGTTTGATCTCTGCCAGTTCAAAGTCCTGCAATTTTACGTAAAGCGTAATCTTCATCCGGTCGATCTGTTCTTTGGTCATGCTGTCACGTAATTCATAGGCTACGTCGTTGATTAAATCATTTTTAGTCATATGCGCACCTCATTTTCTCGTTGCCTAAGAAACATCCGTGTGATATGATGTCCTTAAGCAGTGAGCGGTAGATGCTATCTTTGGTCGGATGGTCTACCGCTGTTTTATTTGCATCGATTGCAGGCTCCTCTGCAGTTGGCTCTAAAATTGTGTATGATACTTATTACTCTTTTTCTATCACTCCTTCACTAACTTTCAGTTTTAATGTGTAACGTTACACATAATTACACAGGTAAATAATTGTCCAGTGCCTGCCGGATCACCCAGGAGATAGGTCTGTCCTGCTGCCGACAGTAAGCCATTAATCTCTCATACTGTTCCGGATCCATGCTGATATCCTTCCGGATGTTCTTCTTACCTTCTTTCTTCGGTCTCGCCATTCCTATCTCCTTTCGTTACACAATTTTTCCGATATTTCAGTTTAGATGTTCATAACACCAGACTTCCATCCTGCTTTTTTAGCCTCTTCTGAAAGAATCTCATTTTCTTCAGCTATAGCCATTTTTCTTTGTTGTTTTTCTAAACAATATATTGATAAAATTTCATCCACCAACTCATTAATACTACATAACATATCTCCGTCAACCTCTTCGGTTCGTTCTGCATCATTTAAAATATTTTTTATATCTTCTGCACATTCATGTATTTTTCTCATACAAATGCCTCCATAAATCTTAATATTTCAGTTTACTCCAGATGTGCTGTCCAGTGCCGGATATCTACCGGATCAATCACTTCTGAGCATTTAGGACATATAGGATATAACCCTTTTCTGCGATTCTCGTCCATGTCCCGGAATGTTTTATTCCTCCTCATCCGCTTGAATTCCGCATCTGCCATTTCTCCGTATATCTTAGCTTTAGATAGCATTTTCCGCTGTGCATCCTCCACCAGCTCATACCGCCTCGCCAGCGTAAGCAGAGCATCAAAGGCATCTACCGTAGCACCGCAATCCTGACAACTTACGATCCGGTTTACCGTATCAATCTCGTAATGAGGTGGATCGCATTTGCAAAGCTTTTCTCTTCCTCGCTCGATTCTTACCAAATCGAAGGAAATAATCTCATTATCCATAGCATTCCTCCACTAAATCCTAAGAGCATTACCGCAAAATCTACAGTACTTTGCCAATATCACACACTTGGAACCGCCTGTATAATGGCTTTCCACATATTTGTGTACTACTGCTCCGCAATATTTACACGTTATTCTTGCCATAACAGCGTAGCTGTCATTTATTTCTTTCTGTTCATCGTGTGACCACATTTCTCGCTTAACTCCTTTGCTAAATCCTAAGTTAGCTTATTAACCTCTGTCCGCATTTCGGACAGTATTCATCGCTCACTTCTGCGTCATTGCATCCGTTTTCTTCCAAGCAGTTTGGACAGATGTATTCGTCCACATGGATCTCGCAGACTTTCATGGGAATCTGCTTCTTAAGCGCCTTTATTCCCATTTGTGCGGCAGCATAAGTTGCATCCTCTACAGGAAAGCTATTCAATTCTTCTATTGCGTCGCTAATTGGAGTAATATCCATAAGTCCAGCAACCTGATCCGTCACTTGTCCTGTGTACAACGCATATTCGTTCATAATTATTTGGATTATGCAATTACCACAGTCACCTGTACATGACTCTGATCCCTCACACGGCATCTCTACAACATACAGAACACTTTTCCCTCCGCTTGTAGTCGGATTCGTCATGGCGCAGCATTCTTCCGGCACCCATACTCCTTCATCAAATTCAATCATTTTGATCATTTTGGCATCTCCTTTCCCTGCCATTGCCGTCCCAGTCCTTATACTCCTGCATTGTTGTCTCCTTCCTGGACGACTGCTGCCTCTTGGTATCAGCGGCCGCCCCGTGGCTTCGTTTACAGTGTCTATTGTGATTCACTTTATCCAAAAGGCTTATTGATTTTTCTGGGCTGCCAGTGCTTTCTGTACGGCAGCATAGTAATTATTCACTCCTGCAATCAGGATCTCTGTCTCGGTCTTTGCCATTTTTTCGGCGCAGTATTCCAGTCGCCGCTTTTCCTCCGGCGTCATCCGGATGATCTTGCTTATTGTTCTGCTTTTCATCTCTGCGCTCCTTTCGTGTATATACAAATTTGTATATACATCATCCCCACTTGTTATAGGTCAGGGCATCCTCGCTCCAGTCCGGATAATGGTCCTGCAAATACGCTCGGAAGAGTTGCAGCATCTCCTCCCGTCTGCCCTTGTTTCCGTTATCCAGCATCTCATGGTGACTCTGGCAGCCCAATGCACCATTCTGCGGGATCCCGAGACCACCCCGGGAGCGCGGTATGTAGTGCATGATGCTCTGCAGCTGCTGTCCGTACCAGGTGACATCCTCCATATGATATTCCATATGGCAAAAAATGCACTGGTATAGGTCACGCTCCTTAATGATCTTGCGGGATGCCTCATTAAACTCCCGTGCTCTCGCCTGCTTCGACCGCTTCGGCATTGCTATCCGCCTCCTTTATGAGTTCTTCCAGCTTGTCCAAGTATTCGGAGATATCTTTCACCTGCACTCGCGCCGCGCTGATCAGATCCATCTCTGCGTAACGTACCAGATTATCCACTGCTCCACGGATGGACTGGAGATAAGCAGTCCTTTGGTCTGCATCCGGGCAATATTGCGGAAAGTCATTTTCAAGGTCTGTCTGTCCCGGTACCTGCTCTTCCGATTCCATGGTGTCGGTATTCTGATTATCCGCGTCAGTTTCCCGGTAAGACGAGTCATTTGCCTGTGTTTCCGGCTCATTCTGTGCCGGATCCGGTGCGGCTCCCGGGATGGTCATCTGCTCCGGCTTCCTTTCCGGTTCCTTGGGCTTTTTCTTTTCGGTGTTTGCCTTGGTCACACGGGATTCCTTACGCTTTTCCGGTTTTTTCTCTTTCTTGGGCTCATCCTGTTGCGCCGGTGCAACTTCCGGTTCTTCCGGTGTTAAGTCTTCGCCATATAGCATTTTGTACTGCTCCTCAGGACTGCTGCCTCCATCTATGAGCGACCGCACTGCAAGGCAGATCTGATCTTCTGTGTATTTATTTCGTTCCAGCGTCTTCAGGTTGACTACCGCAGCACCTTCGGAATTTACAATGATCTGCGTCCTACGCTCTCCCGGGATCCGGACGGTATACACTGCGTCTCCCTGCGGAATCAGTACATCCATGATCTCTGCATTATTTCTGTTTCCACTTGCTGTTTCCATAAAGCATACCATCCACAGCTTCCTGAAGAGCTCTTCCTGTTCCTTACCCAGCTGCCATAGATTTCTTTCCAGTGGTGATCCCTCCGGTGGAAGCATGGGCTTGTCCGTTACGGCTGCTGCCTCTGCCTTCTCAATCTCCACCTCAATGTCAGATACCTGATTTTCAGCCTTTACTTCTGCCTGGATTTCCTTAAGTTCTTCTTTGGTCAAGTTTTTAGGCAAAACCTCATTGATTTCATCCGGGATGGTCAGCATGACGGCCAGCTTGGAACTTCCAATACCTCTGTACTGCTGTTTCAGCTGCTTTGAATTACCGCCTTCAGAAAATCGCCTGTTAATATTGATAAACCGGTTTGCCTGGGATGGATCCACGCCATACTCTGCATAGGCAAATTCCTCCATGTTTTTATATCCGCTGGATCTTAAAATGTCCGTTTCTGCCGCCTCTCTCAGCAGGTAGCCGATCAACACAAATTTTTCTGCTGCCTGGGTAAATGCTCCGTCCAGCTCCTGCTTATATTTCCTGTATCTTTCTTCATAACTCATGATTTCTTCCATCAGATTACCTCCATAAAGTCACTCTCCAGAGCATCCGCAAGCAGTGCCCCCTGCAGGCTCCCGTGCAATATTATCTTTTTCTCTTCCCGCAGTTTCTTATAACCTTCCCTGCGGGCCTTGTCGCTCTTCGCTGCCAGCTTCTTATCCTCTTCGGATAGGTTTTTTTTCACCCACTGCTGCCACTCCTGCAGAAACGGCATTGCATCATCCAGATCCTTATATGCCTCATTCAGTACAGACTTTTTCTGTCGGATGTTTCCTCCCGGCTCAATCTCCACCGTGTACCAGGGAGTATCCGGTTCTGCGCTGTGCCGGAGGAAGAGCAGATAGGTTTCTCTGATGTTGATCCTCTGGAAGTAAATATCACAGGTGTGGATGCAGTGTTTTAACACGATTCCCTCCCGGTAGATATCATCGATACTTCTGGGTGCCACGATGCAGTAAGTGCCGTTATCATACTCGTATTTCTTCAATTCTCCAGATTCCATGAGCTCCTGTGCCCGCGGGAAATCTCTTTTCTTTTTTGCAATTTCCTCTGAGGAATCCAGCATGGATATCTTGTCCACTAACTCGTTATGTGCAATGGCAAGGTCTTTCGGTTTCAGCAGGAGTTCCCTGCTACAGTCCATCTTCAGTTTGGCCATCATGTTCACGTAGTCGTTCCAGTCTCTCCATACTGCCGTTTTTAATTCGCGGCCTCTTAACGATCTCAGCCCTGCCTGTTTGTTCAGGTAGTTACATATTTTTTCAATGGTCAGATATTTTCTGATTGTGGATCCTCCCAGTTCTTTCGGGCTGATGTCTGCTTCGGAAAGAGTCTTTATATCGCAGTCACGCAGTATCGTATTCATCTCCTTTTCTTTCTGCATCCAGATAAGCATTTCCATGTTGCCATCCATGTTTTTCAAGCGCTTCATCCGGGCGTTATCTATTTTAAGTATCTTTGCAAGTCCGCCGGACGCTTTATTGTCCAGTATTTCATCCAGCTGTAACCAACTGTCGTTTGCCATATCCTTTGCCAGCCTGTACAGGCCCGCCTTGTAAGCCATCTCAATGGCAGGATAACGGTGCTCCTGTCTCAGGAAATACCTTAAGCCTGCCTCCGTATAACCATGCTTCACAGCAATCGGATATGCTGTATGATATTTCTTAAATATCTGGCTAAAGTTTTTCCGATACATGATTTCGCGGTATTTTCCAATCCATGCATCCCGGTCCAGTGCCCAGCGCATTCCCCTCCTGCGGTAATCCGTGTAGATGTATGTCCCCCACCCCTTTTCTGTAACAATGGTCCTACGATACTCACGGATACCATAATCAGATCTGTTGACAGCCCAGTCATCCTTGTAGTCATATCTGTACACCGCAAAATCTCTCTGTACCAGCCCCTCTCTGTATCTCTGGATGCAGGACACCTCATATTCCCCTGTACAAAGACATTGCGTCTTCTTTGCCCGGGATATGTACATGACCTTTTTTCTGCATACTGGGCATCTTCCTTCTGCGTTATGCTTCGGTTTTCCCGGCAGTTTTACCTTGCCAATACAGGACGTGCAGTATCCTTCTGTTGAGCGTGCCGATCTATAAAAGATATAATTTTTCCCATCAAAGCCGTTGCGGTGCCACCAGTCTTTGAATCCCTTCGGAGGGTCTTTTATCGGCTCCATATCCTTATCCCACTGATCCGTCAATTTCTTTATTTTCTTATCCTCATTACGTTTTTTACAGCCTTCCTGCCACTTGCAAATGCCTAAAAATCCTTTTTCTTTTGTTCCCAGAAGCTTCTGTATCTGACTGCTGCCTTCCGGATTCATATATACATATTCATCCCATTTTTTATTGTACCAATTGCTTCCTTCCAGATTGTACCCATAGGCCTTTCGCCATTTGTAGGCTCCGTCCGTCTGCCTCTCCCTTGTGATATACTCATCACCCTCGTAGTTGATGAAGATATCCCACTTCGGTGTATACACTTTTTTGCTGATATCTTCCCGGGTGCAGATAGATACTTTCAGATATCCTTCTAACTGTTGACATCTGCCCGCGAGATGGTACTTTTCCTCGTTGATCTTTCCGCTGTAATTTCTCTTCGTCCCCGGCTCCTGCAATGCCCGGATCATGGCCGGAGTGGCATTCAGTGTCCTCAGCTTCTCCAGTTCACTTTTTCTCATTTACCCGCCTCCCTTTTGCGTCATAATACACATCCGGCAGGATCTTTATCCCGTCTACCTTAAAAGCACCGATTTCCACGATGTCCCCGTCGCCGTCGTCCCTGACAATGTAAAGGTTATCCCCTGCTTTCCCACGGGCTCTCGGATTTTTTCCCCGGACGATAACATTTCCATTTCTGTATGCCTCCCCGCTCTCCTCCATTACGGTTGCTGCCAGTTCTGATTTCGGATGTTTTGACATCCACAACACTCCCAGACGATACAGGTCATCTATCGTAAGTTCCTTTACCAACATGATTTCCGGCGCTGCAATCCTGCTGCCGATCCCGTCCTCGTCTATATTTCCCCGCAGTTCCACGGCAAAATATCTGTCATCCTCACCGGAATACCATCTCAATACTTCCAACGGATTGTCCGTCGCATGGAAGCCGGTATCAGCACATCTCGCCTCCTGCTCGCTGTACCATTTCCCAGGTTCGTAATAAAATACGCCTTTTCCCATCGTACAGTTCAGGTCTTTATGGAATCCTTTATATGCACGCATTTCACACCTGCTTTCCCAGATAGTAGTCCAGTATGATCCTTTTCAGATCATCCCGGCCGCACATTCCGATGTAGGCGGCACTCTCCGGGAGTCCTGCTGCCTTTATGATCCGCATATCTACCGTGATCCGGTTCTCGCTTGACAGCTTCAGCCCGGCGGCCAGCACGTCCAGCAGCTTCTTGTCCGGGTTAAATACAGCATTGGCCAGTGTGTCCCTGTCTTCACCAGCATGGTCCGCCGGATAGTCTGTCAGCATCTGCACGATAAAGTCCTTCCAATCCTTCATCTGGCTTTCGAGGTGCAGGTCCTGCTCTTCCATGTTTAGCCTGCCGATTGCCGCCATCGTGGCATTGCAGAGGCAGTCTTCCGGATCGTCGCTGTCCATGTAGTCCTCGGCATCCTCTTTCTCCAGTCCGTTTTCCTCTGCCAGTTTTACCAGTTCTGACAAATCTCCTGCGCTCTTCAGTTCTGCTGCCTTATCATTCAACTCTTTTACTGTCTTAAATTTCTCCATCTGATCTCCTTCTCCGGTTGCACCGGTGCAATATTGTCAAATTGTTATACTTTCCATGTTTTGTTGACCTCAACAAAATCGTCTCTAACATGAGTACTCTACTCATGCGGTCAGCTTTTCGGCACTTCTGCAAAAATGTCTTTTAATGCTCGTTTCAGAGGCAGATTAAACCTCATCCACTCGGCATATTCGTGCTTTTCGCTCTCTACCAGCAGGATGTGACCACCATCCTCGATCTGCTGTAAAACCATTTCCCACAGGATGGCATTCTTGACGTCGTTTCCCCTGGCACTCTTCCAGCCGTTCCGCCGCCACTTCTCCGGCCAGCCTTGGCTGATGGCTGCTGCCACGTTACTGCATTCCGTGTGGATTACCACCGTGCAGGCATAGTTGAGACGCTGCAGTGCATCCCGGATGGCATAGAGGACGGATGCGCTCTCCGTAGTGTCATCATACTCGGCAATCTGCGGGGCGGCCTCATAATCGCTACCGTTCTTTCTCTTCGTGCGCATAATGTACATTACCCGCCCGGATCCCTTTGCAGATCCCCGGAGAGTCGTGCCTATAAAGATATCCACTACTTTCAATTCATTTTCCAAAATCAACACCTCCTTACCCTGTTCGGCGGTTTCTTCCGCTCTGTTGTTTTCAGCCGGATCAACGTATAGCTCCTATAGAGGAATCCCGTAACCGGATTAATGCCCTCATGCATCCGGGCTATGTAATATCCCTTGGGTGGCTTGATCTCCGGCTTCCATCGAACCAGCTTGTCCTCTTTGGGCTCCGGGAGGGGCATATTGCGGCTGGTATTGTATGATGACTCCGCAATCCTTGGTTTACCCGGTGTGCCGTCTGCCTTGGTCTCCGCTGTGTGCTTATCCTTGGTCAGGTAATTCGCCAGCTGCTCCATGTCGTCTCCGGTAAACTTGCTGTTTCGGATCTTCGCCACGTAGGTGCCGCCCTTTGTCCACGCCTTGGTCACGATAGCAGCTGCATCACCCTCCGGTGTCTGCTTGATCACAAGATGGATATGCCAGGCTCCCTTGGTCCCCTTTTCTATATTCCTGATCCAGTAGAGTGGGACACCCCTTGCCCGGTAGATCTTCCTGATTTTGATGATCGCTGCCCGGAAGTCCTTCAGTGCTCTTTCCATATCCGGCGGACGATTCCCGACCTCGTAGGTCCATGTGATAAACAGATCTCCCTGATCAAAGTACTGGATCAGCCTCCACCTACATCTCCTGACCTTGTTTCTCCGGTTGATCAACCGCATCTGCTCCTTTGTCGGTTTCTCCTTATCGCATCTTGTCTTCCCCCGGGCCCCATAATTGCCATCGTGGTACTCTTGCACGTCCAGCACATCCCCATGCCTTAACCTCATTTTCTTTCTCTTAACCATGTCTCTGTATCCTAACTTTAATATCTTAATCAAGTGCGCAGGGGCTTCCAAAAGCCCCATTTTTCTTGACTTTTTTAGTCCACAGAGTTACAATTATCTTGTCTCTATAAGTAGCTCTGTGAGCTGGCCGGCATCGCCAAATGTCGGCTTTTTTATTGCTCCGAATATGCCGGAGGCACTATGTAACTGCTCTGCGACCAGTAATGCCTTTTCTGCGGGTTCTCGATCAAGTATTCCACGCCGCGGATGTCCTCGTCATACTTTTCCAGTGTCCGCTGGAAGTCTGCTCTTTCCCTCTGCAGTCTGTCCAGGATGACACTCACCGCCTCATCTGTGACAGTAATGTAATGGATGCCGTTGTGCAGCTCTACACGATGTGCGGACCGGTATTTTCGGAGGACATAGGACATCACCTCGTCTGCCTCATGCGGGATCAGGATCCTAAGCGGTTGCGTCGGTGTCTGCTCCAGCATCTGCAATATTTCCTGTACTCTCTCTTCTCTCACCGGTTATGCCTCCTCTCAGCTTCGCTATCCTCTGCTCCATAATCCGTGCCCTCCGGCGCTTTTCCCGCCATTTTTCTGCCTGAATCTCGCAAAAAAGGCAAAAAATAAAAAGCATAGCCGCCAAACCCATGATCATGGCGATCTGCTCTTCTACTTCTGTTGTCTTAAATACCGATTCCAGAAGCAATGCTCCGAGAAGCGATATCACAATATCTTTATACATACCTTTGCCTCCTTGTCCCCTATGGTTACCTGCATGCGTGTCACTTTCAGTATCTTAACCAGTGCCTCTACTGTAATAGCCTGATCACCTTGTTCCCAGCGGCTGATAGTCTGTCTTGCATATCCTGTCTTTTCTGCAAGCTGCTCCTGCGTCAAATTTTGTGACTCTCTCGCATGCCTGATAAAAGCTCCTATCTTCTCTCTGCTCATTTGTCTGCCTCCAATATCCGATCACGCTCTCTGCGTGGTGCCCGGCGCTGATCTACCGGGCCCACCGGAAGGAGGTCGGCATGCCGTCATAGCAGTGACATGCCGTCAATGGGTATGTGGTGCTAAATACACCACGCACAGAACGTGATCTAATGCTTGTCCATGCCCTCTACGTGGTGCCCAGGCGGGGATCCTGGACACACACGCTAATTGTGTAAAAGGGGAGTGTAGTGTTGGGAATACACCACGTACAGGGCACGGATACCTGTGTTACAATAATTTCTGTTGCAGAAGTTTCGCCAGCATTTCCTCCGGCAGATCCCCACCGGCCAGTTCTCCGACCGGAGCATCTATGATCTCTGCCAGGTCCCACAGATCTCTCAGCCGCATGGATCCCGGATCCTCGATCCGATTCATTAGCGTTCTTACCTGCACATTCTGCTTCGCGGCGATCTTGTCCTCCGGCACTTTGCTCAGTTCTATGTGCCGTTTGATTCCCGCCCTGGCCCTGGATGCATAATTCTTTCTGGCTGCTTCCGTTTTTAAAAGATTGGTTTTCGGCATCTTTTCACTTCCCTTCTGACTCAAAAATCGCCCACCGCAACGCTGCCTTGGTTTCCTCGTCAATGTCATCACTCTCCAGCAGAGCATATAATCTGTCGATTCTCTCCATTTCTGCTGCCTCCTCCCCTTCATGAGTGATGAGATGATAGTTGCATTCACTTTTGTTTTCTCTTATACTTTCCTTACAGGCTCCTGCCAGAGCCAAGTAAATTCATATGAGAGGTTACATATAATGTTGAAATTCCTTGTAATTCTTTTAATTGTGATATATTTCTGGTCAATTTTGCGCAATGCTGCTAAATTTGTTAAAATCACCTCCTGCATAGACTCACTGTGTGATTTTTTAAAGTCCACATCTCCCGATTCATATTCTCATTCCCTAACCGGTAATTCTTATCGAGAGAAGTTAAATGCCGTTCTTGCAAAATATCCCGACATATGTGAATTCAAGTCTTATTACTCAGATTCTCTTGGATATGGTGCGTCAGATTATAGTAACTACCTTTCCTCTGTCAATCTATACAATGACCTCCTCATGCAAAGGAATTTTCTCAGGAAAGACATTATCAGCTGCTTAAATCCTATTAGTGCTTTGAAAATCATGATTTCATTGCCTAGTTCTATCCTTAAACAACTAGGATTCAAAACCAATCCGGCCATTGCTAAACTTCTGAACCTTTTCGGCTGGATAATAGCATACTTGCTGAGCATGTATACGGAAGAACTTAAAGCTCTGATCAATTCTCTTTTAAAATTTCTTTAATACATAAGTATAAGAGCATATACAAACAACTAAATTCATACTCCTTTGCGCCAAAGTAACTCGTATGCATTATCAAATTTACCGTAATGATAGTGATCAGAATGGCTAGTATGTTTCTCTTTGTCTTCTTATCATCCTTCACCCCTGCTGCCTCCTTCCCTATAAAATCTCTTGCATCTCGTATTCCCTTTTCCTATACTGTTTTTACAGGCTCCTGCCAGAGCCGAGTACAAAAGAAAGGAGCTATGCTTCTATGACTTCTCTGTCTGAGAAAGCTTTGGGAATTCTTCAGGCATCTGATCAAACCACATTTACTAATTCAGATCTTATTAAAAACGGTTTTACCGAAGCCACTGCCAAAGTAGCTATCAAAGAGCTTGAAGATGCCGGCTATATTTTCATACAATCCATCTATGTAAATGGAAATGTTTCTTTTGAATTACTGTAGTCCTATAAGAAATGACCCTGGATATTTGCAGCCTCCTGGGTTATTTCTTTTCCCTTACTTTAGGTTCTCCTACCCGCTTATGATTCCAAAAATCATAGTTTGTGCATACGATTTTCTTATTCAGTTCCATTCTGACGTGAAAACCTTTTCCGCCTTCACAGGATACAGAGAAATAGTCACATCCATCTGCAAAATCAATTCCGTTCAGACGGAATATTTTCTTCTCTACATCTACCTCCAGAGTTTTGATCTCCTGCGGTACATTTGACAGAATCTCTTCAAATTTATCCACTCCTGCTGCCTCCTTTACTGATTTATGGTTTTCATTTTGTAAACTAATAGGGTAAAAAAATATGATCTTTCGGAAATCCACATATTGTAGAATATAACGTCAAATCAGCCTCACTCATCTTTACCTTATTACTTTCCCAATTAACTATAGTTGCTCTGGATACGCGCATTTTACTTGCAAGTTCTTCCTGTGATAAGCCGGCATTTACGCGCACCGCAGACAACCTGATTTTTAATTGGTTTGCCATTTTCTCATTTACCTCCTTCGTGCATACTCTTGTTTGCAAAATGTATGTTACTCCACTTTTTGTAAACTGTCAAGACATTTTGTAAACTTTTTTTACTTTTTGGTTGCGTTTCTGAAAACTCTGACTTATAATGCAATTAGAACAATGAAAGAGGTGATTCGGATGGGCACAAACCAGTTTGCCGAAATGTTAAAATACTATTTGATGTTAAACGACAAGTCTCAAAAAGACTTAGTAGATGATTTAGGTTTTGATAAATCAACAGTATCAAGTTGGTGCTCTGGTAATAGAGTTCCAAAAATAGATGTGATCATCGATATTGCCAAATACTTGCACGTTAATGTTGGGGATCTCATTGAAGATAACCGGAATGATGAAACATATTATCTCAATCCCGAAGCACGTGACATGGCGCAGTTCCTCTTCGAGAATCCGGAATACAAGGTTCTCTTCGATGCTTCCCGGAAGGTGAAGCCGGAGGACATCCAGTTTGTAAAAGAGATGATCGACCGGATGAGCAACCAGAACGGATGACTGTGGCTCATACATATTCAGAGGAGGTGGCTGACATGGATATCCATTCGGTACTGGCAACGCTGCCATACAGCATCAAGGCCTATGTAGTGGCAAATCCCGATATGAGCTTTACAATCGTTCTGAACGATGCCCTAACCTTTGAGCAGAATCGAAAGTCTTATCTTCATGAATATGCACATATCGTCAATGGGGATTATGACAAAAAGTGCACTGTTGATCTAATTGAGCTTAGTGCTCACTGCTTATAACAGGATATCCGGAGGATTCACAATGACATTCATGCGAAATCTCTTGAATTTACTGAATATGGAGAATTGGGAGAAGAAAAATTACATCAATCAATCTTCTGATGAAATTACTTATAATGGTGACAAATACTCTTATGAATCACTGTTTTACGAAATTAGAGATTATTGGTCTCGAACAACATATAATTATGCAGTGTGGAAATATCGAGAACCAACTTCCAAAGAGAAAAAAGATTATGCATTGATTGAAATACTTTCTTGTTTTAGAAAAAATGCCAGAAGTACTGATAATTTTTCTCCTACTCTGCTACAGGAAATGGGAATAACCAATTGGAACGCTTATTTCAATTTTCTTTTGAAAAAAGGATATTTAAGGAACGCAAATATCACAGAAATACTGCTTTCAAGGTATACCTTAGATGAATTAAAAATAATAGCTGAGAGCCTTGGCATTAAGAAAGGCGGTAAAAAGATGGATTTAGCAGAAAGAGTTGTTCCTTTTCTTCCACAAGATCAGGTTGATGAAATAGCCAAATCTTCAAGATTATATATAATTTCCGAAAAAGGCGAACAGATTCTTTGCAATAATGAGGATTATATACTATTACATAAATATAGAGATAGTGTTTCTCTCGCGGAATTTAATGACAATAGGATACCAGACCAAAAACACAGACGCAATTTTTATGATACTATATTTCAAGCATTATCGAATCAAGCTTTTTGGTATCAATCACATAAAAACTTTGGTATGCTTAGTGTCACTTATTATCGTATTTACGACCTTTTATTGGATGAGGAAAAGAATATGCAACATAATGTTTCTCACGATATTATTCTAAATAATTATGTAGATTATTTATATTTGAATACGTGTGAGAGCAGCTCGATTTCCGTTGCTGTACATAGTGGAATATTTTCAAACAGAATTAATTTTTTTCTTCCTAAGATTGATGCACGCGTTTACAAATTAGCGGATAACGAACAATATATAAATTATGATCTTATTTTCTGTAGTAACCCACCCAGTTTGTTTACAGAAGATGAATTTAAATCTTTTATCCATGAAATACTGACTGTTCAGGAATTTGACAATCATCGCTGGGAGGCATTATTGTCAAAACGTATAACAGAATTCTATAATTATATAAAATTTAACCTGCATCACTAGAACTAGTTTTTTGCTATCTACTCTGTGATAGAGTTGATATAAATACAAATGTGTAAAGGAGATTTATCTATGAAAAAGAAACTAATTATTACTCTCATTGCAGTATCTATTTTATGTACTGCTTGTGGTTCTTCTACCGAATCTATTAACGAAGAAACTGCTTCGGCTCCATCCGAGATTACAACCGAAGATATTTCTGTTGCCGCAGAATCTTTGCAGGAAACTATTCAAAACGAGATTGACAATATTGTAAGCAGCTATGCCCCTCAAGAGGTTACACAATCTTTGGATTCTCTCTGCCAGTATTTCGAAGATTCCGGACTTGTCTCCGGTGAGCGTATTGAAATGGCTGCAGATATGGTAGGCGCTGTCAGTGGCGTGAAATATAAGGATTGTAACGTGGAAATTTATCAATATGATACCGATTCACAAAAATACAAGGATCTTGTATCTACCGGAAGTGTTACTCTGGAGGGATTTAATGTAGAGGTCACCCCCTCTGCCATCCATAATGAGTATGTGTTAATCTGTGATGAAGCTCCTAATAAAGATGAGATTATCTCAGCCTTTAATTCCTTGGAGTAACGATACAATTGTATAAATAAAATCAGCCCCAGTGTTGGAGCACCAGAGCTGATCTGATCTTACCGGGAAACCCGAATAAAATCACCTTGAACAAGTGCATTTTATCATTTTCCCGGACTGATTGCAACGCAAACATATGTCCGGGCATTTTTATGCCAAAAAGGAGGATGATACTATGGCTACTGCAAAGAAACTACCTTCTGGTTCCTGGCGATGCCTGATCTATACCGGAAATGATAAAAACGGGAAGCGGCAATATAAGTCATTTACTGCTGATACGAAACGTGAGGCGGAATATCTGGCCACACAATACATGATATCTCTGGAGGAACACAAAAAGCAGAAAAAAAGCGATTCTCTGTTTTCCGATGCACTGAGCCAGTATATCGAATCGAAAATGCCAGTATTGTCTCCTTCTACCATCCGTGGATACCGTAATATCGAAACAATACTTAACAGGGAATTCGCTTTCTTTTGCCATACAAAGATTTCTGATTTAAGTTCGGATGATGTGCAGGATGTCATTAACTCCTTGACCAAGTCCAGAGCTCCTAAAACCGTGCGGAATTATCACGGCCTGATCTCTGCTGTACTCGGGGATTATATCAATCTGGATACTTCCATGCCTCAGAGCATAGAACCGGATCTGTATATTCCTACAGATAAAGATATTAAAGCCCTGGTAGCATCTGTCCGAGATACTGAGTTGGAGGTGCCTGTTCTACTTGCAGCCTTCTGTCTGATGCGTCGCGGGGAGATCTGCGGTCTGTCTCTGCGTGATATCGACGGTACTACCATCCATATTCATCATTCCCTTGTCCTTGGTGAGGATAAAGAGTGGCACCTGAAAGCCCCCAAGACGGAATCCTCCGACAGGTACATCACCGCACCTCAATTTGTCGTGGATCGTATTGCGGAAATCGGACACATTACCTCACTGAATCCGCATTCTATCACTATTATGTTTCAGAGGGTACTGGATCGGAATAATATACCTCATTTCCGTTTTCACGATCTCCGCCACTACTCCGCTTCTATCCGGCATGCTCTCGGTATCCCGGATGCTTACATCATGGCAGACGGTGGATGGAGTTCTGATAAAGTGTTGAAAAAGGTCTACAGACATGCTATGAGTGACCGGAGAAAAGAGATGGCAGATAAGGCCAACCAGCATTTTGACTCTATGTTTTAGAAACTATTTCGTGTTGCATTTCGTGTTGCATCATGTTGCATTTTGAATGTTTTATGTGTGTTTTGCGGTATTATATTTACATTTATAATGTTTCGGAAACCCAGTATTTATCATCATTTCACGCATTTATCACTAATTTGCGTGTTTTCCCTTATGGGGTTCGAATCCCCCTCTCGCTATTAGGTTAAAAGGGTCGGAAATGCTGATAAATACAGCGTTTCCGATTTTTTTGATTTCTCAAAGTATCAAATAATATGTTTACTTTTGTTTACTTCTGGATTTCTGACGGTGATAATGGTTAAACCAGAGTTTAAAATGCGCCGGTTTTCTCCTCTTAAAACCAGGGTTAAGAAGCCTAAAACAAAAGGTACGAAAGCTGACTCCGTGGAAAAAGTTACGGTTGCCGAACTTCTTCCCTCTTTGGAAAATACGGTTTTAAATAAAAATTAAACTTTAGCATCACCGCTTTCAGCATTCTGATAGACAAAGGAATTAGTGGTCATGGTGATTTCATCTAATATAGCCAGATTTCCGCTTTTCTTTATGCACATTGTTATTTAATAATTTGGACTTGCACACCGCCAAACCCGTTACTGTTCCAAAACAAACTGCTCTGTCTCAGGGTTCCACTTTAATACTGCTACGATTTCTTCAGAACTTATCAATTTATCCTCAGATGCCACAATAATCAAATCATCTACTATATCCATATAATAAAAAGATTCATCTCCAATGATCTTTAGCGCATCTATCGGAATTTCTACCCATTGACTGCCTTCGACAGCTAAAAGCTGAATTTCCTGTGTTGATATTCCTTGATATGTTGTGGTTTTTGATACCAATATTCTGCTTTGTCCGTCACTCGCTTGAATACAGTTTATAACTACTTTATCAGCCGCAAACTCCTTATATGCTACCATTTCTAATGAATCAGCATCTAAAAGGATACCCACCGTTTTATCCAATCCTGCAACATGAGGGGTATTCAAAATCTTGCATAACACGAATATTTCACTGGCATTATCTTGCGAGAAAGAACCAAAATCAATCCGAACTATAACAATATCTAATGCACTGATGTTACCTTCTTCGTAATTCTCTGCTACCTTTTCTATAATCCTGTTATTAAGCTCTGAGACCATATCAGCACTATCCCTGGATTTCGATATTCCACACGCATTGATGCACATCAGCATAAACAACACAAGAACAGAGACCGGCAAAACCTTATTTTTCATCTTACCCATACTCGTCTTAATCTCTTTCTGGCACATTTTCTATTTTAATGTGCAGGATATGATCCTGCAATCAGTGTAATAATACAACAAAATATTCGATGCGGAATCACCATTTTTTGCACGCAATGCGGCACCCATTTGACATAGCCCGTAACGATGTCCTCCCGCACCAGTTGCAATATCTGTGCAACTTACAGCTTTCAAAGCAGGCTGCGTAGAATGATCTTTTGTTCCATTACCACTACAGCTTGAGAAAAAGGCACCCCAAATATAATCATAAGTTGTAGATGATGGTTTATACATTATATACTTTTTCATTGCTTCCTCTTTTCTCTTCATAAAATACCTCTCTTTCTCGTCTGAACTTGTTTAATCTGCCTTCTGGTTAGAAATAAACAAATAACCATCATCCGTCTTTTGTAAAATGACCACCCATTGCCCCCCCTCATACTCTTTTTCGTATTTCAGTATGAGTTTGTTATTTGACTCCCAAGTTCCGGAAGTAACCATACACCAATCAAAATTCGAGTCTCCCATAATCAGATAGTAACTGTCATATTGCTCCAAATAATAGAAACTGTCCAAGCCTGTCTTTTTTGTCTCCGCCAGACTTATTCCCATTTTTTCCTGCAAAAAAGCATCCATTTCATTTGCTGTGATTTTTATGATATCCAAATACGGGGCATCACTACATAACTCTGTCAGCATTGACAGTTCATCCTCCGATACTTCGCCAAACGCTCCTCCAACGCCATTATAAAATAACTCAAACAAGTTAATTTCATCTGGTTGACTATACTCGCTGGATAACAGCATATTGTTCATGTTCGTTATGTCACCATTGAAAAATTCTGTGTTAAACACAGTAATTTCCTTTTCGGAAAGAGTACCGGAAGCCATCTGGCATCCTGAAAACATCAAAATCATAAAAGACAAGATAACCGATAATGCAAGTAAATCCATAACTTTTGTCAATATTTTCATTCAAAATCTCCTCCGTTTCACTTCTCAAATTTCTCGCCATTATAGACTCTTCATGGGCACCACTCCCATCCATAGTTGCAAAGCAGATTTCCCCACCTGCAATACACATTACATTTTTCTACAAACTGATAATTCTTTTCTGCCGATGTTGCCGTTTTAATTTCTCCATTAACACTACACGTCATTGTAACTCGATATGTACCTCTGGAAACCAGATATATTTCCAAGCCAGATGCTGTTATGGTATTGCTCGAATCTTCCCATGATTCCACATTGACCCAGCTACCAGAGACCTTTTCCTGGAACATAGCTTTTACATACATTTTTCAAATGATTTCTGCATTTCCCTATCAGCATTGTGATTACAACTATTAAAAATATTATATTTAGCTCCAAGAAGTAGCTATCCTTTTCAAATATAGTGCAAACTATTCCGATAAAAAAATCCAAGCATAAATATTTCATCAGCTTTATTTTAAAACACTTGTTCTCTTCTTCGTTTATCTCCCTGTTTCTGTTCTCAACTGGATATAACACATACACAAATACTTCCAGGGCGAATAATACAATAAGTGAAACAAATTCATGTAAACAGAGATTCTTAACTACAAGCAGAGTAGTAATATATGTTAAGCATGACAAAACAAAGCATATCCAGAATTTTTCCAAATGCAAACCACCTGCATAGGAACGCAATGGTGAGAAAATCACAAAGAAAAATATCCCTTCTAAGACCATATCGAGTTTCAGTGCGATGAACAAGCTTGCAACCAAAAACAACCCAACTTCCAAGGTTATGACAAATCCATATTCATAGACTTCCCGATCTGCTTCATCAACCATGCTCTTTTTGATAACATAATCTGTCAACAACTTTGCTACTTTTCTCATTTATTTGTTTTTCCTGAATTTCCTCACTTCTTCCGGCTGTTTAGGCTGATGGTATATGAGTGCACATCTGCTGTTTGCAGCTTTTGATAACATTCCATCAGCAACGGATGTTAATGCTTTTGCTAATACAGTTTTCTTTTCATTTTTCTTCATTATGTTTACCCCCTTAATGAACTATTTTTGTAATCATATCATATTCCCCGCAAGATAATCCCTAATATGTCAAAAATACGGCAATAGTTGTCAATTTTCCAGTAGATTCATGACAACGGTCATCCGTCTTTAGGATATCTTTAATTTTATCCATGAGTTCCGAGTTGTAAAATATCAGACCGAAAGTATATCAACCTTGCACGGGGTTCTAAATTTATAAAAGAATTTTCAGCACTTATCGGCCTGCCGTTAAGTTCCTACTTTTTAAACGACGGAGACATCAGAAAAAATGCTAAGCCACAGGTTTTAATCCGTGGCTTAGCACCATATTTTAAGATTCAACTCCCAAAGTCAGGTATCATATTCCCCTCAAAATAATCCCTAATATGTCAAAAATACGGCAATAGCTGTCAATTTTCCGGCAAATTCATAACAACGGTCAGGCAAAATACAGAATCCTGTGCTTCCACTAGAATTTCGCCCTGGTACTTTTCTGCAATTCTTGCTATGGAATTTAATCCATATCCATGTCTGCCGCTTTCTGTTTTTGTGGATTGATATTTTCCGCTTCTGTCGTTTTTTAAGACATGCTCATATGGATTCTTTATCAGCATGACCAGCGCCTGCTTTTTCACTCCCATGGATATTTCTATCACCTTTTGGTGCTGCCTGCAGTCCCGGACAGCTTCTATTGCATTATCCAGTGCATTTCCCAGTGCTATGCCAATATCACATGGTTCCATGGAAAGCTCCTCTGGAATAAATATTTTTAACTGAAATGTAATCCCGTATTCCTTAGCAACGGCATATTTGAAATTAATCAGACAATCAATGGTACTGTTGCCGGTATTGGAAATGTTTTCGGAAATATTGCTGTTTTTGATAATCTGATTCAGGTTTCTGATTACAGACTCTTTATCACTGTTTTCAACGCTGTTTTTTAAAACAATAAGTTTATTCAGCAGATTGTGCCTGTCCTCATAAAATTCCTCCAACATCTTTTTTTGCGATACCGTAATTTTTTCGATCATATCAAATTGCTGGGCATAAACTGTATGTTCTTTTTCATAAGCAAAAACTTTATTTATTTTTACATACAATTCAAAAATAATGACATTAAATAAGATAAGAATGCTGATAGTGATAACAGCAAAAAAGGACTTTCCTTCTGAGCAAAATTCATTGATCGCAATGACTATGCTTCCCACTGGCACCAACAGGAAAAAAAAATAATATTTTCCCGGTACCGGACTCTCCTTTCTTTTTTCTGCCACCATCGACAGTGCATATACAGAAAGGATCATCAGGATGTTCGATAATACCAACCCAATAATATCCCTTTGCTGGCTTTCCCCTATGTCAAAGCTATTGATTAGGGAAAAGACAAAGACCTCAATCAACGACCAGCCTGCATAGAATGTAGCCAATAAAAAGTATTTTTCCTTTCCACGGCTTTGGTAGGCAACCATCGCTATGGACAGAATCAGTAAAATGTTCAGAATGGTTGCAAAAATTTGCAGGCGCCCATTATGATAACCAAAGAAAAATTGGAATATGCAATAAACAATCCACAGAGAAACAGAAAGTATACTATTCTGCTTTTCTTCAAAAAAGCTTCCCCAAAATCTTTTTACAATCCATACGGTTGCGATAACAATAGAAATATTTAATAGAATATCTTCTATTTGATTATACATTGATTTCCCCTCCCAGAAGATGGCTGTATTGTTGGTTAAAGTATTTCTGCCGTTCTTCGCTTATAGGCAGTTTCTTCCCATTTACCAACGTTATTTCTATTTTTGTCCTTGATCTAATCAAATAATAATTTACCAGATAAGACTGATGTACTCTCAAAAAAGGTATTTTTCCATCTGACATTTTTTGTTCTATCTCTGACAGTTTCCCGTTAAATGTGTAATGCTCCCCGTTTTGCGTATATATTGTAACTTTCCTGGCATTGCTTTCAAAGTATAAAATCTCTTTACATAGAATTTTATATTCTTCATGCTTATAAGAAAAGGTAAAATAGACCATTTTACTGCAGACTCTCTGATAAGTTTCCAGAAATGTCTTTGTCAATATCTCCTCATCGATTGGTTTCTTTATAAATCCAAATACATCCAACCGGAACAATTCCATCATATATTTATCATAGCCTGATACATAAATCAGAAGTACATTATCATCCACCTTCCGTATATTTTCAGCCGCAGTGATGCCATCGCCACCCTTCATCTGAATATCCAAAAAGATGATGTCATACTTTGTTCCTGATGTAACCTGCCTTTTGAGTTCCCTACCACTGTAAAAAACATCAATATTCACGGGAATGCTTTCCCGCTTGCATACTTCAGAAATTATATGCTCTATCTGATTCACAATTACATTTTCATCATCACAAACAGCAATTCTTATCATGTGCACTACCTGCATTATACTTATAAAAGTGGACACATTGGTTAAATAGACTTACTATTAACATAGACACCAAAAGGAGGTATCTTTTATGTCCACAAAACAACATTACGATGAGGATTTCAAACGAACCCTCGTTGAGCTTTACCACAATGGTAAAACTCAGGCCTCTCTTATCAAAGAGTACGGCGTATCTCAAACTGCTCTTTCCAGATGGGTCAAACAGTATTCAACTGTTGAAACTGATGACGGTGAAGTTCTTACTGCAAAGCAGGTGAAAGAGCTTCAAAAACGTATGGCTCAGCTGGAAGAAGAAAACCAAATACTAAAAAAAGCGATTGCCATATTCACGCCACACTCAAGCAACGATTAGATGCCGTGCATAAGCTGCGTCATCAATACGATATCAAAACTCTTTGTCGAGTTCTTCGCATAAATCGCAGTACTTATTACAAGCACTTTTATTCAGATTTAGCACCTCGTACAAAAGAAAATCCGTTGATTCGTAAGCACCTTTTACAAATCTATACTGATTACGATAACTCTCTTGGTGCTTACAAGATCCGTCGTGTATTAGAACGTGATTATGGCATAAACATCAGTCTCGGCAGAGTGGACCGCCTGATGAACACTATGAATCTACCAAAACGTTCCACAGAAAAACCAAAATGGAAAGGTGCCTGGAAAGACAATGGTCCTTGTGAGTAACACTCCCTTTTGAAATCGAGACAGATTCACGTCCCCTCTCGCTTTTAAAATTTCTTACCGCACTTTGGGCAATACTCAAAATTTTCTGCTGTCTCATACCCACAGTAATTGCAATGTTTATAGTTATACCCATAGGTCACTTTTGAAATTCTCTGCAAATGCTCCGGGCGAATCAGTACCTGCTCTCCCCGGGCAATGGCCTTTCCCATCTCCGGATCCAGTTCATACAGCGTATTACAGCAGCTTGTCCGCACATAATAGTGCTTATTCCACTTAATACACGGTATGAAAAACATAGCCCGTCTCCTATCTCACCAGTCCCATGTTGCTTCTGTATTCCTCATTCAGCTGCCGCAGTTCCTTCTCCCCGTTAATGTACGGTTCATAAAATGTATCCACGGAACCACCGCCCAGATTATCACAACCGTTGCAGAAGTCACAGGCTCCACCGCACTGGTTCAAACCCTCCTGTATAATGCGGATCCGCTCTTCTCTCGTTGTATCTTTGATCAGTATACTTTTGATCTCCATATGCCATCACCTTTCCTGATTTATCAATACTATATATCAATAATAATGAAACTGCCTGATATGCGATAACTTTATTTTACCACACATCAGGCAGTCTGTTATCATTTTATTTCTTTACCCCGGCAATATCATCCGGATCCCGGCCTTGATAATTCCGATCCCTACCGGTATTAAAATGATTGTACAGCAGAAGATCACTCCCACGCCCGACAGGATGAGGCCGATGGGCAACAGGATCAGCAGCCACACACAGGCCTTTAAAATTGCCCCGGTAATCTTATATGCGATTCCGAATAAAATGGTTAACAGCAACAGACACAATATAAATGAAATCATAATTTTTCTCCTTTCCATAATGTAGGCCACATGCTTCACAGAAAAAACTCCTGTCTTTGTAGCTATTATATCCGGTTGTCCCACCATTTTCAGTACGTAATGTTGCACGATAAGTCATCCTAATATAGGAAAAGGACAGAGGATATCCTCTGCCCTTTTCTAGGCTGTTTCTATGCTGTTTCTTCAGGAATGGTCCCGGAACATAATGCATTCCTTCACTGTTTCCAACAGCTTCTTTTCATCCATCGGCTGTTGATAATGTCTTCCGCAAAGGCATTGGCGCTCATGGCAATGATGGGGACATTTCCGGCATCCGACCGTTTCATGGACCGGATCCTGCGGGTGGCATCCCAGCCATTTAGCTTCGGCATCATAATGTCCATGAAGATCACATCGTAATATCCCAGCTCAGATTTTTGAACTTTTGTACCGCCTCTTCTCCGTCTGCAGCGCACTCTACGTGGATCCCGTAATCCTCCAGCATGAATTTTGTGATCTCCATGTTGAGTTCATTGTCCTCTGCTAACAGCGCCCGCAGACCTTCCACCGGGATTTCCTCATAGTTTACGTTCTTCTCCTTCTCCACCGGTTCCCCGATTTTGAACGGAAGTGTCATGGTCACAGTAGTTCCGACGCCTTTTTTACTCTCTATGGCAATGTCTCCATCCAGCCTGTCCACGATTTTCTTTGCAATGGCAAGTCCCAGTCCTGTGCCTTCGTACCTGGATCTGCTGGTCTCATTCTCCTGCGTGAACGGTTCAAAAGCATGTTCCAGAAAGGTTTCACTCATGCCGATACCAGTATCGGCACAGCCGAATTCATAGACTACCCGCTCCTCGTCCGCATATTTTTCTGCACACCAGACACGCACACTGCCGCCCGGTCCGGTAAATTTAACCGCATTATCAGAAATATTGGTCAGCAGTCTCTCCACATAGATCGGATTCCCTGCCAGATCCATATGGCGGATATCACTCTGTTCCCAGTCAACAATATATTCCACATTCTTTTCTGCCGCCTGCTTCTGCTTGCCGAGGTTAACCCGGTTCAGCAGTTCTGCCAGATTAAACGGAATCTCCTGTTCCACTACACCTCCCGACTCCAGTTTGTTCATATCCAGAATATCATTCACGATAGAGACCAGATACTTCGATGAAGTCATGATCTGTTCCCGGCACTTTCTCTGTACCTCCAGATCATCCGGATAACGGTTTGCCAGATTCAGCGTGCCGATAATGCCATTCATGGGTGTCCGGATATCATGACTCATATTTGACAGGAAACGGGCCTTCAAAGCTGCTGCCTTCCTGGCTTCCTCCACCTGATACATCAGTTCATGTTCCCACTTCTTGGTATCGCTGATGCTGCGGATCAGGCAGAGCACATGGGTCAGTACACCGTTTTCGTCTCTCTTTTTTTCCACAAAACGGAGTCTGTGCCAGTCGCCATCCTTCATCCGGTATTCTAGGACTAACGTCTCTTCATTCTTCATGCGTTCCGGCAGGGTCTTCAGATCCACAAATTTGAAAAATGCCTCCTGATACTCCTCCGCCACGTATTGTCTGCATACCTTTTCATTGCTTTCCGACAGCTTTCCCGATTTCGTGAACTTCAGATGCTCGGTATCCCGGTTATTGATCTCTTCGAAATAATCTGCCTGAATATCGATCCGTGAAATATACTGGTAAGTTCTGGCGATGGAGGAAATGATCTCGTTACTCAGCTTCACTTTCTCCAATGTGTCCTGTAACTGCTTCTGGATTGCTTTTTCTTTGTACAGAATGCTGTCTATATTCCGGCAATAATTTATTCAGGATGTCATTTTCGTTCTGCTCATAGTTTAAAGACATCGTTTTCCCCTTCTACGGCACAATAAAAGCCGTCTGCCAAAAATGTGCACTGACAGACGGCTCACGATAAACATACTCCCCTACACTCAGGAATCTGCTGCAACCGGCTGTCATAGTCTGATTTTTCTCTATGTTCAGACCTTAGACCCATCTGGCTTTGTGTCCCCGTTTTTCAGCGGGTTTACTAAATAGATATTATTTTTATTACATTTTCTCCGGAGCTTCGAATCCCAGCATATCAATACAGGTCTCCAGGATATCTCTGGTCAGCACTAAAAGTGCTACCAGTCCCTGCTTACGCTCCTCATTCTCTTCTCCCAGGATCTTGGTCTCATGGTAGAAGTGGTTAAAAGCATTCGCAAGATCGTAGATGTAGGCACATACCTTATGGGGTGCCAGTTCTTCTCCAGCGGTAGCGATCATGGTATTGAACTGTGCCAGCTCCATGGCAAGCTCTTTTTCGGAAGCATTGCCGGGCTGCTGTAACTTCACAGCAGTCAGATCCCCACCCTGCTCCTTGTATTTATTCAGAATAGACTTGATACGTACAATGGTATACAGGATATAGGGACCGGTATCTCCCTCGAAGGAAGTAAAGCGGTCGATATCAAATATATAATCCTTGGATGCCTGATTGGACAGATCACCGTATTTTAATGCGGAGATAGCTACCACGTCCGCTACCTTTTTCGCCTCGGCATCCTCCATATCGCGGCCTTCCTTGATCTTTTTGTACATCTCATCCTGGGTATCCTTGATCAGGTTCTCGAGACGCATAACACCGCCCTGTCTGGTCTTGAAGGGTTTGCCATCCTTGCCGTTCATGGTACCGAAGCCCAAGAACTTCAGCTCGGTCTCGGGTTCTACCAATTTCGTCTTGCGGGCACAGCGGAATACCTGCTCGAAGTACAATTCCTGACGCTTGTCCACCACGTAGATCAGCTCGTCGGGATGATACAGCTTCATACGCTCCATAATAGTAGCCAGGTCTGTGGTATTGTACAGAGAGGCCCCGTCGGACTTTAAGATCATGCAGGGAGGGATCTCCTTGGTGTCGGTATCTTCCTTGACATCCACTACCAACGCACCCTCACTTAAGTGTGCATAGCCGTTGTCCTTCATATAAGCGACCATCTCCGGGATGATGTCATGGACATCGCTCTCTCCCTTCCACAGATCGAATTCTACGTTTAATTTGGAATAATTCTTCTTCAGGTCGTTCACAGACACATTGATGATGTGCTTCCACAAGGCACGGTAGCCTCTGACACCGCTCTGTAATTTGAAGGTTGCCTCCATTGCCTTTGCCTTGTACTCGGGATCTTCCTTGGACTTTGCACTGGCTGCTGGATAGATCTCCTCCAGTTCGCTGATGGTAAAAGGTGCCTCTTCGGGATATTCCCCGGTGTAGTTCTCATCAAAATATACCAGCTCCGGCTGTCTCTCCTGTAAACCGGTGATCACCAGACCCATCTGTAATCCCCAGTCACCCAGATGCACATCACCGATGACCTCATGACCCACATAACGGCTGATGCGCTTTACGCTCTCACCGATCACTGCGGAACGTAAATGTCCCACATGCAGAGGCTTCGCCACGTTGGGTCCACCATAGTCGATGATGATCTTCTTGGGATGTTCCGGCTTCTCGAGACCGAATTTTTCATTTGCTTCCATGCCCTGTAAATAGGTGAGCAAAAATGCCTCGCTGACCTTCAGGTTCAAAAATCCGGGTGCTACTGCCACCACTTCGGAAAACACTTTGCTGTCTGCAAGCTTTTCTGCCACATCGTTTGCGATCATGATGGGGGCTTTTTTATACAGCTTTGCTCCCGCCATGGCGCCGTTACACTGATATTCGCACAGGTCAGGACGGTTGGAAAGCATTACTTTTCCAAGATTCCCGTCATAGCCGGCTGCAGTAAATGCCTGCTGCATTTCCTCTGTCAGCATTTCTAAAAATTTCTTCATGTCAGTCAATCCTCATACCTTTCAGTAATCTGCCGGTATTCCGTTACTGCCTGTAATGTACCGGAATATCTTGTACAGTCACATTTTCTATCTCTCACGCTTCTGCGCTGTTTTCAATATTTCTACTATATCCTAAAATCCATTATCCCGCAAGACGCAATTACGCATTTATAACCTGTGCTTCCCGCTCCGCCGTGGAAAAGGCACAGCCACAGTAATTCTGCCGGTACAGCTCATACTCTGCGGACAGTTCGATGGATCTCTTATACCCGTTCTTTTTCTTGAAATCCGAGGGCAGCCAGGGGATACTATATTCCCCGGAAAGTGCCTGTCCGATCTCATTGATCTTCGCCGCATTTTTCAGAGGGCTGATGGTCAAGGTCGTGGCAAAATAGTCATAGCCGCCATCTGCCGCCAGCTCCACGGTCCTGCGCAGCCGCAGGTCGAAGCAGCGCAGGCACCTCTCTCCCCCTTCGGGACAGTTCTCATAGCCCTTCGCCATCTCATAAAAACGCTCCGGTTCATAATCTCCCTCCACGATGTCGATGGGCCAGCCCTTTTCTTCTTTATTATAAGCGTCGATCAGACGCTTCTGCTCCGCCACGCGCTTTTGGTATTCTTCCGAAAAGGAAATGTTGGGATTGTAATAAAATACCGTGATCAAAAAATAACGGCACAAATATTCCAGACAATAACTGCTGCAGGGTGCACAGCAGCTATGCAGAAACAGGCGGGGTGGTCGGTAATCCGACGCTGCCTCGCCCTTCTCCTGTAAGGTATTTAAAATTTTCTCTAATTCTTTCTGATAATTTACCTGATTCATACGGTTCTCTTTTCATTTATACTCTAGCATTACGCTCATTATAGCATATTTTTTTTAAGATGCCGCAATCATTTTTCGAAAGCTACTCCGTTACGCCAGACTGATCATCCACTTCTTTTAAAATACATTCCACCAACTACAACAGATAAAATCCGGCGCTGCCCCCGGGCACAGTAACCTTTCCGCCTGCAAATGCAGCTTCCCCACCTAAGGTATACAAAGTTTCCTTTACCGCATAGTCTCCGTCGAAGCTGACCTCTCTGTCCGCCGGATTGATAATGATCAGAATCTTCTCCTTGTCGTCACTGCGCAGGTAGGCCAACGGATACTGATCAGCCTCAGCATAGACGAACTCAATCTCTCCGCGGCTCTGCAAGGCGCTGTGCGCCTGACGGATGTTAATTAATTTCTGAATCTCATGATATAGGGAATCCGGATCTGCCATCTGCGCCTCCACCGTGGGACGGTCAGTGGCTTCGTCCTGTTTGACATAAAGCTTTTCCTTCGGTGCCGCGCTGAAACCGGCGTTGGTGGTATGATCCCACTGCATGGGAGAGCGGGAACCGGTACGTCCGTAACCGCCCTCTACGGAGTGCAGATTTTCCACATAACGCATGCCGATCTCATCACCGTAATACAGGAACGGTGCACCGGGCATGGACAGAAGAAATGCAAATGCCACCTTTAACTCATCCCCATGGATGCTTCTCGCCAGACGATCCATATCGTGGTTGCCGGAAGGGATGCAGATCAGACCCTTACGCTGTGCCTTTTCATAATTTTCCTTGTATTTCTCTACGAAGGCTGCCACATCACCCTTACCCCTTCCGGAGAAGAAAGGCTCCTCGCAGCGGAACAGATCGTTATAATGAGACGGTCCGAAATGAAGTAAAAAGTCCATATGGAAGCCACCCTGCAGGGACTTGTCCGGTTCTCCCCATTCGGATACCAGCACTGCCTCGGGGAACTCCGCATCCATGAACGCTCTTACCTTTCTCCACAGAGCAATGTTTCCCTTACCGTCCTCATCGTTTTTCACCAGAGAGCCTGCCATATCCACACGGAAGCCGTCACAGCCCATGCCGATCCAGAACCGCATGACATTTTCCATCTCAGCAAGCGTTGCCTTAGGGCCTGGATCATCGGGATCCTGCTGCCAGTCCTGTGTCTTTTTATAAAATCCGTAATTGAGTGCCGGCTGGTGTGCGAAAAAGTTCACGATCACTGAGCCCTCTCTCTCGGAGATACCGCACAGACTTCCCATGTTTTCCAGCTGTCCCCAGGTGCTGTCGGTCCAGATATAACGATCAGTAAATTCATTGCGATCTGCCTTACAGGACTCCTTAAACCAGGGATGTGCCACAGATGTATGTCCCGGCACCAGGTCTAACAGGATATGCATATTCCGTTTGTGTACTTCGTTAAACAGACGCTTCAGGTCCGCATTGGTGCCGTATCTGGGAGCTGCCTGATAGTAGTCCGCCACATCATAGCCTGCGTCTCCGAAGGTGGATGCAAAACAGGGATTCATCCAGATCGCATTACATCCCAGTTCCTTAATATAATCCAGTTTTTCTATGATACCCTGAAAATCACCGATACCGTCACCATTGGTATCCAGAAAAGACTGGGGATAGATTTCATAAAAGATTGCATTATCAAGCCATTTTGCCATAGTGTACTCCTTCCTGTGTGCTTTATTTTTATTATAAAAACGTTTTCCGTATTCTTTCTTTTACCATATCACAGAATGGCTACTTGTACAACTGCGAAAAACCATCTATAATAAAGTAGCTTGATGCCCCGATATGAGCATAAAATGGAAGCATAAGAAATAAGAACGAGGTCTATCATGTTAACACAAAAAGTAAGCACCATCGATGAACTCCTGCAGTTCGTCAGTACGTTACGCCAAAAGCACGGCGTCCGCCTCTGGTTCCGCGGGGAAGAGAACGCGGATCTGACTCTGATTCCTTCCATCCAACGAAGCCAGAAAAGACTAGACTCCGAACGCTATATTACCAATGATTTCTATATCCGGGCGAGACAGATCCTGGACAATCCTCCCGACAAACACAATTACGCCGGCTGGGTCTCCCTGATGCAGCACTACGGTCTGCCCACGAGAATGTTAGACTGGACTCAGTCTCCCCTGATTGCCGTATTTTTCGCCACGGAGACTTACCGGGAGACTCCGGACACCGATGCCTGCGTCTGGGTACTGACACCGGGGCTGTTGAACGAGAAGGAAGGCTTCGGCAACTGCATCTATCCCATTGATGCAGACACCACACAGGAAATGCTGCTGCCCGCCTTCAAACACAACCACCACAATCCGGAATTGAAGAACAAGATCCTGGCTTGCAGCTCCACAGAGAATAACCTCCGTATGTACTCCCAGTACTCCAATTTCACCGTACATAACTCTCTGGAACGTCTGGAAGATATCTGCGATGAAAATATGCTGTATAAGATCATTATTCCCTCCGGGCGGAAACAATACTTTATAGAAAGCCTGCGGGTATTCGGCATCTCCGAAAGCTTCGTATACCCCGATCTGGATCATATATCCAGTGATTTGCGTGATTCCTACGGAATTTAAATCCACCTGCTGCAAATCACTGTGGGATTTTGAAAGATTCCTATGGAATCTGAAAATCATTTGCGATTTTGAAGGACTCCTATGGGATTTAGCGCAACAGTTCAGTCATGAATATATCCGAGAACATAAATCATGCTCGCATGATTTTGTGAACGAATATATTCATACACAGAGCGCCAATTTATGAGCAAAGGCAGTCACGAAGTGACGTAAAAGCGTGATAACGCGGCTTTGCGAATGGCGCGGACTGAACTGGTCAGCCATTTTGAATTCATTAGATTCATTAATTAAGAAAGGAAATATACACATGAAAATCGTATTACAGCATCTGACCAAGAAATTCCCCGCCCGCGGTTCTGTCCGCGGCAGGAAGAACCGCGAGGATGTCATTGCCGTGAATGACTTCGACTTCGAGATCCCCGACGGCAAGCTGATCGGACTCTTAGGTCCCTCCGGCTGTGGCAAAAGTACTGCCCTGAATCTGATCTGCGGTCTGCTGAAACCCACCGAGGGCAAGATCTTTTTCGGCGAAGATGATGTCACCGGACTTCCGCCCGAGAACCGCGGTGTCGGCATGGTGTTCCAGAACTATGCCCTCTACCCCCACCTCACTGTGGAAAAAAACATTCAGTTCCCTCTGGAGAATCTGAAGGGTGCTGACAAGCTTTCCAAAGAAGAGATGAGTAAGCGCGTGCTGGAAGCGGCAAAGCTGGTACAGATCGATCACCTGTTAGAGCGCAAACCCAATGAGCTCTCCGGCGGTCAGCAGCAGCGTGTTGCCATCGCCAGAGCCTTAGTCAAGCTGCCTCGCGTTCTTCTTTTGGACGAGCCTCTCTCCAATCTGGATGCCAGACTCCGTCTCCAGACCAGAGAAGAGATCCGCCGGATCCAGCAGGAGACGCAGATCACCACCATCTTCGTTACCCACGATCAGGACGAAGCCATGAGCATCTCCGATATGATCGTCGTGATGAAGGACGGTATCGTACAGCAGATCGGCAAGCCCCAGAACGTATACGATGATCCCGTGAATCTGTTCGTTGCAAAGTTCCTCGGCACACCTCCCATCAACGTATTTTCCGGTGAGGTAAAAAAGGAGCAGTTATACATCGGCTCCGAGGCTGTCCTGTCCACTCCCGGAGTAGCGGATCAGCCCGTGCATGTCGGCATTCGCCCAGAAGGCTTCGTCTTGAAAGAGGGCGGACCGCTCTCCTGCGATCTGGTGCGTCTGGAGGTCATGGGCCGGGATGTGAGCATTGTTTCCACCCATGAGAAGTCCCAGAACGTTACCATCCGTTCCATCATTGATGCGGACGAAGGGAAATCTCTTCCCACCGGAAAAGTGCATTTCGGCTTAAAGCCCGCAAAAGTATTCCTCTTTTGCACCGACACCGAAGAACGCATCCGTTTTTAATATTTTATCCGATTTTGCAGTCCGGCGGTATTCATGGGCTGCAGAAAGAATTGAGGTTTCTTATGGAAAAACAAAATATGAAAGCCTGGCTCTATCTATTGCCGGCATTCCTGTTTCTGGGTGCTTTTATGATCTATCCTCTTATCGACGTATTCGTGTACTCCTTTGAAGAGGGTTACAATTCTGCATCCCAGACCTTTTACGGCATAGGCATGTACAATTACTCCTATGTGCTCCACGATCCGTACTTTTTACAGGCATTGAAAAATACCTTTATTCTGGTCATCATCACCGTTCCGGTCTCCACCGGACTGGCGCTTTTGATCTCCGCCGCCTTAAGCTCCATCAAACCGCTGCGGGATCTGTTCCAGACCATATTTTTCCTGCCCTATGTGACCAATACTCTGGCAGTCGGTCTGGTCTTCATGATTCTTTTCAAAAAAACTCCTTACTCCGACGGTCTGATCAATCTACTGATCCAGTTTTTCGGCGGCAGCTCCGTGGATTTCATCGACGGACCCTACTGGGCAAAAATGTTCGTGCTGTGCTTTTACACCATCTGGATCGTTATGCCCTTTAAGATCCTGATCCTGACCAGTGCTCTCGCCAGTGTGAACCCCATGTACTACAATGCGGCAAGAGTGGACGGCACTTCCCGTTTCCGGATGTTCACCAAGATCACACTGCCCATGATCTCCCCCATGGTATTCTACCTGATCATCACCGGCTTTATCGGCGCATTCAAAGCCTACAGTGATGCCGTGGCACTCTTCGGCACGAACTTAAATGCCGCAGAGATGAATACTATCGTCGGCTACGTCTACGACATGCTCTACGGCGACAGCGGCGGATATCCTTCCTATGCTTCCGCTGCGGCGATCCTGCTGTTTGCCATCGTCCTGACCATCACCTGCATCAATCTGCTGGTCAGCAAAAAGCATGTCCACTATGTATAGGAAAGGAGGTCTTTGTGATGTCTGATGTTACATCTGATTATGAAAGAATCGAGAAACGCGCCCGGATCCACGGCAATATCCGCAATGGGGTCATCTACTTTTTTCTGTGTCTGTGGGCGCTGATCGTACTGTTCCCCTTTTACTGGATGGTACTGACCTCCGTAAAAAGCTACGGCTCCTATAATGCGGAATATATTCCGAAGTTTTTCACCCTGTCTCCCACTTGGCAGAACTACGTGGACGCTTTTACCACTGTTTCTCTGGGAAGATACCTGTGGAACACTTTGTTTTTCACTGTGGTCACCACTGCCATTATGCTGGTGGTCATCACTCTGGCGGCCTTCGCATTTGCAAGGTTGAACTTTGCCGGAAAAGATCTGATCTTTACGTTATTTTTATCCCTGATGATGATTCCGAACGAGCTGGTGGTCATTACGAATTTCACCACTATCACGAACCTGGATCTGCGTAATACCTTCACCGGCCTGATCCTGCCTTCCGTGACCAGCGTATTTTATATCTATCTGCTGCGAGAGAATTTCGCACAGATTCCGGACGAGCTGTATTATGCCGCCAAGGTGGACGGTACTTCTGATCTGCGATATCTGCGCAAGGTCATGGTGCCCATCTGCAAGCCCACGCTGATCACCATCGTGATCCTGAAGGTTATTGAATGCTGGAACTCCTATGTGTGGCCCAGACTGATCACCGATGATCCGGATTACTATCTGGTGTCCAACGGTATCCAGGAGATCCGTGAGAATGGTTTCGGTCGTGAGAATATCCCCGCCATGATGGCTGCGGTAGTCGTGATCTCTGTTCCTCTGGTGGTGTTGTTCCTCGTATTCCGTAAAAAAGTCATGGCAGGTGTTGCCAGAGGAGGTACCAAAGGATGAGTCAATTTAGCAAAAAGCTGGCACTCGTATGTGCCCTGGGCGGGCTGTCCCTGTCTCTGACCGGCTGCCATGGGTCCAAGGGGCTGCCGGAATTCACTGTTCCGGAGGAATTCGATACTTCCAGAAACTATGAGATCACTTTCTGGGCGAAAAACGATACCAACAAGACCCAGACGGAAATCTACAAAAAAACCATTGCAGATTTTGAAGCCTTGTATCCCAATATCACGGTGAACCTGAATCTATACACGGATTACGGCAAAATTTACAACGATGTCATTACCAATATTTCCACCAATACGACACCCAATGTCTGCATCACCTACCCGGATCACATTGCCACCTACCTCACCGGACAGAATACCGTAGTTCCTCTGGATGACCTGTTTGCCGATGAGAAATACGGTCTGGGCGGCACGGAGCTTGCCTATGACGGTCCTGCCAGAGAAGAAGTCATTCCTCAGTTTCTGAATGAATGCTCCATCGACGGTCATTACTATGCCGTACCTTACATGCGTTCCACCGAAGCCTGCTACGTGAATAAGACCTACGTGGAAAATCTTGGATATACTCTGCCGGATGTACTGACCTGGGATTTCATCTGGGAAGTCTCCGAGGCTGCCACCGTCCAAAATGCGGACGGCACCTATGTAGTCAACGGACAGAATGTACTGATCCCGTTTATCTACAAGTCCACCGACAACATGATGATCCAGATGTTAAAGCAAAAGAACGCAGGATATTCCACGGCTGACGGCAGCATTGAACTTTTCAACGATACCACCACGGATCTCCTGTATGGCATTGCCGGACATGTAAAGAGCGGTGCCTTTTCCACCTTCAAGATCTCCGGTTATCCTGCGAACTTCCTGAATGCCGGGCAATGTATTTTCGCCATTGATTCCACTGCCGGAGCCACCTGGATGGGTACGGACGCTCCGCTGTCGGATATCAGCGAGGATTCTCTGGTGCAGTTTGAGACCGCCGTGCGGATGATTCCCCAGTTTGACCCGGAGCATCCCGAAATGATCTCTCAGGGTCCTTCCGTCTGCGTTTTCAATAAATCGGACTCTCAGGAAGTACTGGCATCCTGGCTGTTTGCCCAGTATCTGCTCACCAACGATGTGCAGATCGCTTATTCCGAGACAGAAGGTTATGTACCTGTAACCTCTAAGGCACAGAATTCCGCAGAGTATCAGGAGTATCTGTCCGAATGCGGTGCGGATAAAGGTACACATTATGCAGTGAAGATGGAAGCTTCCAAACTTCTTTTGGATCATGTGGACAATACTTTTGTCACACCGGTATTTAACGGTTCCGCATCCTTACGTGATGCTTCCGGACAGTTGATTGAAAACGTGGTGAAGTCCACCCGCAGAAAAGAGACTGTGGATGATGCCTACATGCAAAAGCTTTACAGTGATGTGGAGAGCCTGTACCGTCTCGGCCAGGGAAGTGACGCCTCCTTCGGCAAAAAGGAACTGGGTGCCATGCCCCGGACTTCCGTGATCCTGTTAAGCACACTTGCAGTCACCTGGATTCTGATTCTCGTGTATGTAGGGCGAGAATATTTAAAAAACAGAAAAAAGTAATTTTTCAGCCCCATTCGTAAGATAGCTTCTGATGGTATTTCTCCTGCGGATGGGGCTCTTTTTGCAAAAAGCCTTGATTTATCTTGTGTTTCAGGTATAATGGAACTGTTCGGTGTCTGAGCGCACCGGATAAATTGAGGAGATGTCTGTGTATCTGCACAGACCCATATGCGCCACAAAGCGCAGGAATGGAGGATTATTATGAAAAAGAAGACACTTGCATTAACCATGGCTATGGCTTTGGTTCTGTCTCTCGCTGCATGTGGAAACAGCAACGCAGACGTTGCTACTGAATCTACCGCTGCTGCCACCACTGAGGCTGCTACCGAAGTTGCTACTACCGAAGCTGCTACCGAGGCTACTGAGGCTGTTGCTGATGAGAAGTCCGAGGGTGTTATGACCTATGAAGAGTACATGGCTGCTGATCTCGATTCCGAAGTTGTGATCGAGGCTTATGTTCAGGCAAAACAGTCCTGGTGGGAAGACAAGGCTACCCTGTACACCCAGGATCAGGACGGCGCTTACTTCATTTATAATGCCGTATGTTCCGAAGAGGATTATGCAAAGCTGGTACCCGGTACCAAGATCAAAGTAACCGGTTATAAGACCGAGTGGTCCGGTGAAGTTGAGATCGCTGAAGGTGCTACCTTCGAGATCGAAGAGGGCAGCTACATCGCTCCCGTTACCGATGTGACTGATCTGTTAGGTACCGATGATCTGATCAACTACCAGAACCAGTTCGTAGCTTTCAAGGGCATGACCGTAGAAGCTGCTGGTCAGGATGCTGACGGCAACGACGTTGCTTTCCTGTACAACTGGGACGGTTCCGGCGAAGACGGTAACGACCTGTACTTCAACGTATCTCTGAATGGTCAGACCTATACCTTCACCGTTGAGTCTTATCTGTGCGACAACACCACCGATGTTTACAACGCAGTAAAGAACTTAAAGATCGGTGACACCGTTGATATGGAAGGCTTCCTGTACTGGTACGAAGGTGTGAACCCCCACATCACTTCCGTAACTGTGAAGTAATTTCATCTGGTGAAAATCTTATTAAAATAAAAGAGTTGTCCTCATTATGAGGGCAGCTCTTTTTTTACTCTGCCTGTCTGAATTCTTCCGTTGCCTGCTGTATGGCATCGTAATACACCAAAACCTCCGGCGTCGAAATCATCTCTCGCATGTGCTGCAATTCTGTCTGCCAGTCGGACCTGTAGAGACAGTTTAATTATCTTCTGCTCTCCCACCATTGTTTTGCAATCTGGAAGCCCTCCATAGGGACGCAGAACCTTTGGTCTCTGGGCGGCTGCAATGCGGTGTCCAGTTCCTCCATATCGAACCACTCCACACTCTCCACTTCCTCTTTTTGCAGGGTAAACTTTTTAGCATCTACAGGCTTGGTGTACATGTAGACGAATGCCACTTCATTGTCCCGGAACATTTTTCCATAGAATTCTTTTTCGTATTGAATATCAAAACATCCGGCGAATGTAAGATCCTCCTTTGCTGCCCGGATTCCCAGTTCTTCGTGAAGTTCCCGGATTGCGGACTCTTCCGGCTCGTCCCCCGCCTGAATATGCCCGGCAGAAGAGGTATCGAACCGCCCCGGAAAACTGTCTTTCTCTGCGGAACGCTTCTGTAATAACAGCTGGGCTTTTCCGTCCTGTTCCCTCACGATCCAAATATGGGCGGTTCTGTGGCGGACACCTTTTTCATGCGCCTGTGTGCGTTCTATGGTCTCCCCTGTTGGAATGCCTTTTTCATCTACGATGTCAAATATTTCCATGGTGTTATGGCTCCTTTGTGTTTCTTTATGTTTTTCTAGGTTTCTTTGCTGTCCTCTGGGTTTCTTTGTTAATTCATCTGTACCACAATCATGCCGAGTTCTGCTCCGATATTGCCGCCTGCCCCTTCGATGGCCTTCGCATGATTACCGCGGCGATATCGATAGCTACTGTCTTTGCCTTCTCAGGTCTAATACCATCAGATCAAAATCATAATATGTTCCGTCCATCTTATAATACGCCGGTGAGGTCCCTATTTTCCGGAAGCCATATTTCTCATAGACATGAATAGCGCGTATATTATCGCTTCGGACTTCCAGATTGATCAGTTCTATCGCATGTTCTTTAGCATACATAATGCATTTCTGTAACAGCGCACTACCAATTCCCTGCCCCCATTCCGACTTGACCACAGAGATTCCGAATTCGGCGCGGTGGCTCATCCTTCTGGAGAATCCGCTTAGGCTGGCATCTCCGATGATCTCTCCTTTTTTCCATACCACATAGAGAACGGAATGTTCCTCCTTATTTATATTCTGTATAAATTTCTCTTCCTCTTCTATCGAAATAGGAAGCCCTTCTTTTCCAAAGGACAGATAATCTGTCTCTCCACCTACCTGTGCTAAATATGCGATGATCTTCTCCGCATCTTTCGGCATAGCTTCTCTGATATCAAATTCTTCCATAACTGACTCCTCTTCGCAAGGTTACAAATTTTATTCATAATCAAAGATAGTCTTGGACTGAATAGCGTCCCCGTATTTTGCTTTCCATTCCTGATGAGCTGCGGAAGCATCGTATACAGGCAGCGCCTCCGGATCCATCTCCATCTCGATCATCAGATCATGCCGGTTCGGTCTCGGCGTCACATTTTCATAAATGTTCACTGTATGGACGCCTTCGATCTGCTGCGTCTGATCGAAGATCTCCCGGATATCCGCAAGCATCTCTCTACTCGCCTCGCTTTCCCTGGCCCATACATTTTCTTTAAACTTTACAATGATCAGGTGCTTCATTTTGCATATCCCCCTTATCTTACTATTGCGGCTATGTTTTATCCTATCACGGCATTGCCTCTGCTACAACCAAAATATTCCTGCAAAATCATTTCTACTTTGTCTGCACTCAAGGGATACTGTTTTGTTTCATATGTAAGAATGAGGTTTACGGATGGAATGATACCATGTTGACAATATAATCTTATTTTGTCGCAGGCATGTTTGCAATAATCCGGGTTATCCATCATTCCAAAATGCTCCCAGTAAAAATATTGTCCTGTGATTGGATGTCGTATCATAAAATCAGGATATAAAATAATTCCATCCAAAACTAATTTTTCTTCATAATGAAACGGTATTTTATTTTGAAACAGCATTCTGTCAATAATTGCTTCTGATTTAGACCGTAGCATTTTCCCATGAGTTCCCAGTACCAATAGGTCTTCCGGATGTTTTGTACTTTTTTCATATGGTTCCTCCTGCCACCGCTCCAGTTCCCTGTTTAGTGGTCTAAAATTCTTAGCCAGCAATCTTCCATACTCCGGATGATTTAATAAATATTCTGAACTTACTTTAATCTTGTCTGTTTTTCTCAAATAAGCTTTCCATCCAGCAGCTTCGCTCTCCAATTCCTTTTTCCTACATTCATAATATTTCTTCAATGCCAACATTTCCGCCTGATTTCTTTCGGTTTTAGGAAGATAGCGTAGTCCATTTTCCTCCTTTATTTTCCATTTATAGCGGTTTTCATTTTTGAAGCATTGAAGTTCTCCCTGGGGAAACTTTTTCTCCACTTTTCTTATTTTTTCCAGTTCCTTATTAATTTCCTCTATTCTGCTTTCTATGTTTTGGTCTGTAATCTTCACTTTTCCTCCTTCTGCTCCGATCCTATAGCTACCGTCGGGCATATTCTTATTTTTTCTTTTATTGTGTCCCGACATTGCGGCTTCCCCGGGGCTTATCCTGACTTTTTCTTCTGTCGCGCCCCGGCTTTGCGGCTTCCCCGGGGCTTATCCTGACTTTTTCTTCTGTCACGCCCCGCCACTGCGTCTTCTCCGGGGCTTATCCTGACTTTTTCTTCTGTCGCGCCCCGGCTTTGCGGCTTCCCCGGGGCTTATCCTGACTTTTTCTTCTGTCACGCCCCGACATTGCGACTTCCCCGGGGCTTATCCTGACTTTTTCTTCTGTCGCGCCCCGGCTTTGCGACTTCCCCGGGGCTTATCCTGACTTTTTCTTCTGTCGCGCCCCGGCTTTGCGGCTTCTCCGGGGCTTATCTTGACTTTTCATTCTATTTAGCCCTGACCTCGCAATTCCTGCAGCACTTATTTCCGCCTCAGGTACCCACGCAGGCGATTCCCATGAGAATCGACAGTCACTGTCAGGGCTCCGTAGTCCATGGTGCCATACCAGGGCACCCGGGCGTCCTCTAATCGCTGCAGCGTCTCGGCATGAGGATGACCATAGGAATTGTTGCGGCCACAGGATATGATCGCGGTGGCAGGACTGGCGGTGGCAAGGAACTCAGTGCCGGTGGAATAGCCGGAGCCATGATGAGCTACCTTCAGTATATCTACCCTGAACTTCCTCTGTCCGCGCTGTTCCTGCAATCTCCTGGTTGTCTGTAGCGACCGGGATTCTTGCAGCGACTGCGATTCCTGTAGCGACTGCGATTCCTGCAGCGGCCGGGATTCCTGCAGCGACCGGGATTCCTGCAACGACTGCGATTCCTGCAACGCCTGCAATTTCTGCGTCAATTGCCGTTCCCCTTCTCCTTCCACATCCCCGGTCAGAAGAATGCTGATCTTCCCAATGGCAGATGCCCCACTTGCGTCATTGGCTTTCCTGTCGTCTATTGCTTCCTGCTTCATCTTCTTCGCAAATACCTCCACATAAAAGCATTCCGAATAGGCGTTGGCATCTGCAAGGGTCGTATTCTCCTCTGGGTGCAGACACAACAACCTAAGTTGACTGTCTCTGATCTCATCGCCGCATTTTATGTAGCTTACCGGTATCCCGGCATCCTCCGCCGCAGCCAGCAGCTGCTCAAAGGTTTCCCTGCGCTCCGACTCTCGGATCGCTGGTAGGAACAACTGCTCCGCAGTAATCCCCCATTCCTCACCATTCTCCATCAATTCCAATACTCCATTCATATGGTCTTCATCAGGGTGGGAAACAAATACACCGCGAAGAGATGAGATGCCACGGCTCTTGAGATAAGGCTTCAGCACATATTCCCCGATGTTCTTCCGGCTGGTGCTGCCACAGTCGAACAGATAGGCTCCCTGCCCGGTCTCCACCACGATGCCGTCGCCCTGCCCCACGTCCAGGAAAGTCACGCGACTCCCACAATCAAAATTTCCTGTGAGCAAACCAATCAATAATCCTAGGATCATCACAGCTGCGATCAGGTGCGGGACTCTGTTCCTATGCATCATCTCTCCCTTACAATCCCTTTTTCTATTCCTGATGCTTTCATCCGCTCCTCTCGTTATAAGACACCATGGGGTTCTCGCAGAATGCAGCCTGTCTCCCGGAACATTTTCCTCCCCATACGTTCCCCGTTTCTTCCATGCTTCCACATATTTTCTGCCGAAGACCAGCAGAAATATCCCGGCATAATAACATGCAATCTGCCATCTCTCAGGCTGCCCCACACACCATACCGCTCCCGGCAGTTCTCCGAATCTTTCACAGATCCACTCATACCACCACAGGATCAGACAATCCACCGTCCCCACAATACCAAGTCCCGGAATCAACGACAGGATTCCCCCCGCCACTACCGCACTCATAAATGGCAGCACCAACAGATTCAACAGTACCGAATAGACCGGGATCTCATAGAAAAACCATAACTGTACGGGCAGTGTAAACAGGATGACTCCCACACTGGCAGCAAAGCCTCCTTTGACCGCAGACACCATACGGCGAATTTCTTCATACGCCACCTTGCGCCAGCCTTCCCGGTACTTGTTTCTCTCATAGGCGGAATCACCCAGAATATCTGCCACGGTACGAAGCCATGTCGATATCCCTTTGACTTCTGACTCCGCATCTGCATCCCTTTCCCAACAACCCCTGGAAAACACCGGCGTCAGAATGCAGATCCCCAGCACCGCTCCGAAGGACATTAAAAAGCTCACATCAAAAAGTCGCTCCGGTTCCTGTAAGACAAGCAATAGTGCCATCAGTCCCAACCCTGTCAACATGTCATAAGTCCTGCCCACAAATATCCCGAGCATCTGCAACAGATACATTCCGATGGCACGGCTGGCAGACACACTCATGCCCACCATCACACCATATATAAGAAGCAGCATTGCACCACCCACTGCTGCCGCCCTGACAGGTAATCCCAGTCTCTTAAGCAACCGGTATACCCCCATTCCAAGCAGAGTAATATGTAATCCCGAAATACTTAAGATATGGGCAATTCCGTTTTTCTGATACAGCGCCTTTACCTCCGCGTCCAGTTCCTCCTTCTCCCCAAGCAGCAATGTCTGCATAACGGAGGCTTCTTTCGCAGGAAAAACTTCTGCAAGCCTGTCATGCAATACCTGCCGGAATCCATACAGTTTTTCCCGCAAAAAGCTGTACTTCTCCCCTGCGGCCAGAATCTGTGCCTTCCGTACTCTGCCACCAATACCCTTGGCCGCATAGTATGCCTGCGCATCAAATTCTCCCGGATTGGTCGCGGTCGAAAACAAAACAAAAGTCCCTTCCAGAGCGATCTGTTGCCCGATCTTAAGGGTTTTCTCTTCTTCGGTTACAGCACCTGCAGTGATCATTGCCGTTTTCATATTTTCCAGTTCACATTGTAATTTTCCAGAATAGGAATATTCTTGATCGTTTTGAATAATAGAAATTGATTTTAGAATAATTTCTTCAGAACTTCTTGTGTCTATCCGTCCCGTGATCTTCACCGGACTTCCGTCAGGCGGCAGGCCGGTATCTTCACCGGTTCCCACCCCTGCCAGTATTCTCATTATTGCGATTATTGTCACGAGACACAAACACACTGTAAAAAGTGGTCGTCTCATTAAATTCCTTTCTGCATACGTCTTACGCGCCTGCACCACAGAACGGACTGTCTCTGCGATAAAGCACAAAGCAATCCATATCCGTAAATATTTACTGTTCCAATGTCGTAACATAATCCAGGTTTCTTTCAAACGTGGAATTGCTGAAAGTAGGCGGCACTTCGCCATTGACCAGAATCTGTACTTTATTGATATTGTCAAGTTCTACCAGCGAATTCACGATAGAGTAAACTGCCACTTCCGTGGATACGTTATTTATCACCGTGAGGAAATTGGAATCCAGATTTACATAACAGATTCCATCCTTAGTCAGAATATTGACGATCTTCGTCTCCGGATTGATCACCGGATATAATCCCTCGATCTGTCCGCTGGGACCGGCGATCAGCTCTTCCACTACAAAACGCTCCAGAGGTGTATTGGTGGAATAATGCTTTTCTCTGTATGAAGCGATCAGTTTATCCCCAGCCGCATTGGCAAAATACAGCTTTACCTTCACCAGTTCGTAGGTATTGATCTCGTTACCGTCATTATTGATGAACTGATCGGCATTCATCCAGCCTACCATCTCCCCGGCATTATCGTACAACTGGCTGTCCTCTACGGTAATGCCCACATACTTCACATTGGGCAGCTGCGTAAGCGTTCTTACGATGGCCGCACGCACCAGCACCTCCGTGGTGGGAGACAGTTCCGAATACGCCTTGTCTACGTTGATCAGTAGTTTTCCATCTTCTACTTCATAATCCAGGACCCGGAATCCCATATCCAAAGGTGCCTTATATTCCAGCTTTTCCGGAGTCGTCGAGAGATACCTCATGGTCTCATCCAACTGTTCGTCCAAAGTCTTCGTGTTCAGATACTGTTCATGTACCTCAACCTTCGTCTCCGCTGTATTGATATAATACATGGACATTTTCTTCCCGGTCTGGGGTTCTTGCGAACCACATCCGGTCAACAAAAACGACAACAGCAATATTCCTGTCATCATATAACTTACTATTTTCTTCATAATTCACAGTCCTTCTAAGACGCTATATACATTAGCGGAATCTTCACCAGGAAACAGGATCCCTGTCCTTCTGTACTGGTCACCGTAAGGGATCCTTTGTGCATCAGCACCGCACTCTTCGTGATCGCCAGCCCCAGTCCGGTTCCTCCGATCTCTCTGGAATGGGACTTGTCCACACGATAAAAACGCTCGCAGATGTGTGCCAGGGATTCCTCCGGAATACCGATTCCAGAATCGCTGACTTCAAAAGTAAAGTACTGGTGATCCGCATCCAGTACCACCTTTACCCAGCCATGATCCTTGTTGTATTTGATGGCATTTTCTACCAGATTCGTCATGATCAGCGTCATCTTAACCTCATCAACTTCCGCTACTACGGGGCGAACGCTCTCAAATACGACTTCCACATCTTTTTTCCGGGCGATAGGACGCAGTCTTTTCAGGATCAATTCTGTCAGATCATTGATATTCAATGATACAATGTTCAGGTCCTGTACCTTTTTATCCATCTTCACCAGTGCCAACAGGTCCGTGATGATCTGATTCTCTCTATCGATTTCGGATGTAATGTCTTCCATGAACTCACGATACAGCTCCGCAGGAGCGTCGTCCTGTGCCAGCAGGGAATCCGCCAGTACTTTGATGGATGTCATGGGAGTCTTCAGTTCGTGGGACACATTAGCTACAAATTCCTGTCTCGAGTCGTCCAGTGCTTTCATGCGTTTCAACAGTTGGTTAAAAGCATCCACGATATGTACCGTCTCCACATAATCAGGCACAGAGATGGTCTCATCACTGAATCCTTCCCTCACCGCATTGATCGCCTGGGTAACTCTGTTGAAAGGCATCGTCAGCACTCTGGACAGCAGAATTGCCAGCGCCAGGATTGCCACGATCATGATCACTTCCATGATATATGCCTTGCGGTTCAACACTTCCCTGGCATTTACAATACTGTCATTAGAAATACTGGTCAGCATGACACCTCGGATCGCATCGGGATTTTTTTTGCCGTTCTCGTCCGTGGTATTGGCTGTGGTATCCATGATGGGAGTAGTCATCTCTATGTAACCGTGCTCCGGGTCGTAGTGAGAGATATTTTCCCCCTGAAAGCACTTAATGACTTCCTCGGAAATGATCGTCTTCCCCTCACTGATGCCGTAGGTATCTTTTTCCACCTTAAAGTTTTTGTTAATGATCATCACACGGCCTTCGTACAGATTGGACAGCATCTCCAGCTCCGCATTGATGACCTCTCGGGAATTGCCGGTATCCTCTCTGACGCCGTGGCTGCTCAAATAATTGTTGCTGACCAGGTGGTTCGCCAGGATCATCAGTTGGTTCTGCACCACCGTGATCCGCTGTTCCACCGCCATATCCTCATAATTGCTCACGATACCGTGCCGCATGACAATACAGGGGACCAGTCCGATCACCAGAATCAGCAGGAAAATTCTTGCCCGCAGACTTCGCAGTTTGATCATGCTCTCCAGATTTTCCCATATCGTCGCGAATCGTTCTTTATTCCATTTCTTCACAATATAAAAACCTCATGTTCGTTCACTCAGCTCATGGACAGAATGCTTTGCCTGCAAGCAGTCACGCTCATCCGACTCCATGACATGATATACGATTTCTCCGTGCTCCGCACTCTCGAAATCGCAACGACCATTCGCATTCCGGACTTTCGTCCTTCTTGCTCATGTTCGTTCACTCAGCTCATGGACAGAATGCTTTGCCTGCAAGCAGTCACGCATTCTGTCCATGGCTGAGTTTATCATTAAAGTAGTACCCGACTCCCCACTTGGTATGGACGTATCTGGGTTCGCTGGGGCTCAATTCGATCTTCTCCCGCAGTCTTCGGATATGTACATCCACAGTGCGTACATCTCCGGGGTAGTCCGTACCCCACACGAGTTTTAACAGATTCTCTCTGCTGTATACCTTGTCCGGATTCAGCATCAGAAGCTCCAGTACCTCAAACTCTTTGGCTGTCAGGCCGATCTCTTTTCTCTGAATATAAGCTCTTCTGCCATCACGATCCAGCTTCAGATCTCCGCTTTCGAGAATACCGCCGCTCTCTGCGGACGTTTTCTTGGGCTCCATGCGGCGCAGGATAGCTTTAATTCTTGCCTTGACCTCGAGAATATTGAAAGGCTTCGTTATGTAATCATCCGCACCGTATTCCAATCCCAGAATCTTATCCATATCATCGCCCTTGGCGGTCAACATGATCACCGGTACATTGGAGAATTCCCGGATCTGCTGACAGACTTCAAATCCTGTCAGTTTGGGAAGCATGACATCCAGCAATATGATGTCGTATTCCTTGTTATGTGCCATCTCCAGTGCTTCCTCTCCGTCATAGGCACAGTCCACTTCCATATTGTCCTGTTCCAGACTGAAACGGATTCCCTTCACGATCAGCTTCTCATCATCCACTACCAGCACTCTCTTGCCTGCCATCTTCCTTAACCTCTTTATTTTACCTTTCTATTCCCGATGTATGATATTCTCATTGCACCGTAATCCTATCACATAACTTATCATAAGCATTCTGTTTGATCCCGGACACCTTCATAATGTCCTCCTTCGTCTGAAAAGCACCGTTTTTCTCCCGGTAGCGCACAATATCCGCTGCCCTGGATGCTCCGATTCCCGGAAGCGTACACAATTCCTCTGCGGATGCCGTGTTGATGTTCACGAGTCCCTCTTCTGCCGCCTTCCCCGCAGCTTCCAGTTCTTCCGCCTCCGATGCTGTGGGAAAATACAATTTCTGTCCATCTGTCACGATTTCCGCCAGATTGACATAAAAAGGATCCGCCTCCGTTGTCATGCCACCGGCCAGTTCCAATGCCTCCGCGGCTCGGCTGCCCTCCGGCACCTCCACGACTCCCGGTGTCCGCACCGCACCACAGACATAGACATACACCGTCTGCGGCTCGACCACTCTGGTCTCTGCAGCCTGTTCCACAGCTTCCAGCTCCGGGAATTCCGCAACAGATTCCCCGGGTGGAATCAGCACAATCGCTTCATCTGCTGTCCCACAGCCTGTCATAAATAACACGATGCATCCCAGCAAACCGATCAAACACCAATATTTTATTTTCGAAAAAAATTTAAAAACCATCATAGTCCCCTTCCTGTCGTTCACTCTCAGGGGATTGCCTCTCTATGCTGTCAACTTTCATTGTACTGGAATTATCCGGAATTTACAAGCCGTTTGTCAGCTTATTTCCACTTGAAAATTATGATACCTACGATTGCCACTGCCATGCCAACAGCCTTGCGCCACTCCCAGGGTTGCTTCTCCACACCGAACCATCCGAACAACTCGATGATATATGCCACAGCAAGCTGGGCGATCACAATGAGCATCACCGCTTTGGCCGGTCCCAGGGCATCCATGCTCCGAATCACCGTATAGGTAATAAAAGCACCGATGGCACCTCCAAGCAACATATATTTCGGCTCCACCTGCGCTATTTTCAGAAAGGAAGTCCGCTCCGTACACAGCCATGCTCCCAGGCATACCAGCAACGCCGTGAACTGTACAAATGCACTTGCGGTCCAGATACCGGAAGACTTTGTGACCTGGGTATTGAATACTCCCTGAATACTCATCAGCGCTCCGGAGACTAAAGCAATCAAAAAACCGATCATAGGATTCTACCACCTTTTCTTTTTAGTAGTAGTCTATCCTAGGACCGGTTCTTTCATTCCTGATTCGTCAATTCTCTGTATTTCCTAATTGCTGCGACATATTGTCCGCCAGCTGCTGCACCAGTGTCGTCACATCCTCGCCGTTCCACACCTTGGAAAACAGTACTTCCAGCTGCATCCAGAAATTCCCTGTCTCCAGCATTTTCGGAAGCGATACGCTGTCCGCATACTCATCGGCAAAAATCGTAAGTGCTCCATTATCCGCATTCTCCGCCGCATGAATGCTTGCAGGCATTTTACCGGAACGCTCATACAGTCCATCCGCATATTCTTCCGACAGATAAGCTGCAAAACGATCCGCAAGCTCCTTATGCTCCGAATAACCATTGATCACCGCCGCTCCGGTAACAGACAAAGATCTGCTCTGAAGCTCGGCACTGACATCCGGCATACGGGCAATTCCGTAGTTAAATGTAAGACTGCCGTCCGCTTTTGCATCCTCCAGCCGCTTTACCACATCCGTCGTTCCGATGGTGAACATGGTCTTGCCATCAATGAAGTCCTGGATCACGGAATCATAGGTCACGGTATCTGACTCAATGAAGAAGAACTGGTTCAGCGCCTTGTATACTTCCAGACACTGTATGGTCTCCGGATTGTTGATGTTGATATCATTTCTGTCATCACCGGGATCGCCGCCTACGATCATGTAATTACCCACGATCCAGTAGTTGTAAAAGATATTGTTCACATCCCATTTCATGACGCCTTCGACGCCCTCCGGTGCATCGAATGTATCCGCAATGTTCAACAGATCGTCCACCGTAGAGGGAAGTGCCTTGGCGAAATACTGTTCCGCCAGCGCGTTTACCGCTGCTTCGTCCGCGGTAACCTGATCTGTGGTCTGATCCTCCGGAAGAGAATCTTCCTCGATGATCTCCTCACCTTCTCCTACCGGTTCGTCATTGTCACTGCTACCGGACAGCTCTTTTTCCGCCTGTTGTGTCGCCCAGGTGCGGAGATAATCTTCATTGTATACCAGTGCACTGGTATCAAAATACACTGGATAACCAATGATTTTATCGTCATAGGTCACCGCTGCCAGTGCTGCCCGGGAAAAATGATCCGTATCGCAGATTCCCTCCGTATCCGGCACCTTTGTCGCCAGACCCGCCAGATATGCCTTCTCCAGGGAGTCACTGCTTAACAGATAGATATCCGGTATCTGAGCGGAATGCAGTGTCTCCTGATTGACCGCTTCCAGATATTCACTGTCGGAAGTCAGCACCGGGATCACACGGACCTTGTTCTGTTCTCCGAAAGACACTGCTGCCGCGTTGATATAGCCGGACAGAGCTTCATCCGAATACCAGCAGTAAATGGTCTCTTTCGCCCGAAACAGCTGCAGACGTTCTCCGGTATCCTGCGTCTGGCTCATTTCCTGCGTACTTCCGTAAACAGCTGCAGCAGCCATGGCGATCACAGCTGCTGTAGCAATCATTCTTTTTTTCAAAAACATAATTACCTTAAACCTCTTATTCGATACAGGTGTCCAAAATAGCGATCATTTCGTCCACGTTTTCTCTGGTAATGACGAGAGGAGGTACAAAACGAATAATATCCGCACCGGCATTGATCAGGATCAATCCCTTCTCCAATGCTCTGTTAATGATATCTCCCACCGGATGATCAAATACCAGACCCTGCATCAGGCCCACACCACGACGTTCCTGAATACAGTCGTACTTTTCAGCCAGCTCATTCAGACGCTGTTCCAGATAAGGAGCTACCTCTCTCACATGTTCTATTATATGGTCCTCTTCGAATAAATCAAGCACTTTTTCCACAGCGGTGCAGGCCAATGGGTTGCCACCGTAGGTGGTTCCGTGATCTCCTGCAGTCAGAGAATGCTGTGCAACCTTTTCCGTCATCATAAAAGCACCTACCGGCACACCGCAGCCCAGTGCCTTGGCAGAGGTCATGATATCCGGTTTCACGCCAAAACGCTGCCATGCATACATGTAACCGGTACGGCCCATACCACACTGGATCTCATCTAAGATCAGCAGGATATCCCTCTCGTCGCACAGATCCCGTACCTGCTTCAAAAATTCTTCCGTTGCGGGATACAGTCCACCCTCGCCCTGCACGGTCTCCATAATGATAGCGCAGGTCTTGTCCGTCACCTGATCCAGCACACTCTGAAAATTATTCAGATCGGCGAATTTAATATGACCGATCATAGGCTGGAATGCCTCACGGTACTTAGGATTGCCCGTCACGGACAGAGCACCCATGGTTCTGCCGTGGAAAGAATGGTTCATGGCAATGATCTCGTGATCGGTACAGCCGTCTTTCAGATAGGCGTATTTTCTGGCTGCCTTGATGGCGCCCTCCACCGCTTCCGCACCGGAATTGGTGAAAAAGACCCGATCCATGCCGGATACTTTTTTGATCTTTCGTGCTGCTTCGATGGCGGGCACATTATAATAATAGTTGGAAGTGTGGATCACCTTGTCGATCTGTGCTTTCAGTGCATCGTTGTATGCTTTGTTCTGATATCCCAGTGCAAATACGGCTATACCCGCTACAAAATCCAGATATTTTTTACCGTCTATATCATACAGATACACACCATCGCCCTTATCCAGAACGATCTGGTACCGGTTATAGGTATGCAGCAGATCTTTTTCCGCTTCTGCAATATATTCTTTCATGGTGTCACTCATTTTATTTTTCCTCCTCATCGGATACGATTGCGGTACCGATACCCTGATTAGTGAAGATCTCCAGCAGCAGGCAGTGTGCCAGACGTCCGTCCAGGATATGTACGCGGTTTACACCATTACGGATAGCGGAAGTACAGTTATTTAACTTCGGCAGCATGCCACCGCCGATGTAACCGTCGTGGATCAGTCCCTCTGCCTCGGAGGCTGTCAGTCTGGAGATAAAGGTGGACTTGTCGTTGATATCCTTGTACAGGCCTTCGATATCTGTCAGGAATGCCAGCTTCTCCGCATGTACTGCCTTTGCGATCGCGCACGCGGCATCATCCGCATTGATATTGTAAGTATGATAATCCTTGTCCAGTCCGATGGGAGCGATGATGGGCAGGTAATCCTTCTCCAGCATATCAAAGAGGATATCGGGATTTACGCCGGTGATCTCACCCACATAACCGATGTCCTGACCGTCGGAATATTTCTTCTCTACCTGAAGGAGTCCGCCGTCCTTGCCGCTGACACCAACCGCCTTGACACCGAGCTCTTCCACCATGGTCACCAGGCTCTTATTCACCTTGTTCAGTACCATTTCCGCGATTTCCATGGTCTCCTCGTCAGTGACACGCAGACCGTTGATGAACTTTGCTTCTTTGCCGACCTTGCCGACCCAGCGGCTGATCTCCTTACCACCGCCATGCACAATAATAGGTTTGAAGCCTACCAGTTTCAACAGCGTCACGTCCTTAATGACGTTTTTCTGCAGTTCTTCGTTGCTCATGGCACTGCCGCCGTATTTTACCACAATGATCTTGCGGTTGAATTTCTGTATGTAAGGAAGCGCCTCGATCAGCACTTCTGCTTTTTTCATTACCTGTTCCATATCTTTTTCCATTGTTCTGTCCATGCCTTTCCGCAGATATCTGATCCGCCCATCACTTATTTCTTCCGTATGTCGCGCACTGTCTTAGGAACGATAGTCTGCATTGATCTTCACATAGTCATAGCTTAGATCACAGCCCCATGCAGTCGCTTCCGCATCCCCCATATGCATATCCACCAGGGCGGTGACTTCCGGATCGGAGAGGATCTTCGTAGCCTCTTCCTCGCTGTAATCACATGCCACGCCATTACCGAAAATATGGATCTTACCGCTCTTACTCTCAAAATACAGATCTACATTTTCCGGATCGAATTTAGCTCCGGAATATCCCAGTGCACAGAGGATGCGTCCCCAGTTGGCATCATGTCCGAAGATAGCTGCCTTGGTCAGGGAAGAACAAATCACGGATTTTGCCAGGGTTCTGGCATCTTCCTTGCTGGCTGCATGGATCACTTTGGTCTCGAACAGCGCCGTTGCCCCTTCGCCGTCTCCTGCCATTTTTTTTGCCAGGAAGGTAGTGATCTCGTGCAATGCCTTGCAGAAGTTGTCGTAATCTTCACCCTCTGCGGTGATCTCCTCATTGCCTGCCATACCATTTGCCAGTACTAACAGTGTATCGTTGGTGGAAGTATCACCGTCCACGGAGATCATGTTAAAGGAATCTACTACGTCTGCGCTGACGCACTTCTGCAACATCTCTTTGGAAATGTTCACATCGGTGGTTACAAAGCCTAACATGGTGCACATATTCGGATGGATCATGCCTGAGCCCTTGCACATACCGCCTAATGTCACGGTCTTGCCGCCGATCTCGGTCTCAATGGCAATCTCCTTGGAAATGGTATCGGTGGTCATGATGGCATGCGCCGCATCGGAACCGGCCTCTAAGGTGTCCGCCTTAGCTGTCACCAGCTTTTTGATTCCGGCAGTAATCTTATCTACAGGAATCTGCATACCGATGACACCGGTGGATGCTACCAGTACCGCATCCGTGGGCACGCCTAACAGTTCTCCGGCACATTTTGCTTCTGCCTCACAGCAGTCCAGCCCCTGTCTGCCGGTGCAGGCATTGGCGATTCCGGAATTGACTACCACTGCCTGTGCAAATGCGGAATGCTCCACGATCTGCTTATCCCACAGCACGGGAGCCGCCTTTACCACGTTGGAGGTAAACGTACCTGCCACGGTGCAGGGTGCCTTACTTACGATCAGTGCCATATCCTTACGATTCTGATATTTAATGGCAGCCTCCACACCTGCTGCCTCAAAGCCTTTTGCTGCGGTCACACCGCCCTGGATCTGTTTCATATTGGAATGCTCTCCTTTCGATTCCGTTTCTATTTATTAAACGCTGTAATGTTCTCTTCATTCAAAGTAAAATCATAATAGTTCAGGTCTTCCCGCTTTGTCCAGCCAATGCATTTCCAGAAAGCATTACCGATATCGTTCTGGGTAAAAGCGATCAGGCTGACTTTATTGATGTGCTCCTCTTTCAGGGCATTCATGCAGTGGACCACCATGGCTTTTCCTATGCCAAGTCTTCTATAATCTTCTCTCACACATACATGATACAGGCAGCCCCGTCGTCCGTCATGACCGCATAGGATACCGCCCACTACGGTTCCGTCCTCCCCGACAGCTACCACACTGGTGCCGGGATTCCGGTGGATAAAACGCTCCACACCTTCCCTGGAATCATCGATACTCCGGATACCGAAGCCGTGAATGGTCATCCAGAGGGCGTGCAGACCGTCATAATCTTCTATGGTCATTGGTTTGATCGTAAACTGTTTGCTCATTGATGTATGTAATCCTTTCGTCCTTGTCCTGTGTCTGCTTTAAGGGAAGCAGGGAACCAGCTCCAGGCCTTCGCTCTCGGGAAGTCCGAACAGCAGGTTCATGTTCTGTACTGCCTGACCGGCAGCGCCTTTTACGAGATTGTCCAGTGCACCCATCATAATGATGCGTCCGGTACGCTCGTCAATGACAAAGTTGATGTCCACGTAGTTGCTGCCTTCCACCCACTTGGTCTCGGGGCAGCTGCCCTTATCCAGTACACGGACAAACTTCTCGTTTGCATAATATTTATCATAGACAGCCTTTACCTCTTCATAGGTAGGAAGTGTGCCGTCCGGTTTTCTCTTCAGTGTTGCATATTCGGTTGCCAGGATCCCCCGGTTCATGGGTACGAGGTGCGGGGTAAAATTGATGGTCACCTGACAGTTGCCCGCATAGCCTAACTGCTCCTCGATCTCGGGAGTATGTCTGTGACTTGCCACACCGTAGGCTTTCATATTCTCATTCACTTCGCAGAACAGGTTTGGCACTTTGGCTCCTCTTCCTGCACCGGAAGTTCCGGACTTGGCATCCACGATCAGGGTATTCACATCGATCATACCTTCTTTTACCATAGGGTAAGCGGTCAGGATCGAGCAGGTGGTATAACAGCCGGGATTAGCCACCAGTCTGGTCTTCTCCGTGATCTTGTCACGGTTGATCTCGCAGAGTCCGTATACCGCTTCCTCGATGAACTGCGGCGACTTATGCTCGATGCCGTACCATTTTTCATAGGTAGCTACATCCTTGATACGGTAATCAGCGGACAGATCCACAATTTTCACCTGGGAAAGGATTTCCTGGGATAACAGTCCTGCCAGGAATCCCTGAGGGGTTGCGGTGAAGATCACATCCACCTGCTTCGCCAGTTCCTCCAGATTATCATCCTTGCAGATATCCTCCACCAGCTGAAACATGTTCTGGTATACCTGATAATACTTCTTATCTATATAGCTTCGGGAACCGTACCATACGATTTTGGCATCCTTGTGATTCAACAGGATACGTACCAGTTCTCCTCCGGCATAACCGGTTGCTCCGATGATTCCTACTCTGATCATTTTTTTTACCTCACACTCATTTCATTGCATTTCTGTGTCATCGAATTGCTTCGCAGCAAGCTGCTCCCGCAATTCTGCTTTGGAACTATTCAGAACCCCATTCGCAAAATCGCTGCTGCGCTTTTCCGATATTCATCTGACTCTGAATAGTTCCATGATACCACTTTCTTCCTAAATGTCTACTACTTTTTTCATTTTTATGCATGTTTTTTGGATTGATACGTATATTTATGCACTTATTCATACTTTTTCTATGTTTTTATACAATATAACAGAATAATATTCACTCTGTTTTTACCGTACTTCCTTTTCCGATTAAAATCTGCTACAATAAGTGTGTTGCGCAATGCAATCCGCGCATCTATTTTTTTAGCTTCTACGAGAGCGGAAATGAGGAAATTATGGCTTTTGACGGCGTTACCATTGCCTGTGTAATATCTGAACTGAAAAAAGAACTGATCGGCGGAAGGCTGTACAAGATCGCCCAGCCAGAGAATGATGAACTGTTACTGACGATCAAACAGCCCACCGGGCAGAAGCGCCTGCTGTTATCCGCAAGTGCTTCTCTCCCGCTGATCTATCTGACGGAAACCAATAAACCCAGCCCCATGACGGCCCCCAACTTCTGTATGCTTCTGCGCAAACACTTGCAGAACGGCCGTATTGTGAACATCTCCCAGCCGGGGTTGGAACGTATTGTGCATATTGACATTGAACATCTGGATGAGATGGGCGATCTGCGTCACAAGACACTGGTCATGGAGCTGATGGGCAAACACAGTAACCTGATCTTCTGTAATGACGATAATACCATCATCGACAGTATCAAGCATGTCTCCTCCGCTGTCAGCAGTGTCCGGGAAGTCTTGCCGGGACGTCCCTACTTCATTGCCCACACACAGGACAAACTGGATGCCCTGACCTGCGATGAGAATACGTTCCGTGAAATGCTTGCCGCCAAACCCCAGCCGGTCTTCAAGGCGGTCTACGGAAGCTTCACCGGCATCTCGCCCGTACTGGCACAGGAATTATGTCATGAGGCCGGTCTTGATGGGGAACGTCCTACAGCGGCACTGACACCCACGGATTACCATACTTTATACGGAATCTTTTCCAAAATGGTCACTTCTATCAGGGAAGAAGTCTTCTCTCCATGCATCGCCTACACCGGCACCCGCCCCGTGGAATACGCAGCGGTTCCCCTGACGATGTATGGCTCGGGAGCGGATCATTTGGAATCCTACACTTCCATGTCCGCCCTGCTGGAGCATTTTTATGCGGAGAAAAATACATTAACCAGGATCCGTCAGAAATCCTCCGACCTGCGCCGTATCGTCCAGACAGCCCTGGAACGTGATATTAAAAAATATGACCTCCAGCTGGCACAGATGAAGGACACGGAAAAGCGGGAAAAATACCGCATCTACGGTGAACTGCTCAATACTTACGGTTACAGCGCAAAGCCCGGTGACAGATCCCTCACCGCCGTGAATTATTATACAAATGAGCCGGTAACGATCCCCCTGGATCCCACCCTCTCCGCCACGGAAAATGCGAAAAAATATTTTGACAAATACGGCAAATTAAAGCGTACTTATGAGGCGCTGTCCGAGCTGACCTGCCAGGTCAAGGAAGAGATCGACCACTTAGAGACCATCAGCACAGCACTGGACATTGCCCTGAAGGAAGAAGACCTGGTGGAGATCAAGGAGGAACTGACCCAGAGCGGTTACATCCGCCGAAAAGGCGGCACGAAAAAGGCAAAGATCACCAGCAGGCCCTTCCACTATTTAAGCAGCGACGGCTTCCATATTTATGTAGGGAAAAATAATTTCCAAAATGACGAACTGACCTTCAAATTCGCCACAGGAAATGACTGGTGGTTCCATGCCAAAGGCATCCCCGGCTCCCACGTGGTAGTAAAGACCGAGGGGAAAGAGCTGCCGGACCGTACTTTCGAAGAGGCGGGCAGACTGGCTGCCTACTATTCTAAAGGCAGGGAACAGGAAAAAGTGGAGATCGATTACGTCCAGAAAAAACAGGTCAAAAAGCCTGCCGGTGCCAAGCCGGGATTCGTGGTCTATTATACGAATTACTCCCTGATGATCGACAGCGATATCTCAGGTATCGAAAAGATCAGCGACTGACCATCCTGTGCATCCGGCGCCTAATTTTATGCATATTTATACTGTATATTTTCCGGTTTATACATTTATGTGCATATTTTAATTTGTTTTATTCATTTTTATGATTTATTTATGCAACTTTTCTGCTTGCTTTTGCGAATATAATGTTGTATAGTAAATGTCAGAGCGTAACACACGATCCCAACATCTGATGCCATTACGAATTGCTTCGTGTTTTTAGGCTTTTGCCCCTGGCATCATACACACTATAAAACGGAGGATTTTATCATGAAGGAAAAAGTAGTTTTAGCTTATTCCGGCGGTCTGGATACTACCGCTATCATTCCTTGGCTGAAGGAGAATTTTGACTACGAAGTTATCTGTGTCTGTGTCAACTGCGGACAGGCAGAGGAGCTCGACGGTCTGGAAGAGAGAGCCAAGGCCTGCGGCGCTTCCAAGCTGTATATTGAAGACGTTATCGATGAATTCTGTGATGATTATATTGTTCCCTGTGTCCAGGCTCACGCCGTATACGAGAACAAGTACCTGTTAGGTACCTCCATGGCAAGACCTCTGATCGCCAAGAAGCTGGTAGAGATTGCCAGAAAAGAAGGCGCTGTAGCTATCTGCCACGGTGCTACCGGTAAGGGTAACGACCAGATCCGTTTCGAGTTAGGTATCAAGGCTCTGGCTCCCGATATCAAGATCATCGCTCCCTGGAGAAGCGACAAGTGGAACATGGACTCCCGTGAATCCGAGATTGAGTACTGCAAAGCGCATGGTATCCATCTTCCTTTCTCCACCGATTCTTCCTACAGCCGTGACCGTAACATCTGGCACATCAGCCACGAAGGTCTGGAGCTGGAGGATCCCGGCAACGAGCCCAACTACGAGCATCTGCTTGTCTTAGGCGTAACTCCTGAGAAGGCTCCCGATGAGGGTGAGTATGTGACCATGACATTTGAAAAGGGTGTTCCCACTTCCGTTAACGGCGAGAAGATGAAGGTATCCGATATCATCCGTACCCTGAACAAGTTGGGCGGCAAGCACGGTATCGGTATCGTAGATATCGTAGAGAACCGTGTTGTAGGTATGAAGTCCCGTGGTGTCTATGAGACTCCCGGCGGCACCATCCTCATGGAGGCTCACCAGCAGCTGGAAGAGCTGATCTTAGACCGTGATACTTATGCATTCGAGAAGGAAATGGGGGCAAAGTTCGCAAGCCTGGTATACGAAGGCAAATGGTTCACTCCTCTCCGTGAGGCTGAGCAGGCTTTCATTGAGAAGACCCAGGAATACGTAACCGGTGAAGTGAAATTCAAGCTCTACAAGGGTAACATCATCAAGGCAGGAACCACTTCTCCTTACTCTCTGTACAATGAGAACCTGGCTTCCTTCACCACCGGTGATCTGTATGATCATCACGATGCAGAAGGCTTCATCAATCTGTTCGGTCTGTCACTGAAGGTTCGTGCCATGAAGCTGCAGGAGAACGAGAAGAAGCTTGGCAACTAATAATTATTCGGCGATTTTGTGAATAAAGCTATGAAATAATACAGTAAGAGGTGTCTATGATCACAATGCAGACAATTACTGCCATAGGACTGATCTATCTGATCGGTATCAACCTGGCAGGCTTCATTATCATGGGCGTCGATAAAAAAAGAGCCATCCGGGGTGCCTGGCGCATCTCGGAGGCTTCTCTTTTTTTAACGGCGCTATTGGGCGGCAGCCTGGGTTGTATTCTGGGAATGCAGCATTTCCGGCATAAGACGAAGCACTGGTATTTCAAATACGGAATGCCGGCGATCCTTGTGGTACAGGTACTACTTTTTATCCTTTTATTCAAGTAAGAGTTATGCTATACTGATTGTATGATGTCGGGGTCAACAGCCCCCGACTTTGATGCCTACGGATTGTTCCGTGCTACGCACTCCCACAATCCTACCCAATATTCGCATATCGTGGGATTATCATCCCACTTTTATGCTCATATCGGGGCGGGTCCTAAGGTCTTTCACCCACTTATGAGCAAGCTCATATGGGCTTAGACCTTTTGACCCTGGCATCATTGTATATAAGTTCAGTCTTTCATATTTACAGAGGAATAACATACACGGAGCAGATTCCGGATATCTGTCTCTGCGTGTATTTGGGAGGTGTCGATATGCATATAGCAGTATGTGATGATAATGTAGCCGACAGAAAACAGTTAGAGCGCTTGCTAAAGCGGGAATCCGACAAACGTGCTGCATCTACGGGGATCATTTATACCGATTCTTTTGGTAATTCTACCGCACTGCTGTCCAATCCCATGCAATACGATGCCTTTTATATCGACATGTGTCTGACAGAAGGGACCACCGGTACGGATGTGGTCAATGCCCTCACAGCACAGGGTGTCAACGCTCCCATTATATTATGCTGTTCCAAGATCAATTACAGGGAACAGACGTATCCGGAAAATGTCATCTTCCTAGATAAGCCCATCAAAGTAGCAGAGCTGGCGCAGAGCATTGACCATGCCCTGGAGATCATGGCGAAAGCAGTTCCCCTCATCGAGCTTCGTGAGGATGAGGATACCATCTATGTGACCGAACCGGATATTCTCTACGCTGAGGAAGATGGCCGCAATGTCATCGTAACCCTGAAGGACGGCCGTACCGTAAAAGTCGCTACCACCGCCATCAATTTATTCTCCCAGATAGAAAATCATCCCACCTTCTTTGCCCCTACCGTTAGGGCCATCCTCAACGGCAGATACATGGAGAAGCTGGGATTCCGCAAAGTCATTATGTGCGATGGGAAAAAGTTCCCGCTGCACAGAGACTGCGTTGCTTACGCAAAACAGCTCCTGGCAGAGTATCACGCGTAACTTGAAAGATAGTGAAGAAATACTATCTAATCCCCGTAGCCCCGTGGCTGCTGATTTCTTGAAAAAATTCATGGGTCTATAGA
>ENA-OWRJ01000063-OWRJ01000063.1-human-gut-metagenome-genome-assembly--contig:-NODE-63-length-147078-cov-7.641077_pt1 | contig 147078 bp, 111 predicted proteins | sample MGYA00248269_ERZ651897 | MGnify/ENA primary metagenome ERZ651897 (study PRJEB26924, sample SAMEA4378252) | human gut metagenome | biome: human gut; feature: human-associated habitat; material: faeces...
CCAGCAGGAACAGCACGACCAGAGGCGTGAACACGACCTTTTCCACGATCCAGAGAACAGCATAGGCCCCGGCCATCAGAAAGCCGAGCTCCAGCAGGCTAAGGGCCAGCCAGCACACGAGAGCCGTCCAGACGAGCGGGAGCTTCGGCATCACGCGCCGGATCACCGCCGCAAGCCGCCGCAGCACGCCGGGGATGCAGTCCAGCAGACGGCGCAGCAGCGTATTGCGCCACATGGTGTGCGCCTTGCAGCGTGCGGCGATCGTCATGGGGAGGGTCTGAAGCAGAAAGCAGAGGAGGACAGCGGCCGGTGCGATCGACCACAGCTCCCCCTTTGCACTGGCAAGAAAGACGATGATGAGCACAACTGCGGCGAGGGCCAGCAGATAAGCCTCAAACGGCATCCGATCGAGCCAGCGGAGTGTGATGCCCGCGGTTCCGCGCTTATGGCCCGCCGTGCGCAGGCGGAAGGCAAAGCTGGCCACGCAGCAGGCCGCGGAAAGCACAAGGATGAGGATGAGCCACACGCGCATGGCGATCAGCAGATCGATCCAGCGCGCCGTGACGGCGACCGAATCGTTCCCGATCGGGGCTGCAGCCAGCGTCACGCCGACCTCTACCTCGGTCAGGCTCCCCTCGGGATAATACCAGATCTTCAGCATCGGGTAATAGGACTCTAAGCCGGATAGGGTTTCGTCGAGCGCGTCGCCGAGGCTTTCGTCGATCGGCGAATAGGACGTGCTGTATTCAAATGGCGACGCCTCGATCTCATAGTCCTCGATCTGGTATGGGAAACGTTCCAGCGCGCGCTGGGCCTTTTCCGCATCCGAGAACGTATTCTTCCAGAGCTTCGTTTCTCCGGTCGTGAACGTATAGCTGAAGGGGTCCTCAAGGAGGCTCGTCTCCCCTTCCTTTGCATTGGAAAACACGGTTGTTCCGTCCGTCGTCTTCACATCGACATGGACATTCAAGCTGTTCAGGTAATTCTGATAGCTCTGCGGCTCATGGACAAGTCCTTCCAGCACCGGTTCGACATGGTCGTAGTATTCCTGGACTCCTGCCGCATGCAGATAGGATGTACGCAGCTGCGCGCCGCCGTCGTTATAGGCCTGATAGGAAGCCAGCAGCACGATGCCCGCCGTGCTGAGCAGCGTGAGCAGGAAGCTCACGGTCAGTATGACGGATGCTGCGATCCGCGCCGCTAGGTTATCTTGCAGCTTTTTCATTTCGTCGTTCCTCCATTTTGTATCCCTTGCCCCACACGACCTTGAGATAGCGCGGTTCGGTGGGATCAATCTCGATCTTCGAGCGCAGATGCCGGATGTGCACCGCCACGGCGTTCTCCACGCCGACGGGCGAATCGCCCCAGACACGGCGATAAATTTCGCGCGGAGAGAAGACTGTGCCCGCATGCTGCATGAGCAGACGCAGGATGTCGAACTCCGTCGGCGTCAGCGCGACCGGCTCACCGTCGACCGTGACGGTCCGTCCGGCATCGTCGAGCATGATGCCGCCGATGGTCACCTGCGTCGGCAGCACCTGCCCGCCGCCAAGCTGCAGATAACGCCGGAGCTGAGACCGGACGCGCGCCATGACCTCAATGGGATTGAACGGCTTTGTCACATAATCGTCTGCGCCGAGATTCAGGCCGAGGACCTTATCCATGTCCTCCGACTTGGCCGTCAGCAGGATGACCGGCACATTCGAGGTCCTGCGCAGCTCCGCCATGGCGCTCAGCCCGTCCATGCCCGGCATCATCACGTCGAGCAGGATGAGATGCACCTCCTGCATGGCGGCAAGCCGCAGCATCTCGCTGCCGTTGTAGGCCTCGAGCACCTCATAGCCCTCCGCCGTTAGATAGATCCGCAGTGCGGACACGATGTCCCGCTCGTCATCACAAACCAGAATCCGATACATGCCATTCTCCCCCATTTTTCTCTCCGCGCAGCCGCCTGCATTCTCGCTTCTGCCCCTACAGTTTACCGAAAAACGGCAGCAGAAACAAGCAGGCAAAACCGAAAGATATTCTTAAGATCGTTATAATTCACTCCAATATAGTATATTGTATCATCCGCTCCGCTGCAAGCACCGCAGAAAAAGACGAGGCGGATTTCGGGGATTTTTCAGGAAATCCCATCGAATTTTTTCTCAAAAAATAGAAATTTAGGATTGTACGAAGACATACCGTTTGGTATAATATTCAGACACGACTATTTTCTTCAAGGGGATGAGCTTCATCGAAAGCAAGAAGAAACGCCCTGGGTCATTCCGCCACATCTGGCCGAATCTGGGGCGCTACCGCATCTGGACCCTTGCCGCCGCGATCTTCGGCGGGCTGGAGGTCATGCTCGAGGTCCTGATCCCGATGCTGATGTCCGTCATCGTGGACGGCGGCCTCTACCGGGAGCAGGATTTCATGCTGCGCGAGCTGTTTCCGGAGGCACTTATCGCAAACCGCGACCGCTTCGTTCTGACAGTCGGCATCATCATGGTCATCGTTGCCTGCTGCTCCATGGCCTGCGGTATTCTGAGCGCACGCTGCTCCGCCGTGGCCAGTCAGGGCTTTGCCAAAAATCTCCGTGCAAACCTGCTTGGGAAAATTCAGGACTTCTCGTTCGCGAATACGGATCATTTCACAACGTCCAGCCTGATCACCCGCGCCACGACGGACGTCAACACCGTGCGCAACACCATGCAGCAGTTCCTGCGCACACTGATCCGCTCGCCATTCATGGTGCTGATGGCCACGGTCATGGCCTTTACGATCTCGCCGCATCTGGCGGTGATCTTTCTGATCTCCATTCCGTTCCTGGCCGGTGTTCTGGCCATCCTCATGAAGATCGGCCAGCCGCGCTTTCGCAAAATGCTGCAGAAGATGGACAGCATGAACCGCGCCGTGCAGGAAAACCTCATCAGCAGCCGCGTCGTCAAGGCCTATGTCCGCGGCGATTATGAATCCGAGCGCTTCCGCGGCACGGCGGAGGATCTGCGGCAGGCAACGCTGTCATCCTCCCGCCTGTTCACGCTGACCGGTCCCATCCAGATGACCATCCTATGGGGCTGCACGATCGTGCTGCTGCTCCTCGGCGGCCGCGAGATCATTTTCCGCACAACGGGCCTGCTTACAGGTGAGCTTGTCAGTCTGGTGTCCTACACGACGCAGGCCGTCAACGCTCTGACGATGCTCACGTGGCTCATTATGGCTCTGTCCCGCGCACATGCCTCCCTCGTCCGCATCAACGAGGTGCTCGACGAGACCGTTGATATCACGGACGGGCCGAGCGACGCCGTCGTGGAAGACGGGAGTGTGGATTTTGAAGACGTCTGCTTCAGTTATTCCGGCGATCCGGACAAGCTTGCACTGCGCCATATCACCGTACATATCAACAGTGGTGAGACCATCGGCATCATTGGCGGCACCGGCGAGGGCAAATCCACGCTTGTAAATCTCATCCCGCGCTTTTATGACACGCTGTCCGGCACCGTGCGCGTCGGCGGCCGCGATGTGCGCGATTACACGCTCGAGCACCTGCGCGACGGCGTTTCCATGGTGCTGCAGAACGGCGCGCTGTTCTCCGGCACGATCGCGCAGAATCTCCGCTGGGGCAATGCCAACGCCACGCAGGAGCAGCTGCGCGAGGCCTGCGCCATCGCCTGCGCGGACGAATTCATCGATCGCTTCCCGGACGGCTATGAGACCGTTCTGGAGCAGAACGCCACGAACCTCTCCGGCGGACAGAAGCAGCGCCTGCGCATTGCGCGCGCCATTGTGAAGCAGCCGAAGATCCTGATCCTCGACGACTCCACGAGCGCCGTGGACATGGCGACGGACGAACACATCCGCCGCGCGCTGAAAACGGCCATGCCCGGCAGCACAAAGATCATCATCGCGCAGCGCATCGCCTCGATCCTCTCGTGCGACCGGATCATCGTACTGCATGAGGGCGAGCTCTCCGACGTCGGCACGCATGCGGAGCTGATGGAGCGCAGCCAGATTTATCGCGACGTCTATGACAGCCAGATGCGGGAGGAGGGTGAGCAGCATGGCCAGAGTTGAGCTTCGGAATTACCGCCGCGCGCAGTCTCCCCTGCACACGCTGTTCCGCCTGTTCCGCTATTTCCGTCACTGCCGCGTGCTGCTCATCTGCGCCGTGGCATCCATTCTGGCCTATGTGGCCTGCACGATCGGCGCGTCCTACTGCATGCGCCCGCTGACCAATCTTCTGAAGGAAAGCGGCATCACGCCGAATGAGACCTACGCAAAATATCTGAGCCTGCTGGCCGGTCTCGGCACGCTGTATTTCCTCAGCGCCGTGACGAACTACCTGCTCAACCGCCTTATGCTCGAGACGAGCACCGTCATCATGCGTGAGCTGCGCGCGGAGCTGTTTGCCCGTATGCAGAAGCTGCCCATCAGCTATTTTGACGCCAATACGAACGGCAGCCTCATGAGCTATTACACGAACGACATCGAGGCGACGAACGAGCTGCTGCAGCACAGCATCACGCAGATGCTGATCTCCGTCACCTCGCTCACGGGCACCATCGCCATGATGCTCGTGCTGTCCATGCGGCTGTTTGCCATCATGGTCGTTCTGGGCGCCATCGTGCTGCTTGTCGTGCGCATCACGACAAAGATCAGCAGCCACAGCTACCGCGCACAGCAGAAGAACGCCGCGGCCGTAAACGGCTACATTGAGGAAATGATCACAGGACAGCGCGATATCAAGGTCTTCACACACGAAAAGCAGGTCATGGCCGACTTTGAGCCGATCAACGACGCGCTGTGCAGCGCGTCGACCACAGCAACAACGGCCACATCCGTCGTCGGCCCGATCCTGAACAACCTGTCGCACATGTTCTATGCCATCACCTGCGCCGTCGGCACACTGTGGCTGACTGGCGAGGGCACCGGCGGTATCCTTATCACGTTCCTGCAGTACATCCGCACGTTTGCTGACCGCGTCAGCCAGATCGCAGATCAATTCAACTCCATCATGCTGGCGCTGGCCGGTGCGGAGCGCATTTTCGACGTGCTGGACACCCCGGCCGAGATCGACGAGGGCTCCGTCACGCTGGCGCGCGAGGGCCGCGACTTCTACTGGGTCAAGCCGGACGGCACACATGTGCCGCTGAAGGGCGACGTCCGCTTCTACAACGTCGACTTCTCCTATGATCCGGACAAGCCGGTGCTGAAAAACCTCTCGCTCTATGCCAAGCCCGGCCAGAAGATCGCCTTCGTCGGCTCGACCGGTGCGGGCAAGACGACGATCACGAACCTCATCAACCGCTTCTATGACATTCAGGGCGGCCACATCACCTATGACGGCATCGATGTACGCGATATCAAAAAGGATGATCTGCGCCGGTCGCTCGGTATCGTCCTGCAGGACACGCATCTGTTTACCGGCACCGTGATGGAAAACATCCGCTACGGCCGGCTGGAGGCAACGGATGAGGACTGCATCCGCGCGGCGAAGATCGCAAATGCGCACTATTTCATCTCGCATCTGCCGCAGGGCTATAACACCATGCTCTATTCCGACGGCGCAAACCTCAGTCAGGGCCAGCGGCAGCTCGTCGCCATTGCGCGCGCGGCCGTCTCGGAGGCCCCGGTCCTCATTCTGGACGAGGCGACGTCATCCGTCGACACCCGCACCGAAAAGCTCATCGAAAAGGGCCTTGACGGCCTGATGGCCGGTCGCACGGTCTTTGTCATCGCGCATCGCCTGTCGACCGTCCGGAACGCGAACGCCATTCTCGTTCTGGAGCAGGGCCGCGTGATCGAGCGCGGCAGCCACGCCGACCTGCTGGAGCAGCACGGCAAGTACTATCAGCTCTATACGAACATGATCGAGCTGGCCTGAAAGGAGCCCACCCATGATCCCTGTTGCCGCAGACGCCGAGCAGGCGCTTGCCATGATCCGCTCGCATCCCGACGGCACGGTCGTGGATGTCCGCGACGAAGAGGAATACATCACCGGCCATCTGGCAGACGCCGTGCTGCTGCCGGTCGACGAGATCAGCGCCGAGACGGCTGCAGAGGCCCTGCCCGATCAGAGTAGCCCGGTCCTCGTCTACTGCAAGACCGGTAAGCGCAGCCGCGCTGCAGCCGAAAAGCTCGCAGCGCTCGGATATTCCGAGCTTTACGACCTCGGCGGCCTTGGCGGTTGGCCATACGGTCTCGAATAAGCAGATCCATAAAACGGAGCCGATCCCCTTTCCGGGGACCGGCTCCATGTTATATCAGGATTCAGTTTGCGTCATACTCGCTCGGACCGAGGCCCCATTCATCCGCCTCTGCCGGGCGCGGCCCGATGCCGACATAGTAAGCATCAAGCGGTGTGAATTCACTGCTGATCGTCTCGCCTTCATTCACGGTGAACATGATGTCATTGCAGCCCGTCTGACAGCAGTAGTCGACAAACTCCTTTGGAATGACCGTGCTCTCATAATAGAGGTCTGGCGCACCGAAGGCATGCAGGATCTCGTGGGCATAGGTCGAAGGCGGCGCGTCAAATATGTCTCCGAAGCGGATATACAGATTGACGTATTCGATGTCATAATCCGTGCTGGACGAGAAGCCGAGGGACCAGGGATTCGGCGTATGCTCATAGGGCGTATTGAACAGGAAAAAGTAGATCACATTGTCCGCGTGGTATTTCTGCCGCAGAGATTCGGTGTCAATGTTCTCCCGCACATAATCGGCCTGCACCTCATACATGCCCCCATCCTCGCGGACGAGAAGCTCCGAAAACGAGGCATCATAGCGCAGGTCCGGATCAGCGGTCCAGTCATAGAGGAACGAAGCGTCCGAGCCATATGCAGCCGCTTGCTCCGTGAGCCACTGCGCGGCCGTGTCCATGCGGTTGAGCGTCAGGAGCATCTCCTCGCGGTCGGCCTCGTCGTCCCATGCAGTCTGCGCATCATTCGTAAAGATGGAGATGAGCAGGGTCGTGCCGCGCAGGCTCCCGGCAGAGCCGAGCGCGCCGTTATACTCCGGCACCCATTCCGGCTCCGTCGGGGCCTCTGTGGGCAGCTCGGTGAAGGGCTCCGTCGGTGCCTCCGTGGGCTGCTCTGTCGGCTCCGTGACCGCCGTTTCCGTCGGTGTCACCGTCGGAGCCATCATATCTCGGCGGCAGGCCGTCAGCGCTGCAAGCAAAAGCAGCGCAGGCAGCACGCGAAGCAGGTATTTACGCATTCGTCTTTTCGTAGAACCGCACGGCGATCGTCGCAAATTCCGCGCGGGTCGTCGTGGACTGCGGGCGGATGGTGCCGTCCTCTGCATAACCGAGGATCAGGCCGTTCTCCACGGCCCATTCCATGGCCTGCCGGGCATAGTCCGAGATGCTTGCATTGTCGCGGAACTCTGCAAGCTTCCTGCCGCTCGTCTTCGGGGAGCCTGCATAGCGATACAGCAACGTGATCATATCCTCGCGGCTCACCCCGCGGTCCGGACGGAACAGGCCGTCGTCATAGCCGAGAACGATCTTCTCGCGCTGCGCCCACAGGACGGCGGGTGCATACCAGCTGCCCTCCGCAACATCCGGGAACACGTCGGAATAGGCAATGCTGCCGGGCGCGGCAATATTATAAATGACCTGCGCCGTCTGTGCGCGCGTCGTAATGCCGGACGGATCAAAGATGCCGGCACCTTTGCCGTGCAGCAGGCCAAGCGCCGTGGCGCGGGTGATTGTGTCATAGTACCAGTCGCTCTCGAATACATCCATATAATCGCCGAGCGGGTCTGCATGGTCAGCGCTCCACTTGCCGATGACGCCATCCAGCCACTGAACGCGCTTTACGACGAAGTTCTGCAGGAAGGCAAAGTTCTCCGCAAAGCCGTTTCCGCCGGGGCGGACGTCCATATGGGACGATTTCCACAGCAGCTCGTCATAGCCTGCAGCCGCAGCGACCTGCTCACGGTACCACGCAAACGAATGCACGCTGCCGTCCGCACTGACTGCGTCCGCATCGCCCGCAAGGACATCTGCCAGCGGCGTGATGTACTTCGTATACTGTCGCTGTGCCTCGGCACGGAACTCCGGAAGGGCATACAGCGCGCGGCCGAGCGAGCCGTAGACCGTGTAGAGCAGCTCCGGCTGCGGCAGAAGGTCCTCATAATTATTGTTGCCGAAGCCAAGGTCGTAGTCCCACAGCGGGCCCATCTTCATCGGCTCCGAGCCGGTTTCCTTATAGAGGTAGGCGGACGTGTTGAAGCCGTCGCCGTTCTTGCTCAGCTCGTTGACAAGATAGCACTGCACCATGCTCTCGACCGTGACATAGTCCGTGAATGGCTTGCCAGTCTTCGAGCTCGTGCCGCCCTCAAACACGGCGTCCTCATAGTCCTGATACCAGCTGGCGATATAGTCCATCTCCGCCTTCGAGCAGGCCTCCGGCGACTTTACGACGACATAGAAGCCACGCGCCGTGATGAAATAGCATTTTTCCTCCATGGCGCGGTCGGCGAAGTCCATTTCAAGCAGGTAGCCGCCCGTGATGTCCGCCGGGTCGTTCATGCCGTCACAATAAAGATAGGTCGCGCCGTTGGCGGTCGTGCCGGTCTTCGACTCGAGCTTCGTCAGATCCTCGACGTCGGGGTTGGCCATCTCATTCGCCTTTTCCAGGTCCGTCACATCCACACGGCCCTCGTTGACCTCCACCTTCTCCGTCAGGAGGTACAGGCCGCGGAACTCGCCGTCATAGAACAGGCACACCGGGCGATAGCCCATGTTGCACTCCATCTGCAGCGCGCGGCCGAGGTCGAGCGCAAGCATGTTGCGGACAGCGGACGGATCATAGAAATTTGCCAGCAGGACCCACGTCTTGGCCTTATCGGCGCTGTCGCCGGTCTGGAGCAGGTCGGTCTTTTTGTCCAGTTTGATCTGATAGGGGCGCTTGGCTCCCTTCCATGTCGAATTGCCGCGGCCCTTGATCTGCGTCAGCTTGCCGTCGTAGACGGTTTCGCCGTCCGCTGCGAGCAGAGCCATGCTGCCCTTGGCCCTGTTGGATTTGTCCTCGCTGGACTCGACCCACTCACGGCCCTCGTTCACGGGATCGTCGCTCACGAGGAACATCGTCGACACATTGTCATACCGCAGGAATGTCACGCGCTTCTCTGCCTGCATACTCCCGGAGCGGGCACGCAGCGTGATCGTATCGTCCGTGCCCTCGCACAGGGCGGTCAGGTCCAGCGTATCGCCGCTCTTGAGCGCCACGGAGCCGCGGCTTCCCGTCGCCGTCACAACGGCGTTCTTCTCGGAAAGCGTAAAATACACCGGGACCGCCTTCCGGGATACGCTGGCTGGCAGGAAGAGCGTCGTCGTCCCGTCCAGCTCGATCGGATCGATGCGGGTGTGCGCCGAGGCGGCATCCCCCATTGTATAGAATTCCGTCCACGACAGGGTGGGCGCAGCCTGAGCCGACAGGCCGAGGCAGGATACCAGCACAGCCGCCGTCAGGCAGAGCAAAAGCAGTCGTTTCATTGTCTCACTCCTCAATTCTCCGGGGCCAGCCGGACCGGCCCACATGTTTCCCCTATTATACCGGCTTTTACAGAAAAAAGCAAGGCCGTCCAATCCGGCTAACAAGAATTTAACATCACATCAGCTAGAACACATGCCACCGGTCGATCAGCGTTGTTTCCAAATATTTGGCTGCATTTTTGTGCACTATTCACAACTTCCGGCGGCCTCGCTTGACACTTCCCGCCTCGTATGCTATCATGCAACTGACATTTCATGTCGAAGAAGGAACTTCCTTCCATCAATTTATTAGGAGGACAGTACATCATGGTCAGCAGAAGAATGCCGGTCATCCGGCGGATCTTGTGTACCCTGCTTGTCTGCGCGCTGCTCACCGGCCTGCTTCCGGCCGCATTTGCGGCGGGCTCCGACCCGGACTTCAGCGCCCCGGCCGACAAGGTCCTGATCTCGCAGACGAACTATCCGATCGTGAACGGCCTGACGGAATCGCAGGTCATTCTGAACAACGCCAGCGGCAGCGCACAGGTGCTTGGCTATATGGCCACCATCACCCCCGGTGCTTCCGTGAAGCTCAAGGCATCCTATCCCAACTACTACACGGCGGGCAGCACGGCCGAGAGCCGCGCGGAGACCGCGAAGAACCTCGGCTGGGATCTGAAGACGACCACGTCCCAGGCCGCCGCCTATGAGGCCGCAACGGGCGAGACCGTCGTTACGGCTGTGAACGCCGACTACTATAATATGCAGACGGCACAGTGCCGCGGCTATCTTATCATGGAAGGCCACCTCATCCAGACACACGAGAACGACGACTGGCTCGAGCCGTATTTTGCCGTTCTGAAGGACGGCAGCTATGACATCCGCGACTACGGCACCCCCACGGACGACGTCGCCGAAGCCATCTCCGGCCCGTTCTGGCTGCTGAAGGACGGCAAGATCCAGGATGGCCTGGACGCCAGCTATAAGGCTCCCCGCAACTCCATCGGTCTGAAGGAAGACGGCACGCTCGTCATCTTCATGGCTGACGGCCGCCAGGGCCTGTCCGACGGCATGACCGTCTATGAAATGGCCGAAGTCCTGCAGGCGCAGGGCTGCGTCAAGGCCATCTACCTCGACGGCGGCGGCTCTGCGACCTACGCCTCCCGCCACGAGGGCAGCAATAAGCTCACCATCCAGAACCACCCGTCCGACGGCCCCGAGCGCGTTGTCGCCTCGACCCTGATGATCGTCTCGACGGCGCAGCCGACCGGCCGCTTTGACCACGCCGCGCTCTCGCCGAAGAACGACCTCTTCCTTGCGGGCGCTTCCGTGCAGTTCACTGCCACGGGCGTCGACTCCAACGGCTATCCCGCCGACCTGCCAGCCAACGTGAGCTGGGGGCTGGAGGACAGCAGCTTCGGCACCATCGACGCGAACGGCCTGTTCCGCTCGAACGGCAAGTGCGGCACTGTGACGGCTCAGCTTCTGCAGGGCAAGACCGTGCTCGGCACGACTAGCGTGGAGGTACAGGAGCCGGAGGAGCTCTTCTTTGCCGCCGAAACGCTGAACCTCTCCTTCCAGGAGACGTCCGACCTCGGCCTGACAGCCAAGAGCGGCACACGTCTGATGGATATGGGCGGCTATGTATTCGACTGGACTATCACGCCGACCGATCCCGGCAAGAAGCCCTCTGACATCGGCTCGTTCTCCGGCAATACGTTCACGGCCGTCAAGGCCCGTGAGACGCTGGAGGCTGACATTACCGTCAGCTACACGAAGCACGACGGCACAAAGCTGACCGACAGCATCCATGTGGAGATCGGCAGAATGCCGCAGGTCCTGCTCGACTTTGAGCCGGACGCCGAGGGCAAGCTCATGCAGGGCGCCGAGTACGACTGGGGCAACGCGCAGTACGGTGCGAAGTTCGGCGACGAAAGCATGGAGCTGACCTTCATCAACTGGGATAAGGCGACGAACGCTCCCGCGACCGTCACGGAAAAGGGCCCGTTCCAGTTCGGCGGCACCTATATTGGGGACTATACCGACGAAACGTATTATCCTGCCTGCTATGTGCTCGGCAGCGCAGGCTACAGCCTGTTCACCTGGCACGCCTCCTATATGAAGGAGCACTCCGCAACGGTGCAGGTCGTGAATGGCGACGAGGGCGAGACCCGCTTCGGCGATTACTCCATGCGCCTTGACTACGACTATACCGATCTGCTCCCCGGCTACCGCAACGTCAACGAGTACCTCTATTACGCCGACACGAGCGACGCCGCAAAGACGGATCTCTACAGCGGTATCTCGCTCGACGGCACCCCGTCCGGCCTCGGTGTCTGGGTCTACGCGCCCAAAGGCACGCCGAACTACTGGCTATGGACGCAGATCGCCTATTACGATGAGGCCAGCGGCACCTATAAGCGCTCCTATCTGCACTTTACCACGCAGGAGGGCCGCTCCCTGCAGTATACCGGCATCTACTGGGAGGGCTGGATGTACTGCGAAGCCGACCTCCGACCGTTTGCGCAGTATGTCACGAAGGATCATCCGCTGAAGATCCTCAACGGCCAGCCCCTCGTGCTGCTGACCTACATTCCCGGCGGCTCCGCCAATGAAAACGGCGATAAGATCCCCATGGGCTCCATGGCAAGCGGCAGCCTGTACTTTGATAACTTCCGCGTTGTCTACGGCGACACGGTCGACGACCTCGAGAACCCGGTCATCGACGCCGTGAAGGCCGGTGCAGCTGAGCTGGCCGAGGACGGCACGACGGAGCTGAAGACGAACCGCCTGACGCTCACAGCCGAATTCCATGACCCGGCAGGTGAAAACGCCACCGGCATCAACCCGGCCAAGACCGCCATCTCCGTCGACGGCCAGCGCCAGACGCTCACGGCCTCCACGGAGGGCAGCGCCAGCGTCAGCGTCCTGCTGCCGAACGGCACGCACAGCATCACCGTCTCGGTCTGCGACGGCTTTGGCAACGTGACGAACGAAACACGCTACTTCACTGTAAACGCCGCTTCGACGGCCTATGGATCCGTCACGCTGACGGGCGAGGCAAACGCCGTCATCGGCGAGGACTATGCCCTGACGCTGAATGCCGCTGGTTCCCGCAAGATCAGCTCCGTCACGATGGAGCTTCGCCTGACGGACACGTTCGGCGCGCCGGAGGTCTCGTTTGAAAACGGCTACACCGGTACTTACACCTATGAAAAGAATGTCCTGAAGCTGCAGGCGACCTCCGCTTCTCCGAAGCTCGGCGCCATTGCGACCGTGAAGTTCCATGTCCCGAGCGCGGCCGCCCGCGGCTCACTGCTGACCTACACGCTGGAAAAGGGCAGCTTCACCGACGGCGGCACGGCGCTGAGCTTTGCCCAGCCCGCGCAGAATGTCGGCGTGACGGCGGCCTATGAGCTGACGGCGGACATCATGACCGTCGGCGGCAACGGCAAGCTCTATGTCAAGACGGCAGACGGCAAGGCCCCCGGCCGCGTGCAGATCTACACGGTCGTTGACGGGCAGGAGGACACGCTTCTCGGCACGACGAACGCCGCAGGCGTGCTCGTGACGAACCGCTTCTGCCAGACGGCCGGTGAGAAGTTCACCGTCTACGCCAAGGGTGAGGCAGGCCTTTCCTTCCGCTGCAGCGGCGTGACGAACGGCATCGGCAGCACAGAGGTCGCGCCGACAAACATCCGTCTGAACGCCGTGCAGGCTCCTGCAACGACCCAGAACATCAGCTGGTTCGCAGCGCCGGATTACACCGCACGCAATGCCGTCGTGCAGTACACGACGGAGGAAGCCTACATTTCCGGAAACTACAGCTTTACCACCGTGCAGGGTACGAGCACGGTCCGCTCGTTCACGGACGGCTATCAGGCCTCGCTGGTCAACTCCGTTACACTGACGGGCCTGACGCCCGCGACGACCTATTCCTACCGCGTCGGTGACGGCGTGGAGGGCCACTGGTCCGATGTCCGCACATTCACCACGGCTGAGTCCGGCGCAGAGACGTCGTTCTTCGTCATGGGCGACACGCAGCTCAGCGGTAATGTCGAGGCTGATGCCGCCGATATCGAGGTCATACATCAGATCGCCGAGGCCATCGGCAACGCGAACACGGACTTCGGCATCCAGACGGGTGACTTCATTGACAATGCTGGCAGCCTGACCGCCTGGAACGAGATTCTGGACGTCTTCTCCGAAGATTTCCCCGCCTCCCCCATCGTGCAGGTCCTCGGCAACCACGAATACTACGGCGACCTGAGTGCCGGTCATGCGATGAATATCTTCGGCACACCGGATGCGGACTACTACTCCGTGGAATACGGCAATGTCTACATCGCCGTGGTGAACTGCAATGCAGACCTGAACGCAGCGGCCGCCTGGCTGCAGGAGGATGCCGCGAAGACGACGTGCGAATGGAAGCTCCTGACGGTCCACCAGCCGCCATACTACACAAACCCCAAGGGCTCGAGCGCAGCCTATAACCGCATTCTCCCCGCCGCGATCGATGCCGCCGGGATCGACGTTGTCTTCTCCGGCCACGATCATGCCTATGCCCGCACCGAGCAGCTGACCGGCGGAGAGGTTGCCGAAAAGGGCACGACCTATGTCATCTGCGGCGATATGGGTGAGAAATCCCGCGACGTCAACTACGCCGCCGTGGATGATCCCGCTTTCCACTTTGCCAAGATCAGCCAGAGCTATCAGGCGCTCTACCTGCTCGTGAACACGACCCGCAGCGAGCTGACCGTTACGGCCTATGACCTGAACGGTTCCGTCGTGGACACGTTCACCGTCGAGCACGACAACGCCTGCCGCGACGGCCACTCCTTCGTCTTTGACCGCCTGCACAAGACCCTCATCTGCTCCGTCTGCGGCGAGACCGCACCTGCGAACTACACCGGCTGGGCCACGGACAAGACGAGCGGCAAGCAGATGTACTTCCTCGCCGGGGAATACAAGACCGGCTGGATGCTCATCGGCACGTCTGCTTATCACTTCGACCTCAAGAACGGCACGATGCACAAGACCACCATTCTCGAGGACGTTCCGACGACCTGCTCCGTGCAGGGCCATCTGAGCGTGAAGTGCGAATGCGGCGAGACCTATGAGACAAAGTACGACAAGCCCTCCGGCCACAGCTTCTCCAAGGTCGTGGCCGACGACGGCACGGTGTATTACCACTGCGACCGCTGCGGCAAGATCTCGACCATGGATATGCCGTTCGTGGATGTGGACGACACCGACTGGTTCGCGGAGGCCGTCTACTACTGCTATCAGAATAGCCTGCTGCGCGGCAGAAGCGAAATGAGCTTCGACCCGGATGCCGCCATGACGCGTGCCGAGCTCGTCACCGTCCTGTGGCGTATCGCCGGTTCCCCGAATTCCGACAACGTCGGCAAGACGCCGTTCACCGACGTTCCGGCCGGCTCGTGGTACACCGCAGCCGTGAACTGGTGCTCGGAGAACAAGATCGTCAACGGCATCGGCGACGGCCTGTTCGCCCCGGACGATCAGATCACGCGTGAGCAGATCGTCACGATCCTCTACCGCTTCGCAAAATTCCGCGGTCTCGATGTCGGCGACACGACTGACCTTGCCAAGAAATTCACCGACGCCGCCAGGGTCAGTGACTACGCGAAGGAGGCCCTGAGCTGGGCAGTCGCCGTCGGCATCATCAACGGCATGCCGGACAACACGATCGCTCCGCAGAACTCCGCTACGCGCGCCGAGGTCGCAACGATCATCATGCGCTACACAAAGCTCGTTTCCGGAACGGAAAACTGAACACAGCACAACGGAGAGGGCCTCGGCCCTCTCCGTTGTTTCTCGCAAAAGTCTGTTTGGCTTTTCTAGCCTTCCGCGCTGGAAATGTGCAGCGGTCTGTGCTATAATATTCCGGAATCCAATTTGAGAGGTATCCCACATGATCGACAAGGAAGTGGCGGAGCTCCGCCGCCGTTATCGCCAGGATCGGAGCAATATCACAAAAATCCATGGCTGCTATGTCAATGTCCACGGCGAGCTCGTCTCCGCCTTCACCCTTTCCATGGGCCTGCTTCCGGAGGGTGAGCAGGAAAAATATCTGGAGCTGCTGAAAAAAGGCATCTCCGGCCGAATGGGCAAAACGCTCTCCGACCTGAGCTTCTCGACGGCGCAGGTCGCGGACAGCGACGAGCACCGCCTGCTCATGCGGCTGCGCGACTCCGGCCTGGAGGACGAGGAGGCCGTGCAGGCCCTGTATGAAAAGATCGCAGGCTCTCTGCATCTGGCGGACAACTACCTGATCCTGCTGGCCGCGGACCGCTATGATGTGCCGTTCCGTTCCCGTGACGGCTTCCGGCAGGATGAGGGCAGCGAGCAGCAGTTTTCCTATATACTCTGCAGCATCTGCCCCGTGAAGGAGACAAAGCCCGTCCTGCGCTATGACTCCGCAGAGGGGAAATTCCACGAGCGCGGCACGGACTGGGTCGCCGCCGCGCCGGAGGTCGGCTTCCTGTTCCCGGCCTTTGACGACCGCGCGACGAACCTCTACGGCGCGCTGTATTATACGAAGAACACGGACAACAGCTATGAGGAGTTTGTCTCCGCCGTGTTCAATCTGCAGCCGCCCATGCCCGCGGGCACACAGCGTGAAACCTTCCGCGAGGTGCTGACGGATGCGCTGGAGGACGAATGCAGCGTGAACGTCGTCCAGAACGTCCATACCGCCCTGCGGGAGCTCGTTCTGACGCACAAGGAGACCCGCGCCGAGGAGCCGCTGGCCGTCACGCGGCAGGAAGTCGGCGCGGTGCTGGAGCACTGCGGTGTGTCCGAGCCGAAGATGGCCGCCTTCAATGTCAAATATGACGAGGCCTTCGGCGGCGGCAGCGAAGTCCCCCCGCAGAATCTGCTCGGCGCGGCCCAGCTGGAGTACCGCACGCCGGATGTCGTCATCCGCGTGAATCCGGACCGGCAGGACCTCGTGCAGACGCGCGTGCTCGGCGGCGCGAAGTACCTGCTCATCAATGTCGATGAGGGTATGGAGCTCAACGGCGTCAGCGTCCGCGTCCCGGAAGAACAGAAGGACTGAAATGATTTCAGGAGCAGGCAAATGCCTGCTCCCGGTTTTTCTATTGCTCCCACGCCTCCGGCGTTTCGCGCCGCAGCTCGATCAGGTTCGTATCGCCGCGCCGTTCCGCGCACATACTGGTCTCCAGATAGATCTCCTCCGCGCGCTCCAGCGCCAGCCGGAGACGGAGCGCGATGCAGGCCGCGCTGCTGCCCTGCTCCAGCCCCATCAGGGCATCGTCCACCGCTCCGCAGAGGATGGCATACATTTTTTGATAGTCCGCCATGGTTTTGCTCTCCCAAAAAGTCTATGGATAGCCTAATAGTAGCATGCATAGCCTATATTGTCCAGTGTTTTTCGTTATGCTAAAGGAAAAACTTGGAAGGCAGGCATCACCATGAACACTGTCACCGCTGTCCGCGACCGCATTCTGCAGCTGTGCGCAGAGCGCGGCATTTCCATCAACCGTCTCGCCTCGCTCAGCGCGCTGCCGCCCTCAAGCCTGAAGAACATTCTCTACGGCAAGAGCCAGAACCCGAAAATTCTGACGATCAAGCTGCTCTGCGACGGTCTCGGCATCACACTCGGTGAATTCTTCTCCACGCCGGAATTCGATGCGCTGGAGCAGGAGCTGCAATAACGTCTGCTTGTCGAAAAAGTCTCTTCGGACTTTCCCCCAAAGCCGCCCTTGTTTCGGGCGGCCGTCTGTGGTATGATAATTGGGATAAGTACCGCAACAGAAAGGACAACGCCTTTATGAAAAACGGATTTCTGAAGGTCTGCACGCTCTCCCCCGCACTGCGCGTGGCAGACTGCGCCTATAATACGCAGGAAACGATCGCCGCCATGCAGCAGGCCGCGCAGGACGGCGCGGCGCTTGCCGTTTTCCCGGAGCTTGGGCTCACCGGCTATACCTGCTCGGACCTGTTTCTGCAGCAGCCGCTGCTGGATGCCGCCGAGCAGGGCCTGCGGGACATTCTCCGCGCAAGCGAAACGCTCGAGCTCGTCGCCGTCGTCGGCTTGCCGGTCCGCGTGGACGGCGCACTCTATAACTGCGCCGCCGTGGTCTGCCATGGGGCGCTGCTCGGCCTTGTGCCGAAGACCCATCTGCCGAACTACGCAGAGTTCTATGAGCTGCGTCACTTCACCCCCGCACCTGCCGAAACGCGCAGCGTCACACTGTGCGGCGCGTCCGTCCCCTTCGGCACGGACCTGCTGTTCCGCTGCCGCGAAATGCCGGACTTCTGCCTCGGTGTGGAGATCTGCGAGGACCTCTGGGCCCCGCTGCCGCCGAGCACCCGCCATGCGCTGGCCGGGGCAACGGTGCTTGCCAATCTCTCGGCAAGTGACGAAACCGTCGGCAAGGCGGAATACCGCCGCCAGCTCGTCGGCCAGCAATCCGCACGCTTGCTGAGCGCCTATCTCTATGCGGATGCCGGGCACGGCGAATCCACGACAGATATGGTCTTTGCCGCGCATGATCTCATCTGTGAAAACGGCGCGCTGCTGGCCGAGGCAAAGCCCTTCGGCACCGGCCGCGCCGAGGCCGTGCTGGACCTCGGGCGCATGCAGTGCGAGCGACGCCGCAGTACGACATTCTGCCCGAATGCCGCAGGCCATACCACCGTTCCGTTCTCCATGCCGCTGCACGAGACGGCACTCACCCGCCCCGTCTCCCCCACTCCGTTCGTCCCCAGCGATGCGGCCGCCCGCGCCGAGCGCTGCGAGCTGATCCTCGAGATCCAGGCAGACGGCCTTGCAAAGCGGCTGGAGCATGCGCACGCCAGAACGGCCGTGCTCGGCATCTCCGGCGGTCTGGACAGCTGTCTTGCCTTACTCGTCGCCGTGCGCGCCATGAAGCGCCTGCAGCGTCCCATGCAGGATATTCTTGCTGTCACCATGCCCTGCTTCGGCACGACGAAGCGGACGCGCTCCAACGCAGAAATTCTGTGTCAGGAGCTGGGCGTACAGTTCACGGAAATCTCCATTACGAACACGGTACGCAGCCACTTTGCCGACATCGGCCAAAGTGAGTCCGTGCTTGACGTCACATTTGAAAATGGGCAGGCGCGCGTGCGTACGCTGGAGCTGATGGACCTTGCCAACCGCACGGGCGGCCTTGTCGTCGGCACGGGCGACCTGAGCGAGCTGGCGCTCGGTTGGGCGACGTACAACGGCGACCACATGAGCATGTACGGCGTAAACGCGGGGGTTCCGAAGACGCTCGTGCGCCACATCGTGCGCTATGAGGCGGACACGGCCCAAAGCCTCGCCCTGCGCCGCGTGCTGCTCGACATTCTTGACACGCCCGTCAGCCCGGAGCTTCTCCCCGCGACGGAAACCGGCGAGATCGCGCAGCAGACGGAGTCCCTTGTCGGTCCCTATGAGCTGCACGACTTCTACCTCTACTATGTGCTTCGCTTCGGCTTCGGGCCGGAAAAAATTTACCGGCTGGCGCAGGCCGCATTTGCCGGGAAATACCCCGCAGAGACGCTGCTGCACTGGCTGAAAAACTTCTACCGCCGCTTCTTCATCCAGCAGTTCAAGCGCAGCTGCCTGCCAGACGGTCCGAAGGTCGGCTCGGTCACGCTCTCCCCGCGCGGAGACTGGCGCATGCCGAGCGACGCCTGTGCCGCAGTCTGGCAGGCCGAGCTGGAGAAGCTGCACTGAAACCATTCTCAGGAGGGATGCGCCATGGATCGTTCCGCCGCGCCGCTGCTGGAAGACGCCCACGCGTTTCTTGTCATGCGGAATCTCTACGCCGCTGCAGGGCGGCAGCTCACCTTGAAGTTTGAGGTTCTGAACAGTGAATTCAACGTGCTGTACGCACGCAATCCCATCCACCATATTGAAAGCCGCGTCAAATCCCCCGAGAGCATCGCGGCAAAGCTCCTGAAGAAGGGCCTGCCCCTGACGCTGGAGTCCGCCATGCAGAATGTCAACGATATTGCGGGCGTGCGCGTCGTGTGCAGCTACATCGACGACGTCTACCGCGTGGCGGAGATGGTCGAGCGCCAGCAGGATCTGGAGATCGTCAAGCGGCAGGACTATATCAAAACGCCGAACTACAATGGCTACCGCTCCCTGCATCTGGACCTGCGCGTGCCGGTCTACCTTTCGGACCGGACAGAGCAGGTGCTGGCGGAGGTTCAGATCCGTACCATCGCCATGGACTTCTGGGCCAGTCTGGAGCACGATATCCGCTACAAGGCTGACCGCAGCCGCCTGCCCGCGGGGATCAATGAAGAAATGCTTGCCTGTGCCGGGAAGATAGCCGAAATCGACCGGCAGATGCAGGACATGTATCAGCGCATCAAGGCCGCTGAGGCTGCACCGGACGCAGCCCCGGCCGAGACAATAACAAATCAATAACAGGAGACGATCATCATGGCAAAAACCACAAAATACGCCGGCACGCAGACGGAAAAGAACCTGCAGGCCGCCTTCGCAGGCGAATCGCAGGCCCGCAGCAAATACACCTTCTTTGCCTCCGTAGCAAAGAAGCAGGGCTACGAGCAGATCGCGGCGCTGTTCCTCAAAACGGCGGACAACGAGAAGGAGCACGCCAAGCTGTGGTTCAAGGAGCTGGCCGGCATCGGCAGCACGGCCGAGAACCTCGCAGCGGCCGCAGAGGGCGAGAACTACGAGTGGACGGACATGTATGCAGGCTTTGCCAAAACGGCCGAGGCAGAGGGCTTCCCGGAGCTGGCAGCCCGCTTCCGCATGGTCGGCGAGGTCGAGCGTCATCACGAGGAGCGCTATCGCGCCCTGCTGCACAACGTGGAGACGGCCGCCGTCTTCGCAAGGAGTGAGGTCAAGATCTGGGAGTGCCGCAACTGCGGCCACATTGTTGTCGGCACGGCCGCTCCGGAGGTCTGCCCCGTGTGCAATCATCCGCAGAGCTATTTTGAGCTCCACGCCGAGAATTATTGAGACAGAAAAATCGCTCCGCAGGAAGCCGTTCAGGCTGCCTGCGGAGCGTTTTTTACTTTTCAAAACGGTGGCGCTTTTTCTTCTGCTTCTTAGCCGGAGCAAGGTCGAGCTTGGCGACGCGCTTATCGAAGATGACGCGGAAGAAGCGCATCACGGTCGGGCAGGCCAGCAGGAGCGTAACGAGGATGAGGGCCGAGCTGGCATTGAGCGCCGGGAGATCGAAGAACGCCGGGATGACAAGCAGACAGAACAGCATCGCCGCCGTCATGGCAGCCAGCACAGCGAGGCGCAGGCGCGTGAACGGGACGGAGACATGATACAGCGTAACGAGGCCGACGGCGGACATGACCCAGACGCAGATCGTGTTGAGCTGCTCATTGCTCAGGTCGAACGTCGAGGTAAAGAACCCGGCCAGCAGCACGATCGTCAGGTTCGTCAGGCCGCCCGGCATGGCCCGCCGAATGACGTTGCGCATGAATTTGCCCTCCACGCGCGCGTAATTCGGCTCCAGCGCGAGGAAAAACGACGGGATGCCGATGGTAAACGTGCTGATGAGCGACAGCTGGATAGGCAGCAGCGGATAGGGCATGTCGATGAACAGCAGCAGGAGCGTCAGCGCGAACGAGAAGATATTCTTCACGAGGAACAGCGAGGCCGCGCGCTGGATGTTATTGATGACGCGGCGGCCCTCCGCCACAATGGCGGGCATCGCACTGAACTGGGAATTGAGCAGCACGATCTGCGCCACCTGCGAGGCGGCCTGACTGCCGGAGGCCATGGCGATTCCGCAGTTGGCATCCTTCAGCGCCAGCACGTCATTGACGCCGTCGCCCGTCATGGCGACCGTATGGCCCTGCTTCTGGAAGGCGCGGACAAGATAGCGCTTCTGCTCCGGCGTGACGCGGCCGAAGACGGTGTAATACTTGACAGCCTCCTCGAAGTCCTGCTCCGTGGAGAGGGTCATTGCATCGACATAACGATCGGCATTCTCAATGCCGGCACGGGCTGCGACCTGCGCGACCGTGATTGGGTTATCGCCCGAGATAACACGGACAGACACGCCCTGACTGGCAAAATAGCGGAACGTCTCCTGCGCGTCGGGGCGCAGCAGGTTTGACAGGAAGACAAGTGCAATGGGCGCGACGTGAGCGCTCTGCAGCGGGCCGTCGTCGAACGCCGTGTCATAGGCCGCGAGCAGCAGCACACGGCAGCCGCGCTCGGACCACGGCTCCGCCTCACTTCGGATGGAATCATAGCGGTCGCCCATGATGAATTCCGGCGCGCCGACCACATAGCGGCCATTTTCACCGAAATCGGCGCCCGACCACTTTGTGGAGGACGAGAAGGCCATGCGCTTGACGGCGCGCCAAGTCGTCTCGCCCGCGAACTGTTGGCCCATGGCGCGGGCCGTCTCGTTATCCGGCTCTTCGCCGTGGTAGAACGCTGCGAGAATTTTCTCGATATCGTCGTAGCTGAAGCGCTCGGAGTTCAGCGGATAGACGTCCGTGACCTCCATGGTCGGCTCCGTGATCGTGCCGGTCTTATCCACGCAGAGCACGTCCACATGGGCCAGCGTCTCGATGCAGTTCATATCCTGCACGAGCACGCGCTTGCGCGAGAGCTTCAGACAGCTGGCCGCGATGGCGACGCTCGTCAGCAGGTAAAGGCCCTCCGGGATCATGCCGATCAGGGCCGAGACCGTGGATTCCACGGAGTCACGCAGCGGCAGGCCTTGGAACACGGACAGGAAATGACGCAGGAACAGGATGATGCCGAGCGGGATGAGCGCGATGCCGACGACCGTGATGAGCTTTGTCAGGGAGAGCATCATCTCGGACTTTGTAGAGCGGACATTGCGCCGCGCCTCGGCCGCCAGCTTTGCCGCATAGCTCTCCGAGCCGACATGCGTCAGCTGCACGCGGGCGCGGCCGGAGATCACAAAGCTGCCGGACTTCAGCGTGTCGCCCGGATTTTTCAGAATGGCGTCGGCCTCGCCGGTCAGGAGCGATTCATTGACCTGCAGCTGGCCGTCGCGCACGACAGCGTCCGCGCAGATCTGGTCGCCCGCCGCAAATTCCACGATGTCATCGCGGACAAGCTGATCCGTCCGCACGGAGATGCGCTGGCCGGAGCGGATGGCCTTCGCCGTTCCCGCCGCGACGAGCGTCAGCTTATCGACGGCGCGCTTAGCGCGGATCTCCTGAAAGCTGCCGACGACTGTGTTAGCCACAGCGACGAGCAGAAACATCAGATTCTTGAACGAGCCGACAAGGCACAGGCACAGCGCCAGCACCAGGAAGATCAGGTTGAAGAAGGTCAGGACATTCTCCTTGATGATCTGCCCCTCGGACTTCGTATTGGACGGCGGCATAATGTTGCTTAGGCCGTTGCTCTGCCGGAGCTTGATCTCCTGCGGAGAAAGGCCCTCTGCCGGGTCTGCCTGCAGCATCGGGATCTGGCGATAGACGCGCGGATGCGGCTGCTTGGATTTTTGTTTCATAACAGTCCCTCAAATCAGCATTTTCTCCGGTCATTATAGCACAGCTCCCGTGAAAAAGCACCCAGTCCGACAGAAATTCACAAAAAAATCACATTCCGCGTTCCCATTCGTTTTCCGAAGAAAAAATGAAAGTTTTGCTTGCATTCTGCACGGTTTTGTGGTAAACTAATCAAGTCTGTGAATGGGCGGTCCTCTGCGGTGATGTCAACACTTGCACGAACGCCTAATAAATGAGGAGGACAAACATTATGGATCTGATGAAGGCTCTGACCAGCCAGTACATGAAGGAAGAACTGCCGCAGATGAATGTCGGCGACACCGTTCGCGTTCATGTGAAAATCAAGGAAGGCGCTCGTGAGAGAGTGCAGGTGTTCGAGGGAACGATCATTGCCCGCAAGCATGGCGGCATTGAGGAGTCCATCACCGTCCGCCGCCTGAGCTACGGCGTCGGCTGCGAGAAGGTTTTCCCCGTTCATTCTCCGAGCATCGTGAAGGTCGAGACCGTTCGCCGCGGCAAGGTCCGCCGTGCGAAGCTCTACTACCTCCGCAACCGCCTCGGCAAGGCCGCCAAGGTCAAGGAGAAGGTCTGAGTTTATCCGCAAAAACCTCTTCCGGGTCTCCGGGAGAGGTTTTTTGTATCGTTTCAGGATATGCCGATAGGTATGCTGCCCAGCAAGAATATGGACTTGCCGCTCGGGAATACAGTGGCAGGGGGTGGTTTCTTATGCTGGCCGTATGGCTCATCATCAGCAGCATGCTGTATTCCCTGCGCCTGTCGAACGGCGGTTCCTTTCCGAAGCCGCTGACGGCACGGGAGGAGCGGGAGTATCTCGAGCGCGTCGCACAGGGCGATCTGGAGGCGCGCAATGTGCTCATCGAGCGGAATCTTCGCCTCGTGGCACACATTATGAAGAAATACTACACGCAGACCTCCGATCAGGAGGACCTGATCTCCATCGGCACGATCGGGCTTATCAAGGGCATCTCAACCTTCGACCCGAAAAAGGGCGCGCGCCTTGCAACATATGCGGCAAGGTGTGTTGAAAATGCAATGCACCCGCCGGGGCGTCATTTCCCCTTCCGACTCACAAAACGGGACCGCTGCATAAACAGCGATCCCATTTTTGTTTTGGCAGCACAGCACAATTGCAGCTTCGGCCTTCGCCGGGTATTTTTCGCCGATCCATCGGTTTGAAAAGTTTGAGGTACACAAAGTACATCTGCACTTTTCAAACCTTATCTCGACAAAAAACATCTCGCCGAATGCTCTCGTTAAATCGTGCAGTGCTGCCTTATGTTTCAGAAAGCGCAGAAAGCATGGCATCCAGCAGCGCAGCCTGCTCCTCCGGCGTCTGCGCCAGCTCTGGCAGCAGCTCCTCAAGCAGAGCGGCGTGCACCTGCGCCACGCGGCGCGCCAGAAGCGCCTCCGGCTGGTCCGGCCGGAGCACGCGAATGCGAAGTTCCCCTTCCATACGATCCCCCCGCGGGCATCCTATGCCGGAGCGGCGGGGCTTATTCCGGCAGCTTCGCGACGAGCTCCTCGAGCGCCTCGCCGAGCGCCTCTTCAAACGTCGGGTGCGGGCGCATGGCTGCCAGCAGCTGGCGGGCCGTCATGCCGTTGGCAATGGCCTGACTGAGCTGGCCGATCATATCGGTCGCATGCTCGCACATGAGCTGCGCGCCGAGCAGCACGCCGGTCTGCGCGTGGGCGACGACCTTCATAAAGCTGCGGCCGGTCCCGGCGATCATGGTACGCGCATTGGCAAAGAGCGTGCACTTGCCGACCTTGACCGGGATATCGCGCGCCTTGGCATCGGCCTCGGTCAGGCCGACGGAGGCGATCTCCGGGCGGCAATAGACGCAGCCGGGGACGAGGTCCAGCCGGACGCTCGGCGTGCGGCCCGCAAGCCGCTCCACGCAAGCCGTTCCCTGCGCCGCCGCGACGTGGGCCAGCTGCACCGGGGACGAAACATCGCCAATGGCATAGATGCCGGGAATGCTCGTCTGCCCGTTTTCATCCGTATGGATGCGGCGGCCGTCCGTCTCCGGCTGGAGGCCGTCTGCGAACAGGCCCTTCCAGTTCGGGCTGCGGCCGAAGGCCGAGAGCACGGCCTCGCCCGTGACAGCGTCTTCCTTGCCGCGGGTGGTAAAGTGGACGGTCAGACCGTCCTCGCCCTGCTCGACGCGCTGGACCATGGAGTTGGCAAACACGCGCACGCCCTGCTTCTTGAGCAGCTGCGCAAGGTTCTGACCGAGCTCGCGGTCCATACCGGGCAGCAGGCGGTCAAGGCCCTCGATCACGGTAACCTCGCAGCCGAGGTCGCTGTAGAACGTGGCAAATTCCACGCCGATGACGCCGCCGCCCATGATGACGATGGAGCGGTAGAGGCGGTCCGTTCCCTTAAGCAGCTCGTCCGAGGTCATGGCAAGCTCCAGGCCGGGAATGGGCGGGCGGGCCGGAACGGAGCCGGTGGCGATGAGGATATGCTCCGCCGTGACGGTCCCGGCATCCTGCCCGGTGATCTCGACGCAGCCGGGAGCTGTGATGCGGGCGCGGCCGCGCAGGAGCGTGACCTTCGCGCTGCGGAACAGGCCCTCGATGCCGCTGCTGAGCGTCTGCGAAATTTCGTCCTTGTGGCGGTACAGCGCCGGAAGGTCGAGGCTCGCGCCATCTGCGCAGACGCCCGCGCAGTGGTGCGCATCGCTCCAGACCTGCGAGGCGTGCAGCAGAGCCTTCGTCGGCACACAGCCGCGGTTCAGGCAGGTGCCGCCGCACTCGCGGTCCTCAATAACAGCCGTATGCAGGCCAAGCTTCGCGGCGCGCAGTGCGGCGGTATAGCCGCCGGGGCCCGCGCCGATGACGATGAGTTGATAGTCTGCCATAGGCACTCCTTTCAAATTTCCTGCTCGCCGAGCAGGGCGCACAGGTCGTCCGCGATCTGACAGCAGGCGGCCACCTCGCGCACGCGGCCGCACAGGTCCGCCACGCGGAAGCGGCAGCCGCGCAGGGCCTCCGCCAGCGGCGCGGCAAACTCCGCGTCCATCGAATCGGTGTAGACGGCCGCATCGCGGCAGACGCCCTCCTCGACCAGCAGCTCCAGCGTGATCTCGCCCCAGGAGTAGCGCGCTCCGCAGGAGAACGGGAACGGCTGCGCTCTGCCGTAGATCCAGTCATAGGAGGCAAAGCGCATGCGGCGGGCCTCGATCTCCGAGGCATCGAGCTGCGATTCCGTGATCGTGGTGACCGGCAAACCGTAGACATCCGCAAACGCCTGCGCCATGGCCTGCTGCATCTGCGAAATGCGCAGACCCGGATGCAGCTCGGACAGGTTCACAACGCGCGACGGCACGGACGCGACGCCCTTGCTCTGCAGCTTGCGCTGCGACGGCGTCAGGTATTTGCCGAGGTTGGCCATGTCGACCGAGACGAGCAGCGTGCCGTTGTGGAACGAGCAGCCGTTGTGGTGATAGAACGAATTGCCGGAGAATTTCCGCCCGGCGGCCAGAATGTCGTTGCGCCCGGAGAAGCTCGCCTCGATGCCGAGGGAGCGGCAGGCCTCGACGATCACACGCTGCTGCCGGTGCAGATCGTACTCCGCCGTGGGCAGGCTGAACGTGAAATTCAGATTTCCCATATCGTGATACACAGCGCCGCCGCCGGAGAGGCGGCGGGAGAGCTTCCCGCCGTCCTGCTCCAGAAGCGCCGTGCGGCACTCCTGCCAGGCATTCTGATTCCGGCCGATGACCACGGTATGGCGGTTCTGCCACAGATAGAGGATGCAGATATCCGCCGGGACCGTATCGGTCAGGTATTGCTCCAGCGCGAGGTTATGATACGGATCGGTGTTGTCCGTGCAGAGGTACAGCAGCTTCCGGATCATGCGCGCGTCCACCTCAGGATGGGATTGCGGGCAGCCTGCACCTCATCCGGACGGCCGATCTGCGCATGATGCGGCGCAGCGTGCATGTATTCCGGGTCCTTGTGGCCGAGCTCATAGAGCTTGCGGAAAATTTCCGCCGCCTCGTCGAGCGTTTCCCGACTCTCGGTCTCCGTCGGCTCGAGCATGAGGGCCTCATGCACGATGAGCGGGAAGTACATTGTGGGCGGATGCATGCCATAGTCGATGAGCGTCTTGGCGACGTCCAGCGCAGAGACGCCGGTCTCCTTCTTGAATTCGCTCAGATCGAGAACGAATTCATGCATGCAGATGCGGTCAAACGCCGGACGGAACGTGCCCGCCATGCGGCGCATGAGATAGTTCGCATTCAGGACGGCATTCTGTGCCGCCTCGGGGACGCCCTCGCGGCCGAGCGTGAGCAGATACGCCAGCGCGCGCACCACAACGAGGAAGTTGCCCGCAAAGGCGCGCACCTGGATGTGACCCACGCCGTCCAGCGTGGCGGAATGCGGCAGATAGGGCTTCAGGAAGTCCTTGCAGCCGACCGCGCCCGCGCCGGGGCCGCCGCCGCCGTGCGGCGTGGAGAACGTCTTGTGCAGGTTCAGGTGGATGCAGTCAAAGCCCATGTCGCCGGGGCGCACAACGCCCATGACGGCGTTCAGATTCGCGCCGTCATAGTAGCACAGGCCGCCCGCCTCGTGGACAAGACGCGTGATCTCCAGAATGTTTTCGTCAAAAATGCCGACTGTGTTCGGGTTCGTCAGCATCAGGCCGGCGGTGTCGTCGCCGAGCACGGCCTTGAGCGCCTCGAGATCGACGCAGCCGTTCGGCGCGGACGGGATATTCACGACCTGATAGCCGCACATGGCAGCTGTAGCCGGGTTCGTGCCATGCGCGGAATCCGGAACGATGATCTTCGTGCGCTTCTTGTCGCCGCGGGCATCGTGATACTGCTTGATGAGCAGCACGCCCGTGAATTCGCCGTGCGCACCGGCAGCGGGCTGGAACGTCATGCCGTCCATGCCCGTGATCTCACACAGATACTGCTGCGCAAGCACCAGCACACGACGGCAGCCCTGCACCGTGTGGGCGGGGGCCAGCGGATGGATGCCCGTAAAGCCAGGCAGCGCGGCCATTTCCTCGTTGATCCGGGGATTATACTTCATGGTGCAGGAGCCGAGCGGATAGAAGCCGCAGTTCACGCCGTGGACGTGGTGGTTCAGCTCCGTATAGTGGCGGCTGAGGTCCTGCTCGCTCAGCTCCGGCAGAACGGGAGCCTCCGCGCGGCGCAGGGACTCCGGCAGCGGCGTCTCTTCAACGTCACACGCCGGGAGGATGCTGCAGCGGCGGCCGGGAACGCTTCGCTCAAAGATCAGCTTCATTTGCTCAGCACCTCCTTCACGATGGCGATGGTGCGGTCCAGCGCTTCGCGCGGAACCTTCTCCGTGGCGCACCACAGGATGCCGCCCTCCAGCGGAAGACCGCCGAGGATATCGGCCTGCTCCAGCGCAGCAAGGATCTCGTCCTGCTTCGGCAGATCCGTGACAAACTCATGGAAGAATTCGCCGGAATAGCGCAGCGTCACGCCCTCGATGGCCGCAAGGCCGCGGGCAAGATAGTGCGCCTTGGCCATGCTCTGGCGCGCAGCCTCGGCAAGGCCATCCGGACCCATGGCGGAGAGATAAACGCCCGCCGTCAGCGCGCACAGCGCCTCGTTCGAGCAGATGTTGCTGCTGGCCTTCTCGCGGCGGATGTGCTGCTCGCGCGCCTGCAGCGACAGGACAAAGCAGCGCTCGCCGTGCGAATCGACCGTCTGGCCGACGATACGGCCCGGCAGCTTACGCATGTGCTTCGACGTAGCGGCCATGAAGCCGAGATACGGGCCGCCCCAGCCGAGGGGCATACCGAGCGGCTGTCCCTCACCGACTGCGATATCCGCGCCGCACTCCTTCGGTGTCTTCAGGATGCCGAGGGCGATGGGGTTGCAGCTGAGGATATACAGCGCGCCCGCTGCATGGATGATCTCACCGAGGGCCTCGGCATCCTCGAGCTGGCCGAAGAAGTTCGGCTGCTGGATGCACACGCCGGAGACGTCCCCGGCCGCCAGAAGCTCTCGCAGGGCGTCCGGATCGGTCTTTCCGTCCTTGACGGGGATGACGCGCAGCTCGTCGCCCGTGCCGTAGCAATAGGTGCGGACGGTGTTGATGACGTCGGGATGGGCCGCGCCGGAGATCAGCGTCACGCGGCGCTTGCGGTCGCGGCACATGGCTGCGGCCTCGGCGGCGGCTGTCGCGCCGTCATAGACGGATGCATTGGAGACGTCCATGCCCGTCAGCTCGCAGATCATGGTCTGATATTCAAAGATGGACTGGAGGATGCCCTGGCTCAGCTCCGCCTGATAGGGCGTGTAGGCCGTCAGGAATTCCTCCTTCGCCGGGATATACTTCACGATGGAGGGGATGTAGTGGTCATAGGCACCGGCGCCGCGGAGAATGGTGGAAAACACCTTGTTCTCCCCTGCCAGCTCCGTCATGGTCCGCCGCACCTCCAGCTCGCTCATGCCGGACGGCAGATCGAGCGGCCGGTCCAGATACATGGACGCGGGCACATCGCCGTAGAGCTCGCGGAAGTCGTGCAGGCCGATGGCCCGCAGCATCTCCTGCCGCTCTTCGGGGGTGTTGGGAACATAGCTGCCCATGTCAGCCCTCCTGCGCGCAGAAGGCCTCGTAGGCGGCGGCATCCAGCAGCTCTTCCGTATCGGTCACCTGCTCGACCTTGATGAGCCAGTTGCCATAGGGATCGCTGTTCAACAGCTCGGGATGGTCCAACAGCTCCTCATTGACCTCGAGCACCACGCCGCTGACCGGGCTGATGAGATCGCTGACGGCCTTGACGGACTCGACATCGCCGAAGGCCTCTTCCGCCGTGACCTCGTCGCCAACGCCGGGCAGATTCACAAACACGACGTCGCCCAGCGCATCCTGCGCGAAGTCGGAAATGCCGACGACCGTGACGTCGCCCTCGGTCTTCACCCACTCATGGGACTTCGTGTACTGCAGCTCAACAGGATAATTCATGGTAGTTCCTCCCAGATAAATTTTTCAGTATTTTTCATGTCGGTTTTCCGCCCCGCGGATGCGGGGCGGACTTTGTTGATCTCAGAAGCCGATCTCACCGGCGAAGCGGTCGAGCGCGGCGTTGAACTCCGCGTCGTTGAAGCAGTAGTGCATCTTCGTGAAGCGGCTGCGCAGGCGAACGACATCCTCTGAGATATCCTTGCCGCGCAGGATGCAGTCTGCCATCAGGGAAGCCAGCTCGTCGAACTCCGCAGGGCCGAAGCCGAAGCGCGTCATCTCGCTGACGCCCATGCGCAGCGCGCCGCTGGCGGTGAAGCCCTCTTCCTCCGGCGTGGCCTGATAGTTCACAATGACGTTGTTCTCCTCGAGCCGCTCGGCGACCTCGGGGCCGGTGCCGTAGCCGACGGAGACGATGACCTGATGCGTTTCGGTGTAGTCGATGGCAGGATCGCCCTGCACATCGAGGCCCTGTGCCTTGAGCGCACGGGCGAAGTGCTTTGCATTGGCGATGATAGCGCTCTGATAGGCATCCTTGAAATGGTTCATCTCATAGGCGGCCATCAGCATGCCGAGCTGCGTGCCGAGATGATGGTTCGAAACGCTGCCGGGGAACGTGCGGCTCTCAATGGCCTCCCACAGGCCCCACTTGAGGTCCTCGCGCTGATAATTCACGCCGATGACGCCGCGCTGCGGGCCGAAGAACGTCTTGTGCGTCGAGCCGGTGACGATCTCCGCGCCGTCCGCAAACGGGTTCTGGAAGTGGTCTCCGATGAGGCCGAGCACATGGGCCATATCGTACATGATCGTCGTGGGGATGTTCTGCGCATCGACAAAGGCGCGGATCTCTGCGACCGGCTCGCGGTGCAGGACCATGCTCTTGCCGAAGATGATGAGCTCGGGGCGATACTCGTCGATGAGCTTCTTCGTGCCCTCGACGTCGATCTTGTAGATGTTGTCGCGGCATACCGGGAAGTTCACGACGGCCGTGCGCTCCGTCTTCGGATCGACGGCAACGTAGTCGCGCAGCGCGCCCATGGGCTGGGCCGACAGGTGGCCGCCCTTGATGATGTGGTTGTTCATGACATAGCCGAGGCGCTGCGGCGTGTGCTTGCGGTCGAGGCGGTTCTTCCAGTCCATAAGGGCGGAGAACGTGGCCATATTACTCATCTGGCCGCTGACGACGCGCGTTTCGACCTGCGCGCAGCCGAGGTACAAGCGCATCTGCTCGACGAGCAGGCGCTCGACCTCGTCGATGAACTTCGTGCCCTGATAATAGAAGATATCCTTGTCATAGAACGACAGGACCTTCTTGTGCTCGGCATAGCGGCAGCTGGGGTCGCTGGCGCTGAGCATCTGCACGGCGTGGCTCGGCGTATTCTCGGACGGAATGAGGTTGATGCACTGTTTCTGGCGCCACAAGTGGTTCTCCTCGGCCTTCTTCAGCAGCTCGAAGGCCTTGCCGGGCAGGTTCTCGAGAGAGCCGACGGGATCCTTCTCCTCCGGGCGATACAGCAGCGGACGCGCGAACGGCGGCGCGCTGACGCTCATATGGTTCGCGGGAATGACGGCCTTGAGCCGCTTGCCGCGGATATCGACCTCCACGGTGTCATCCGTGAGGATATCGCTGTCGATGTAGCACAGGCCGATGGCGCGCTTGGCCGTCTCGTCGGTGATGACGGTCTGCAGGCCCTCGCCCTCGGCGACGTAATACGGAACCATCGTGCCGCTCGTCACCCAGCCGACCTGCTTCTCACCACGGTAGACGGGCATACCGGCGCGCATGACGCCGCGGTCGAGCAGCGTGATAGGCTGGATGCGGCGCGGCAGCACAGACAGATCGCTGAAGTCGCGGTTCATGATGCGCTTGAAGGCGGCAAACTGCTGCTCGAGCGGCTTGCGGCCGATAAAGTCGCCCTTCTGGGGCGCAAAGCTGACGGCAAACTTGGCCAGCGGCACGGCGAAGATCGGCATCTCGTTTCCGGCGGGATCAAGGCCCATCTCATGGCCGTACAGCGGCAGAGCAGCCTCGAGGCGGAGCGTGTCGCGCGCGCCGAGGCCGGCGGGCTTTGCGCCGAGCTCCACAAGGCGGTTCCACAGCCAGGCGGCGTCCTCGCTGCGGCAGTAAACTTCAAAGCCGAGCGGCTCGCCCGTGTAGCCCGTCTTGGCCACGCGGACCAGACGGCCCTCGAGCGTGACGGTGCCGAGCGCGTTCTTCATCGGCTCGGTGAGCTGCACGCCGCCGGAGAGCGTCATGAGGATATCTTTGCACTTCGGGCCCTGCACGGCAATGGCCGCCCAGTCCTTCGTGATCTCCGTCATGGTACAGTTATAGTTCTTCATTGCCTCGCGCAGATGCGCAAGGTCCTTTTCCGTGTTCGCCGCATTTACGACAAGCAGGAACCGTTCCTCTTCAAAGCGGTAGAGATAGGCATCGTCGACGGCGGAGCCGTTCTCGGTGGGGATGATGCAGTACTGCGCCATGTTGAGGTCCAGACTCTCGACGTTGCTGCTGAGCACATGCTGCAGAAAAGCAACGCGGTCCGGGCCCTCGACGAGCACGCGGCCCATATGGGAGACGTCAAAGAGGCTGCAGGCATGGCGGGTATACAGGTGCTCCGCCACAATGCCGCTGGGGTACTGGATGGGCATCTCCCATCCGCCGAAATCCACCATAGAGGCGCCTGCCGCTACATGGACGTCATAGAGCTGGGTGCGCTTGAGTTCGCTCATTACTGGGTTCCTCCTTTATGATTTCGCCGCGTTCCGCGGCCGCCGGATATGAAAAAAGACACAAAGCCCCATGGCTTCGTGCCTCAGCTTGTCAAAAAGTCCCTTCGGGTCTTTTCGCCAAGCTGCATTCAGAATTGCAAAATAAAATTTTGTAGTAATATTTTGCAATTCTGCCGCTGCGGCGGGTGATCAAACGCGAAAGGACACCCTGACGGTTTCCTTTCACACTTTTCTTCCCTCCGAAGCTTTTGGCTTGGCAGGTTTTTTGACAGTCTGAGACACACGGCCCCTTGGCTTCGTGCCTCCGTCCATTACCTGAGAGATTCCCCGCCGTTTCCGGCGAGTTGCACCTTCGGCGTGCGGCTGCCGCCGCACTCTTCGGAGTGTCGTCATCGCCCGACCCTTTTGCCTGAGAGCTTCTGCATTCCCCTTCGGCGCCGCGCAGCACGCGGTCTCTCCCGGACCAATCATCCGACACTTATTCAGTTCCGGTGTTATCCCGGCGCGGTCCTTCCCGCGCCCTTTTTACAATACCATTTTCTACACGGTTTTGTCAACAATTATTCCAAAATTTTTCCGGATTTTGTTTGCATTATACAAAGATGTCTGCCGCAGCCGGGCATAAATTCCAGCCGGGCGGCATTTACTTTCCTGCCTCCTTATGCTATCATGAAGGAGAGCACATCACATAGCAGGGTGGTGCTGCCATTGCACGAACAAGGCATTGCGATCTACTCCCGAAAATCCCGCTTCACCGGCAAGGGTGAAAGCGTGGGCAACCAGATCGAGCTATGCCGCCAGTATCTCCGCGCGCACGAGCCGGACGCGCCGGAGCCGGAAATTTTTGAAGATGACGGCTTCTCCGGCGGGGACCTGAACCGCCCCGCCTTCCGGCGGATGATGCGCGCGGCCGAGGCCGGGCGCTTCCGTATGCTCATCGTCTACCGGCTCGACCGGATCAGCCGCAGCATCGGAGACTTCACCGCCCTCATCGAGCGGCTGGCGCAGCTGAACGTGGCGTTCGTTTCCATTCGGGAGCAGTTCGACACGTCCACGCCCATGGGACGCGCCATGATGTACATCGCGTCCGTCTTCTCACAGCTCGAGCGCGAGACCATTGCCGAGCGCATCCGCGACAATCTGCACGAGCTGGCCAAGACCGGCCGCTGGCTCGGCGGCATCACGCCGACCGGCTTTGCCTCGGAGGCCGTGCAGGCCGTCACCGTCGACGGGCGAACAAAGCGCGCCTGCCGCCTGCGGCTTCTTCCGGAGGAGGCGGAGACCGTCAAGGCCATGTACAGCCTGTTCGCACGCCTCGGCTCTCTGACAGCCGTTGTAAAGGGACTGCAGGAGCGCGGTCTTACCACAAAAAACGGCAACGCGTTCACGCGCCACGCCGTGCGCGATATCCTGCACAACCCGGTCTATGCGCGGGCGGATGCGGATATGCTTGCCTGGCTCCGGGCGGCAGGCACGGAGCTCTCCGCTGCGCAGGAGGAGTTTGACGGGCGGCACGGCGTCCTTGCCTATCACCGCACGGATCAGTCCCGCGGCCGCACCGCCGTCGCCCTGCCGCCGGAGGCCTGGATCGTTGCGGTTGGGCAGCACCCCGGCCTCATCCCCGGCGCACAGTGGGCCGCCGTGCAGGAGCGGCTCCGGCGGACGGACTGCCGCACGCCGCGTACGGAGCACGAGACGCCCGCCCTGTTAGCCGGTCTGCTGCAGTGCCGCTGCGGCAGACCGATGTATGCCAAATACCGCCGCGCGGCAGACGGTGAGCGCTTTTCCTATGTCTGCCGTGCGAAATCGACCGGCGGACGGGAACAATGCAGCTGCCCGAACGTTCCTGGCACTGCAGCAGACGCCGCCGTGCGCGCCATGCTCTGCGCCCTGCCGGAGGACCATGCCGCGCTGGCAGCAGCCCTGCGCACGCTGCGCCGCAGCCTGCCGGAGTCCTTCCCTGCACAGCAGGCTTGCGTTCCCCTCACGCTCCGGGACTGCCTGAATACCGTCCGCCGGACGCAGCGCGTTCTGGAGGCCCTGACGGAGCAGCTCCGCTGGGACGGCGAAACGCTGCGCGTGACGCTCCGCCGGGTGGATTGCAAATGAGATCCTCATGTACTTCCGCGGGCAGCGGAAGAGCGCGTCAGACGTTTCGCTCTCGGAGTGCATCGAGACCGGGCGGGATGGCAACGCGCTGTCGCTGATGGACGTGATCTGCTCGGAGGAGGATCTGTTCGAGCAGCTGTCCGAAAAAGAGATCTATGGCAGGCTCCACGCCGCCGTGAACACCTGCCTGACCCCGCGCGAGCAGCGCATCATTCTGCTGCGCTACGGGCTGGGCAACCGCAAGCCGCTGACACAGCGGGAGATCGCCGTGCAGTGCGGCATCAGCCGCAGCTACGTCAGCCGCATCGAAAAACGCGCCCTGCAGAAGCTGGAGGACGCGCTGACAAAAGAAACCTGAAGGGAACGATCACAAATGCATCCATGGAAACATTTCTGTACCATTACGCACCACCGCTGGAAGGTGTGCAGTCACTGCTTCCGCGTCGGGCTGTATTGGCGCGGTCTGACGCACGACCTGTCCAAATACTCCCCCACAGAGTTCTGGACCGGCGCAAAATACTATCAGGGCACGCGCAGCCCGAACTCCTATGAGCGCGAGCTCTACGGCTACTCCGCCGCATGGATGCACCACAAGGGCCGCAACCGCCACCACTACGAATACTGGACGGACATCGACCCGAAGACGAAGGTCTACCGCGCCGTGCCGATGCCGCGCAAATTCTTTGTGGAGATGGTCATGGACCGCATCGCCGCCTGTAAAATTTACCACGGCAGCGCCTACACGGACGCCGATGCCCTCAACTATCTCGTCCATGCCGAGGAGGTCCGCGATGGCTCGATGATGCACCCGGACACGCGCCGCGAGCTTCTCTATGTGCTGACCATGCTGCGCGACCGCGGCGAAAAGGAGACGTTCCGCTTCCTGCGCGAGGTCGTGCTGGCCGGGAAGCCGTTTGCCGTTCCTGCGCAGTGACAAAAATGCAGGAATCATTTCCTTTTCTGCCCGCAGGCCGATCCGGTCGGAAGTTGACAATAATGAAGGGCAAAACTGCCATTCACAGGAGTTATTCACATTCTGCACAAGGTTGTGCACAGCAGGATCCCTGATTTAGCGGGCTTTCGCGGGGATTTCGGGCAGTTGTGCACAGGCCTGTAAAAACGCCTCTGCACAGCAGTGCCATGTTCCGGAGTTGACATAACCCCGTTTGTGACAAAAATTTACAGGCAGGTAACAGGAAATTAAAATGCAGGATGCCGATCGACATCCTGCATTGATTTTTTGGGTCTTATAAGGCCTCGCCCTCCATGGAGCGCGTGGCATAGGCGTTGAGCGTCTGGTCGGCGATGTTGCCAGCGAGATACTCATAATACGCCTGCGCGCCGATCATCGCTCCGTTGTCACCGCACAGCGACAGCGGCGGCATGCAAAGGCGTACGCCGCGGGCGGCCGTCTCCCGCTGCAGCGCAGCGCGGATGCGGCTGTTGGCGGCCACACCGCCCGCCACGGCCAACGTTTTCCGCCCCGTCTGTTCCAGCGCCAGCATGGCGCGCGGCACGAGCATGCCGCACACAGCCTCCGAGAAGGCGGCGCAGAGGTCCGGGATGACGATCTGCTCACGCTTCTGCCCGGCGTTATGGATGAGATTCACGGCCGAAGTCTTCAGGCCGGAGAACGACAGGTCTAGCGGATTGCCGCTCAGGTGCGGCCGGGGCATGGGATAGCGCGACGGGTCTCCGCCCTGCGCCGCGCGGTCAAGGGCCGCACCGCCGGGGTATGGCATGCCGAGCAGCCGCGCGACCTTGTCGAAGCACTCCCCTGCTGCGTCGTCGCGCGTGCCGCCGAGAATGCGCAGCTTCGTATAGTCCTCGACGTCGACGAACATGGTGTGCCCGCCGGAGACGACAAGGCACAGAAACGGCGGCTCCAGGTCCGGGTAGGCCAGATAGTTGGCCGCGATATGGCCCTTGATGTGGTGGACCGGAATGAGCGGCACATCGAGCGCCAGCGCAGCCGCCTTGGCAAAATTCACGCCGACGAGCAGCGCGCCGATAAGGCCGGGCGCATAGGTCACGGCGACGGCGTCCAGCTCGCCGCGCGTCAGGCCGGTGTTCTCCAGCGCCTGCTCGGCAAGACCGTAGATGGCCTCAATATGCTTGCGCGAGGCGATCTCCGGCACAACGCCGCCGTATTCGCGGTGCAGCGCGACCTGCGAGGCGATGCAGTCCGTCAGGATGCGTCTTCCGTCCTCCACAATGGCGACGGCAGTCTCGTCGCAGGAGGATTCAATGGCAAGGATCCGCATGATCGAGCTCCTTTCTGAGGATCAGCGCGTCCTCTCGGGGCGCGAGATAGTAATTGGGCCTGCGCCCGATGCAGGCAAAGCCCGCTGCGGTATAGAGCCGCTGGGCCGGGAGATTGGAGGCACGGACCTCCAGCGTCAGAGAGCCGATGCCGCGCGCAGCCAGCCTTTCCTGCAGCGCCTGCAGAAGCGCCTGTGCCGTACCGCGGCGGCGCAGCTCCGGCACGACGGCCAGATTCATCATATCGGCCTCCGGCGGCACGAGCTGCGCGCCGACATAGCCCGCAAATGCGCCGTCCAGCCGCGCGACGAGCCAGAGGCTGAAGCCGGTGTCCAACTCCTCCGCAATGGAGTTTTCGCTCCAAGGCGCGGAGAAGCACAGACGCTCCAGCGCGGCGATGTCCGCCACATCGGCGGCGGTCATTTCCTGAATTTCGATCATTTGGCAGCGTACCAGCTTTCTCCCTGCTTGGCCTCGGCCACGAGCGGGACCCGCAGCGCAGCGGCGTGCTCCATCTCGTTCGTGACGATCTGCATGACCTGCTGCGCCTCTTCCTGCGGGCACTCGACGATCAGCTCATCGTGTACCTGCAGCAGCAGCCGGGCCTGCAGCCCCTCGAGCGCATGGAACACGCGCACCATGGCCAGCTTGATGATGTCCGCCGCGCTGCCCTGCACGGGCGTGTTGAGCGCGATGCGCTCCGCACCGGAGCGGACGTTGAAATTCGAGCTTTTGATCTCCGGAATGGCGCGGCGGCGGCCGAAGATCGTCTCCACATAGCCCTTTTCGCGCGCCGTCTCCTTGATATCGTACATATAGGCGCGCACGCCGCTGTATTTTTCGAGATAGCTGTCGATATAGGCCTTGGCCTCCGCACGGGACACGCCGATGTCCTGCGCCAGGGAGAACTCCGAGATGCCGTAGACGATGCCGAAGTTCACGGCCTTGGCATGGCGGCGCATGAGCGGCGTAACGGATTCCAGCGGCACGCCGAACACCTGCGAGGCCGTCACGGCATGGAAGTCCTCACCGGAGCGGAACGCCTCCTGCATGCGCGTATCGTCCGCGATATGCGCCAGCACGCGCAGCTCGATCTGGCTGTAGTCCGCGTCGACCAACACCCAGCCGGGGCGCGGGACGAACATGCGGCGAATTTCGCTGCCGAGCTCCGTGCGCACGGGGATGTTCTGCAGGTTCGGGTCCGTGGAGGAAAGGCGGCCCGTCGCCGTGACCGTGTTCTGGAACGTCGTGCGGATGCGCCCATCCGGCTCAATGACCTTCTGCAGGCCATCGGCATAGGTTGACTTCAGCTTTGTGAGCATGCGGTAGTCCATGATGGCCTGCACGGCCGGATGGCGGTCGCGGAGCTTTTCCAGTACCTCGGCATTCGTGGAATAGCCGCTCTTCGTCTTTTTGACGGGCGGCAGGCCGAGCGTTTCAAACAGGAACACGCCGAGCTGGCGCGTGGAATTGAGATTGAACGTCTCTCCGGCATAGCCGAAGATCAGGCTCTCGCAGGCGTCGATGCGCTCGGAGAGCATCTCGCCGAAGTCATGCAGGGCCTGCGCGTCGACGAGGATGCCGTCGTGCTCCATCTGCGCCAGCACCGGGCACAGCGGCAGCTCGATGTTCTCGAACAGCGGCTGCATGCCCTGCTCGCGCAGGCGCTTGCCGAGCTCCTCCGTCAGGCCGTCGATGCAGGCCGTCCGGATGGCAAGGACGCTTTCCTGCGGGAGCGAGGCCTCGTCCGCAGGCGGGATGTGCAGATAGTCCTGCGCCAGCTGCGGCAGGGCGTAGGCCCCGCGCGTCGCATCGAGCAGATAGGCCGCCACAGCCGTGTCGAACACGATCCCCGCAGGCACCACGCCGAGAGCCAGCAGCGCACGCAGCAGCGGCTTGCTGTCGTGCACGGTCTTCGGCACGTCCGCCGCAAACAGGCGCTGCAGCAGCGGCACGAAGTCCGTTCCGAGCGTTTCGCGGCGCAGCACATAGGCCGTCTGGTCCGGGCCGTCCATGTGCGGCGCGGCCACGAGCATCGAGAGATCGTCCGCGGCAGCAATGCTGAGCGTCACGCCTGATAACAGCTGCTGCGCCTGCTCCGGGGTCTGCACGTCCAGAAGCGTACAGGAGCCTGTCACGGGCTGCGCCGGTTCCTCCGGCTCGTCCTGCTCCAAAGCGGCGCTGCGCAGGCCGTAGCGGTCGATGAGGCGCTGGAATTCCAGCGTGGTGAACAGGTCATACAGCGCCCGGCGCTTCGGCGGCCGGATGAGATTGTTCTCCGGCGTGAAGTCGATGGGCGCATCGCTGCGGATCGTCGCCAGCTCATAGGAAAGGTAGGCTGACTCGCGGCCGTTTTCGAGCTTATCAAACAGCTTTCCCTTCATGTTTTCCCGGGAAAGATTGGCATAGACGCCGTCGAGCGTACCGAAGCGCTTCAGCAGGTCGTTTGCCGTCTTCGGCCCGACGCCCGCTACACCCGGGATATTGTCCGAGCTGTCGCCCATAAGAGCCTTCAGATCGATGAGGCGCTTCGGCTCCAGCCCGTATTCCGCGCGGAAGACGTCCGGCGTATAGCGCTCCGTCCGCGTCTGCCCGCCCTGCGTGCGCACCAGGCGCACGGAGACGTGCTCGTCGACGAGCTGCAGGCTGTCGCGGTCTCCCGTCAGGATGGCGCAGTCCCACCCGGCCTCCTCGCACAGACGGCCGACCGTGCCGAGCACATCGTCCGCCTCCCAGCCCTCGCAGGCATAGACCGGGATATTCATCGCAGCAAGCACCTGCTTCATGACCGGCATCTGCATGGCAAGCTCCTCCGGCATGGGGTGGCGCGTAGCCTTGTAGCCGTCATAGCGCAGATGGCGGAACGTCGGCGCGTGCAGGTCAAAGGCCACGCACAGCGCGTCCGGTTTTTCCTCGCTGCGCTCTTTTTCCAGAATATTCAGAAAGCCGTAGATCGCATTGGTATAAAGTCCGTCTCGGGTCGTCAGCGGCCGCACGCCGTAAAACGCGCGGTTGATGACGCTGTTCCCGTCCAGGATCATCAGCTTCATATGGTATCTCCTTCGATCAGATGCGCTTCCACTTTGCGCCCTGCGGCGTATCGATGACCTCGATGCCGCGCGCCTTCAGCTCATCGCGGATGCGGTCGGCCTCCGGCCAGTTCTTCGCGCGCTTTGCTTCGGTACGGGCGGCGACGAGCGCGTCGATCTCCGGGTCGTGCTCCTCCTCCGGCTGGGCACTGCGTGCCTTCTCTGCCGCGGAGAGCAGGTTCAGGCCGAGCACCTCGTCAAAGCTGGCAAGGGCTGCGAGCTTCGTGGCATCGTTCGTCTTTGCCTTCAGTACATCATAGACGGCCGTCACGGCGAGCGACGTGTTGAGGTCGGCGTTCAGCGCACCGAGGAAGCGCTCCTTCAGCGCCTCGAAGGCCTCCGCGTCGACCGCGCCGTCCTCCGGGCGCAGGGCCGCGATGCGGGCGATGAGCTTTTCGTAGGTCTGTGCCGCGTTGTCGAGGTTCTCCCAAGAGAACACGAGGTTGCGGCGATAATGGCTCTGCAGGCAGAACAGGCGGTAGACAATGGGATCGTAGCCCTTCTCCTCCAGCAGGGACACCGTGAGGAACTCGCCCTTCGACTTGGACATCTTACCGGACTCCGTATTCAGATGATGGACATGGAACCAGTAGTTGCACCACTTGTGGCCGAGGTAGGCCTCGGACTGGGCGATCTCGTTCGTGTGATGCGGGAAGGCATTGTCGATGCCGCCGCAGTGGATATCCAGATATTCACCGAGGTGCTTGATGCTGATGCAGGAGCACTCGATATGCCAGCCGGGATAGCCGACACCCCACGGGGAGTCCCACTTCAGGGCCTGATCCTCGAACTTGGACTTCGTGAACCAGAGAACGAAGTCATTCTGATTGCGCTTGTTGGAATCCTCCTCGACGCCCTCGCGCACGCCGACGGCAAGGTCCTCTTCCTTATGGTCGTTGAAAACATAATACTTTTCCAGCTTGGACGTGTCAAAATAGACATTGCCTCCTGCAAGATAGGCATAGTCCTTGTCCAGCAGCGTCTGGATCATATGAATGTATTCCGGGATGCAGTGCGTGGCGGGCTCCACGACGTCCGGCCGCTTGATGTTCAGCTTGGCGCAGTCGGCAAAGAAGGCGTCGGTGTAGAACTTTGCGATCTCCATGACGGTCTTGTGCTCGCGGCGCGCGCCCTTGAGCATCTTGTCCTCGCCGGTATCGGCGTCCGAGGCCAGATGGCCGACGTCCGTGATGTTCATCACGCGCTTGACGGGATAGCCCATGTAGCGCAGACTCTTCTCGAGCACGTCCTCCATAATATAGCTGCGCAGGTTGCCGATGTGGGCGAAGTGATAGACCGTCGGGCCGCAGGTATACATTTTGACGAGCTTCGGATCGATGGGGGTAAAGAGCTCCTTCTTATGGCTCAGGGAATTATAGAGATACATCTTGATCCTCCTTCAATTTTTCCTCTAATTTTTCGATACGCGCATACAGGGCGTCCAGCTCCAGCCGGACAGGGTCTGGCGTGTGGATATGGTCGAGCTTCTCGCCGTTGCGCCGGACGACGCGGCCGGGCACGCCAACAACGGTGGAGTCCGGCGGCACCTCGTGCAGCACAACGGAGTTCGCCGCGATACGGGCATTATCGCCGACCATGAACGGACCGAGCACCTTCGCGCCGCTGCCGACCATGACGTTGTTGCCGAGCGTCGGGTGGCGCTTGCCGTTCGTCATGCCCGTGCCGCCGAGCGTAACGTTCTGATAGAGCAGGCAGTCGTCGCCGATCTCCGTTGTCGCGCCGATGACGATGCCGGTGCCGTGGTCGATGACGAGCCGTCTGCCGATCTTGGCGGCCGGGTGGATCTCAATGCCCGTCCGCCGCCGCGCAAACTGCGAGACCCAACGGCCAAGGAATCGCAGCCGGTGTTCATAGAGCCAGTGCGCTACGCGGTAATACATCGTGGCGTGCAGGCCGTTATATAACCAGAAGACCTCCCAGCCGCTGCGCGCTGCGGGATCATTGCGGCGGTATGCCTCTATGGTTTCTTTTAACCGCATTCTTTCGCCTCCAAACAAAAAACTGCCAGCCTCGGATTGCTCCAGAGGCGGGCAGTGCTCGCGGTTCCACTCTGATTTCTTGCTCCGGCCTTGACGCGGCCAACGGGGTCTCCCCGGCGCTCGCGGGCGCACGCTTCACACGGAGTCCGCCGCGCCCGCTCTCAGCCAATGGCGGACGCTCTCTGCGGCAGACGGCCCGGCTACTCTTCCCGGTCACAACGCCTATATTATTGGTATTATATTACCATCAAGGGTCTGCGGTGTCAAGGTTTTTCCGCAAATTACACCGCCCGCGGACATTCGTCCGTGTATATTCATAGCGATATACAAAATTTTTCACAGGGCCCGGAATGGGCTTGCTTTTCCTTCGTGAATTTACTATAATGCAGACGAGCACAAGTCCAGAATCTCCGTCATTTTTACCAATCGCAGTCTTTCCGAGTTCGGAACATCCCCGCGGAAACTATGTGAGCAGGAGGAACCTTCATGTTTCAGAATGTACAGCAGATCCAGGATTTTATCCGCCAGAACGGCATCGCATTTCTCGATTTCAAGATGATCGACCTTCGCGGCAGGTGGAAGCACCTGTCCATCCCCGCAGCCCGCTTCAACGAGGACATCATGACGCACGGCATCGGCTTCGACGGCTCGAACTACGGCTATGCCCAGGTTGAGCGCAGTGACATGGTCTTCCTGCCGGACATCACGACGGCGGTCGTCGACCCGTTCGTCAAGGCGCCGACGCTCACGATGATCGGCGATGTCATGGTCATCGACCATCCGGCAAACCGCCCGTTCGACCAGTATCCGCGCAATGTCGCCAAGAGCGCCATCGCCCACATGCAGGCTCTCGGCGTCGCGGACGAGATGATCATCGGACCGGAGTATGAATTCCATGTCTTTGACGGCATGACGCGCACCCTGCGCCCGGATGCCGTCGGCTACCGCCTGCAGTGCAGCGAGTCCGTCTGGTCCGCCGGGGAATTCCCGAACAACGGCTTTCACACCGGCCCGCACGATGGCTACCACGCCGATCTGCCCGGCGACCGCACGTTTGACCTGCGCAACCAGATCTGTCTGGAGCTTGCCAAGTGGGGCGTGGACGTCAAGTATCACCACCACGAGGTCGGCGGCTCCGGCCAGCTGGAGATCGAGGTCGAGCTGGGCGAGATGACCCGTCTGGCAGACGCCACGATGGCCGCGAAATACGTCATCCGCAATACGGCCGCCGCGAACGGCATGACGGCCACACTGATGCCGAAGCCCATCTACGGCGAGGCCGGCAACGGCATGCACGTACACATGCTCCTGCGCAAGAACGGTCAGCCCGTGTTCTACGATCCGAACGGCTATGGCCAGCTCAGCCGCACGGCCATGCACTTCATCGGCGGCCTGCTGACGCACGCCCGCAGCCTCTGCGCCATCACGAACCCCAGCACGAATTCCTACAAGCGCCTCATTCCCGGCTTCGAGGCCCCTGTCACCATCGGCTATGCCATGGCGAACCGCAGCGCCGTCGTGCGCATCCCGGCCTATGTTAAATCGCCGGACAAGAAGCGCTTCGAGCTCCGCAACCCGGACGCGATGTGCAACCCGTACTTTGCCTACGCTGCCATTCTGATGGCAGGCCTCGACGGTATTGAGCACGAGATCGATCCGGCAGGACGTGGCTGGGGGCCGTTTGACTTCAATCTCTTCGACCTCCCGGCAGACGAGCGCAAGCGCCTCGGCCACCTGCCCGCCAGCCTCGACGAAGCGCTCGACGCGCTGGAAGCGGATCACGACTATCTCACGCGCGGCGGCGTGTTCCCGATGCCGCTGCTCGAGACGCTCGTCAAAACGCTCCGCGCCGACGCGCAGGAGATCAGCCGCATCCCGCACCCAGCGGAGTTCGACCGCTATTTCGATCTCTGAGCGGACCGTATTGGCCCCGTATTCCTTCCGGAGTACGGGGCTACGCGTGCAGAAGCCCAGAAGTATGACGCGGGAGGGGCTAAGCGGTGTTCCGGTTGAGACGATCCGCAATTTGATTTTCGGAGGAAGCAAAATGAACAAAGAAACAATCCGGCAGGCGGGGCCTGCTGCCAACATCGGCCGCAGACTCTTTGCCCTCCATTCGGCTGCATGCATTCTGCGGGGTCTCATCGGATGAGGGGCGCCAGGATCGCCGGGCTGCTGATTCGCCAGGCCCGTCTCCGGCGGGACTGGAGTCAGGACGGCCTGTGCCTGGGCATCTGTACCCCCTCTTACCTGTCCAAGATCGAGCAGGGCAAGGCAGAGCCCTCTCCGGAGGTGACGGAGCTTCTGCTTCGTCGTCTGGGCCTTGTCTGGATACCGGAGCCGGAGGATCTGAAGCCCTGCTGGAACGCCCTGCTTTCCGGCAGTCCCGGCTTTTTCCTTTGCTATGAGCAGCTGGTACTGCCCCAGCAGGAGAGACTTGCCTGCAGTCCGCTGGCGGCGGACATCCTGTTGCTGGCTGCCTTTTACACAGATACCATGCAGCCCCTGTCGGAGGAATGGGAGCCGTTTCTCTCCACCCGGCAGTTGGCTCTGCAGCGTGCTCTGCAGGGGCGGTGGGACGAGGCCGCGCGGCTGGATCCGCTGCCGCTGCTGTCTTCGCTCCACGGGAAAGCCCTCTACACAAAGGGGGAGTATACAACCGCCATCGAGGTGCTGCGAGACGCCTACCGCTCGGCGGCAGACGCAGGTTATCCCCACATGATGCTTTCCTGCCGTATTCTTATAGGAAACTGCTACTCGGATCTGGGCCGCATGGAGGAAATGATGACCCATTTTTCTGTAGCGGAGCATCTGGCAGAGGCCCTTGGCGACACGGACAGTCTGGCCTCCCTCCGCTACAATACCGCTGCCACGCAGCTGCAGCTCGGCCAGCCGGAAAAAGCCCTGCCCTACTTTTCCAGCCTCCCGCATCCCAGCTTTCTGGACCTGCACAAGCTCGCCATCTGCCATGAACAGTTAGGGCACCGGGAGCAGGCATTGGCAGCCGTCCAACAGGCGGAGTCTCTGACCGCCTGCGAGACAGAGCGGCAGATGCTGGCGCTGGTACGCTATCGGCTGGAGCATGCGGATTACCTTCACGACAGCGCCTACGGCGCTCAGCTGCTGGATTGCTTCCGGCAGCTGCAGGAGACATACCCCATGGGCTTCACCCGGTTCCACCTGCAGTGGGTGCTGGCATGGTACAAGGCGAACCGCCAGTACCGCCAAGCTTGCCGCCTGCTGGAGGAGTTTCCTGTAATATAGTGTTTTTGCCAATCTAAGCGTGTCATTCTGGGAATAATTTTCCCATGATGACATGCTTTCTTTTTGTAAGGAGCTGTGCGATAATTATAACCACGAGGTGAACACTATGAAACAAACACTCTGGACGCGGGACTTTACCCGCATTACTGCCGCCACAGCACTGGGCGCAGCAGGCGGCATCATCAGTCAGTTTGCCCTATCGTTTCTGGTCTTTGACGAAACCGGCAGCACGCTGGCAGCGGCGCTGGTGGTCGCCATCCAGCTGATCCCGATGGTGCTGCTGCCGCTGGTCGTCGCTCCCATGATGGATCGTCTGCCGCGTAAGCCTTTTCTGGTGTGGGGCGACCTGCTCAACGGCGTGTGCTACGCCGGAGCAGGACTGTTTCTGTTGCACAGTTCCTTTTCCTATATTGCTTATCTGGCCTTTTCCCTGCTCGTGTCGTGCCTCGGGGCCTTCGACGAGCTGGCCTACAACAGCTTTTATCCCCTGCTGTTGCCGAAGGGGCAGGAAGAGCGGGCCTACACCGTCTCAGCCATGCTCTATCCCATTTTGAAGGTTCTGATGATGCCGCTGGCGGCGGTGCTGTACGATAAGCTGGGCGTGGGACGGCTGCTGCTGATACAGGCCGCTCTTTCGGTACTGGCGGCCTTCCTGGAAAGTCGCATTCGCGTGCAGGAAAGCCGCCGGGATCAGGAGCCGCTGCTGTCTCTGAAAACATGGTGGCGGGATGTCCGGGAAGCAGCCGCCTATCTGCGGCAGGAGCACGGCCTGCACGGGCTCTATGCGTACATGTCCGTTACCAACGGCATGGCCTCGGGCTATTCTCCCTTGCTCATCGCCTTTTTCCGCACGGCGCCGGGCTTCACTACCGCCATGTATTCCTTTTTCTCCGTTGCGGAATTTGCCGGGCGCACCATCGGCGGAGCCATCCGCTACCGCTACTCTCTCCCGGAGAAAAAACGCTTTGGCTTTCTGTTCGGTGTGTATCAGACCTATGAGTTGATGGACACCTGCCTGCTGTGGCTGCCATATCCCCTGATGCTGGTGAATCGGGCGATCTGCGGCTTTCTGGGCATTCAAAGCGCCACCATCCGTCAGGCGGCAGTCCAGCGCTATATCCCCGACCGGCTGCGCGCCCGGCTCAATGCCTATGAGTCCATGCTCTGCACAGCGGCGGGAGCGGCGCTCTCTCTGGCCATCGGCGCACTGGGAGAGGTGCTGGATTACCGTCTCTGCATGACCGTCTGCGGTCTGATCACCATGGCGGTGTGCTGGCTGACGGTATTTCTGCGGCGGCGTCAGGTGCGCCAGGTGCTGGCAGACCGTCCCGGTGTGGACCAGATCCGGTAGATACCGGTCCGGTTTTGTTTCCGAACATAGGCCAAAGCGACTAGGGCCACTTTTTCACGAGGCAAAGCCGGCGCAACTTTTTTCGATCTTTTTGCATCGAATATCCCCCGGGGGAGCTTCCGGAACCGAATTTCGTATGCTAAAATGCATCACGAGAACGGGCGAAAGGGCCCGAAATGACAGGAGGACCACCCCCAATGAAACGAATTCTTGCACTGCTGCTGGTGCTGAGTGCCCTTCTGGCGCTGGCCGCATGCAGCAAAACCCCGGCAGTGACCGAAGACGAAGGCACGACGCTCGTCTACGGCAGCGGCGACTACACCCGCATCAACCCCGCCATGGATGAGCACGGCGAGATCAACGTGCTGCTCTTCAGCGGTCTGACCGCCCACAACGGCAGCAACGAGGTCGTTGCCGGTCTGGCTGAATCGTGGGAATACGATGAGAGCGCCTGCACCTACACCTTCCACCTGCGCGACGGCGTGAAGTGGCATGACGGCGAGCCGTTCACGGCCGAGGACGTAAAGTTCACGATCGAAGCCATCATGGACCCCGAAAACGGCTCGGAAAACGCGCCGAACTTTGAGGATGTGGAGGGGATCACGGTTCCCGACGACAAGACCGTCGTGTTCCGCCTGTCCGCACCGAACGTGGCCTTTCTTGACTATATGACCATGGCCATTCTGCCGCAGCACCTGCTGCAGGGCAAGGACATGCAGGAGTCGGACTTCTTCCGCCATCCGGTCGGCACCGGCCCGTATAAGCTGGAGAGCTGGGACGCCGGGCAGTCCATCGTGTTGGTCAAAAACGAGGATTATTACCTCGGTGCGCCGAAGATCGACCGCATCATCTTCAAGATCGTCACGGACGACAATGCACAGGCTCTGCAGCTGAAGTCCGGCGAGATCGATCTGGCCCTGCTCGATCCGAAAAACGCAAAGGACTTTACGGACAAGGAGGGCTATACCTGCTATGACATGACGACGGCAGACTACCGCGGCATTCTCTTCAACTTCTGGAACGACTACTGGACGGAGAACCGCGACCTCATCCCCGCCATCTGCTACGGCATTGACCGGCAGGCCATCATTGACTCCGTCCTGCTCGGGCAGGGCATGGTTGCCTACGGTCCCCTGCAGCGCAACATTTATAACGACTCCGATGTGGAGCGCTACGACTATGATCCGGAAAAGGCAAAGGCCATTCTGGAAGACAACGGCTGCACGATGGGCGAAAACGGCTTCTACGAGCGAAACGGCGAGGAGATCGGCTTTGTTATCAGCGTCATGGCCGGTGAGCAGGACCGCATCGACATTGCACAGGCTGCCGCACAGCAGCTGCGCGATATCGGTATCAACTGCACGGTCGACATTCCCGCGCAGATGGACTGGGGCGGACAGATGGCCTGCCTCATCGGCTGGGGCAGCCCATTCGACGCCGACGACCACACCTATAAGGTGTTCGGCACGGACAAGGGCGCAAACTACTCCGGCTACTCCAATGCCGCCGTGGACAGCTACCTGAAGCTGGCCCGCGAGACCTCCGACCCGGAGCAGCGCCGCCAGTATTACGCCAAGTTCCAGGAGGCTCTGGCCGCCGATCCCGCCTATGCCTTCATCTGCTACATCGACGCGAACTATGTCGCCGTCGACGGTCTGCAGGGCATCGCGGCGGATACCGTACTCGGCCACCACGGCGTCGGCATTTTCTGGAATGTTCAGGAATGGACGATTGAGAAATAACAACGGAAAAAAGCATCGGGAGGCTCGCAGAACCGGGCCTCCCGCATGTACGTTTTAACAGGTGATCCTATGGCAGAGCTACTGGAAGTAAAAAATCTGTCCGTCAGCTTTTTCACCCCGGCGGGAGAGGTCCAGGCCGTGCGCGACGTCAGCTTTTCGCTGCGCGCGGGTGAGGTCCTCGCCATCGTGGGCGAATCCGGCTGCGGCAAAAGCGTGCTGTGCAAGAGCATCCTGCACCTGCTGCCGCCGAGCGCGCGGCGCAAGAGCGGCACGATCGCGGTAAATGGCCGTGATATCACGCAGCTGCGGGAACGCGAGCTGCAGAAGCTTCGCGGCTCGCTGTTTTCCATGGTATTTCAGGACCCGATGACTGCGCTGAACCCCAGCATGACCGTCGGCGCGCAGCTGGCGGCCGCTGTCCGTGTTCATGCGCCCCGCCTGCGCGGCGCGGCTCTGGAGCAGCGCGTGCTCGAGCTGATGCGCCTTGTCGGCATCGACCGGCCGGAGGAGCGGCGTGGCCTGTATCCGCACCACTTTTCCGGCGGCATGCGCCAGCGCGTCGTGCTGGCCATTGCGCTGGCGGGCGACCCGTCGATCCTGTTTGCCGACGAGCCGACGACCGCGCTGGATGTGACCATTCAGGCCCAAATTCTCGATCTGCTGCGCGAAATTCAGCAGAAGCTCGGCACGGCGACCGTTTTCGTCACCCACGATCTCGGCGCCGTGGCGCGCGTGGCGGATCGTGTGGCCGTCATGTACGCCGGGAAGATCGTGGAGTTCGGCACGGCGGAGGATATTTTCTATGATCCGCGCCACCCCTACACCTGGGGTCTGCTGCAGTCGCTCCCGGCGCTGTCCCGTGGAAAGCCGCGGCTGCATACCATTCCCGGCATGCCGCCCACGCTGATCGACCCGCCGAAGGGCGACTCCTTCGCCTGCCGCAACAAATATGCCCTTGCCATCGACTATGAGGAGGAGCCGCCGATGTTCCGCATTTCCGACACCCATTTTGCCGCGACGTGGCTGCTCGACCCCCGGGCCCCGCACATCACGCCGCCGATCGGAGGCGAGCGCCATGGCTGAGCCGCTTCTCGAGGTGCGCGGTCTGACGCACGCCTTCCCGCTCGGGCGAAGGGCCGTGCTCCGCGCCGTGGACGACGTCTCGTTCACGCTCCGGCGCGGCGAGGTTCTCGGTCTCGTCGGCGAATCCGGCTCCGGCAAATCGACCATCGCGCGCTGCGTGATGAATCTGCTGCCGCCGCAGAGCGGGCAGATCCTCTATCGCGGCATCGATATCTGCGACCGCCGCGTCTTCCGCGCGAACCGCCGCACGCTGCAGGCGGAGCGGCAGATCATCTTTCAGGACTCCGGCTCGAGCCTGAACGGGCGCATGCGCGTGTGCGATATCATTGCAGAGCCGATGCGCGTCCAGCACGTCCGCCCGCCGCGCGGCAGCTACCGCGCCGAGGCGGAATTCCAGATGCGCTATGTCGGGCTGGACGCGGGCTATCTGGACAAATACCCCGGTGAGCTTTCCGGCGGGCAGCGCCAGCGCGTCGCCATTGCGCGCGCCCTGTCCATGGAGCCGGAGCTGCTCGTTGCGGATGAGCCGGTCGCCTCGCTGGACGTCTCCATTCAGGCACAGATCATCAATCTGTTCCGCCATCTGCAGGAGGAGCACGGGTTCTCCTTCCTGTTTATTGCCCACGATCTGGCTGTCGTGGAATTCCTCTGTGACCGCGTCGGCGTGCTGTATCAGGGCAGGCTCGTGGAGCTGGCCCCGACGGCATCGCTGTTCGCCGCGCCGCAGCACCCCTATACGCGCGCGCTGCTCTCGTCCATCCCTATCCCGGACCCGCGCCTCGAGCGCGCCCGCAGGCCGCTCGTCTTTGAGGGGCCGCTGCCGGACGGCGGCACATGGACGGAGGTCGCGCCGGAGCATTACGTTCTGCTGGAAGGAGGGGGCGCCGTATGAAGGTCCGCCGGTTTTTCCTGCGGCTGCTGCCGCGCCTCGGCATTTTCGTGCTGAGCGTGCTGCTGCTCTCCGTTCTGACGTTCTATATCTCCCGCCTCGCTCCGGGCGACCCGCTTGTCTCCTACTACGGCGACCGCGTGGAAAAAATGTCCCCCGCCGAGCGCGAATGGGCTGAGGACAAGCTCGGCCTGAATGATCCCCTGCCCACGCAGTACGCCCGCTGGTTCAGCCGCGCGCTGCACGGCGATTTCGGCATCTCCTATAAATATAAGATAGATGTTCTGGAGCTGATCGGTGACCGCATTGGCAACACCCTGCTGCTCGGCGGGCTCGGCTTCGTGCTGCTGTTCGTGCTGGCTCTGCTGCTCGGCGCGCTGTGCGCATGGAAGGAGGACCGGCCGCTCGACCGCATCCTCTGCAAGCTTGGCACGGTGACGAGCTGCATCCCGGAATTCTGGCTGTCACTGATGCTGATCCTGCTGTTTTCCGTCACGCTGCGCTGGCTGCCGAGCTCCGGGGCCTACAGCGTCGGCCACGCGGACGATGTCGGCGACCGGATCGTGCACCTGATCCTGCCGATGTCCGTCGTCGTGCTGAGCCACCTGTGGTACTATGCCTACCTCGTGCGCAACCGGCTGGTGGAGGAGCTGCGCGCAGACTATGTGCTGCTGGCGCGCAGCGAGGGTATGGGCCGGGCGCACATCGTGCTGCGGCAGTGCCTGCGCAATGTGCTTCCGTCCTATCTCAGCCTCATGGCCATCTCCGTGCCGCATGTGATGGGCGGGACCTATATCGTGGAGGCCGTGTTCTCCTATCCCGGCCTCGGCACACTGTCCTACGAGAGCGCGCGCTACAAGGACTACAACCTGCTGATGGTGCTGTGCCTGCTCTCCGGCGCAGTCGTCATCGCATGCAGTCTGCTGGCGCAGGCCATGAACGCGCGGCTCGACCCGCGCCTTCGCCCGGCGGAACGGGAGGTGACCTCAAAATGACAGACGACCGCTTTCGTCTGGTCGGCGTCCGGCCGCAGTCGCCCGCAGCACCGGTACGCCGCGCGCCGTGGTACCGCGGCAAGCCGATTTTTTCGGCCGCCGTTCTGACGCTCATCGTGCTCGGCTGCCTGTTCTGCGAGGTGCTCCTGACGCACGATCCGACCTATCTCGACCTTGCGCACTGCAATGAAGCGCCGTCGCGGGAATTTCTCTTCGGGACGGACCCGATGGGCCGCGATATTTTCTCCATGATCTGGTACGGCGGGCGCATTTCGCTGACCATCGGCGTTCTATCCACGCTGCTGTCCACAGCCATCGCCATTCTGTTCGGCACGGTCAGCGGCTGTGCGCCGGACTGGCTGGACCGTCTCCTGATGCGGCTGACGGAAATTCTGCTGAGCGTGCCGAACCTGCTGCTCGTCGTGCTGCTGCAGGCCATTCTGGGCACGGCAAATGTGCTCACGCTCTCGCTCGTCATCGGGCTGACGAGCTGGGCCAGCATCGCCAAGGTCGTTCGCACGGAGGTGCGCAGGCTGCGCAGCAGCGAATATGTGCTGGCCTCGCGCTGCATGGGCGGCGGCTTCTTCCACGTCCTGCGGCAGCACCTTGCGCCGAATTTCTTCTCGTCCATCTCGTTCATGGTCGTTATGAACATCCGCAGCGCCATCACGGCGGAATCGACGCTGAGCTTCCTCGGCATCGGCCTGCCGATCGAGGTCGTCTCGTGGGGCAGCATGCTTTCCCTGTCCGAAAAGGCTCTGCTCACGGACGCATGGTGGATCATCGTCATCCCCGGTGTGTTCCTTGTGGCAACGCTGCTGTGCATCACGGAGCTGGCCAACACCATGCGCCGCTCGACCCGCGAACGCACGCTATAAAACAGGATTGGGACCATCGGCTGCCGCCGGTGGTCCCAATCGTTTTATTTCTGTTCCGGGAAGAGCCGCACAATGGCCTGCGCCGCCGCTGCCTGCTCGGCGCGCTTTTTGCTCGTGCCGGAGCCGGTACCGACCTCCCTGCCGTTGAGCAGGACGCGGACGTTGAACTCCTTGCAGTGGTCCGGGCCAGTCTCCGAGATGAGCTCATAGCTCAGCTGCTGCGATTTTTTGCGCTGCACGAGCTCCTGCAGCTCCGTCTTATAATCGTGGGTCTTTTCCGCCTCGGCGAGCTGCGGCAGGATGAGCCGCGTCACGATGTCGCTGGCCACGGCAAAGCCTCCGTCCAGATAGCTGGCAGCCACAACGGCCTCCATAACATCGCAGAGGATGCTCGGGCGGCGGCGGCCGCCGCTTTGATCCTCGCCGTTTCCGAGCAGCAGATGCTCGCCGAGCGAGAGACGCTCCGCCACGGCGGCAAGGCTCTTTTCGCAGACGAGCTCCGCGCGGATGCGCGTCAGATCGCCTTCGAGCTTTTTGGGGAAAGTCCGGTACAGATACTCCGCCGTCACGAAGCCGACAATGGAATCCCCAAGGAATTCCAGCCGCTCATAGCTGCGCAGTGGGTCCTGATAGATCTCGTTTGCACAGGAGGTGTGGGTCAGCGCCATGCGCAGAAGCTCCGGATCACGGAACTTGTAGCCCAACGCCTTTTCCAGCTTATTCAGCATGTTCTTCCTCCCTGGGCAGGATCATCTGCCCGATATTGGCACGAATTTCCTCGCAGAAGCCGCTCTCGACCGCGCGGATGGCCTGCCGGATCGCGCCGCGGATGGCGGCATCGTCGGACGAGCCGTGCGCCTTGATGACCGGGCGGCTGATGCCGATGACGATGGACCCGCCCGTTTCGCGGTAGTCCATAGTCTTGCGGATACCGTTGATGCCCTTTTTACACAGCAGCGCGCCGAGCATCGTCAGCGGATTGCGGTAGAACATCTGCTTCATCATGTTGGACATGAACATGGCCGTGCCCTCCATGGTCTTGAGCAGGACGTTGCCGGAGAAGCCGTCCGCCACGATAACATCCGCCGCGCCGAACGGCACATCGCGCGCCTCGACATTGCCGACGAAGTGGATGGTCCCCTGCTCCGCGGCGCGCTTCAGAAGCTGATGGGCCTCGCGGTGGAGCGGGTCGCCCTTCGTATCTTCCGCGCCGTTGTTCAGAAGGCCCACGCGCGGCGACTCGATGCCGAGCGCCTTCTGCGCGTAGAACGAGCCCATGCAGCCGAACTGGAGCAGGAATTCCGGCGTGCACTCGGCGTTCGCTCCAGCGTCGATCAGAATGGCATGCCCCTCCTTTGTCGGGAGGACCGGCGAGAACGCCGCGCGGCGGATACCGCGGATGCGCTTGACGAGCAGCGTGGCCGCCGTGAGCAGCGCGCCGGTATTGCCGGCCGAGATGAGCGCATCACCGCCGCCCTGCGCCAGCATTCTTGCGCCCAGCACGAGCGAAGAGTTCGGATGCTGCTTCACGACCGCGGCGGGATCGCAGTGCATGTCCACCACATCCTCGGCATTGGCAAGCTCCACGCCGTCCGGGAGCGTATCCCAGCCCTGGGCCTTCATGCTGGCAAGGATATCCGCGCCGCGGCCGACCAGAACGATCTGCACGCCGAACTCCTTTGCCGCCTCCAGTGCACCGCGCACCACGGCATCCGGGGCGTTATCGCCTCCCATTGCATCCAGAATGATTTTCATGCCTGTTCCCTCATTTCTCCATGGCCTCCAGATGCGCAAGCGACCGGTTGGCAATGGCCAGATTCTTGTTTGCTTTTCCACGCACCCGCTGCTCGAGCGGGGCGATGATGCCGAAATTCACATTCATCGGCTGGAACGATGCCACGGTGCTGTCACTGACATAGTGCGCCAGCGCGCCGATGGCCGTCACGGTGCCGAAGTCCGGGACGGGCCTTCCCTCCAGCCGCGCCGCCATGCTGACGGCGGCAAGATAGCCGGAGGCGCACGATTCGACATAGCCCTCCACGCCCGTCATCTGCCCGGCAAAGGCGACCATGGGGTCGCGCCGGTCTGCGTAGCACGCGTCGAGCAGCTTCGGTGAATTCAGAAACGTGTTGCGGTGCATCACGCCGTAGCGGACGAATTCCGCATCGTGCAGCGCCGGGATCATGGAGAACACGCGCTTCTGCTCCGGAAAACGCAGGTGCGTCTGGAACCCGACGAGATTGTAGATGTTTCCGGCCGCATTGTCGCGCCGGAGCTGAACGACAGCATAGGGCTCGCGGCCCGTTGCCGGGTCCCGTAGGCCGACGGGCTTCAGAGGGCCGTAGCGCAGCGTGTCCTCGCCGCGGCGAGCCATGACCTCGACCGGCATGCAGCCCTCAAAGACGTTTTTGTCCTCAAAGCCGTGCACCTCCGCTTCCTCGGCGGCGGCCAGCTCCCGGACGAAGGCCTGATATTCCTCGCGCGTCATGGCGCAGTTGATGTAATCCGCGCTCCCGCGGTCATAGCGGGAGGCGTACCACGCCTTCGTCATATCGATGGACTCCAGCGTGACGAGCGGCGCAGCCGCGTCAAAGAAATGCAGATAATCCGTCTGGCCGAAATAGCGGCCGATGGCCTCGCTCATGGCGTCGGACGTCAGGGGGCCCGTCGCGATGATGACCGGCCCCGCCGGGACCTCGGTCACCTCCTCGGAGATGACCGTGATATTCGGGTGGCTGCGGATGCGCTCTGTCACCATACCGGAAAAGCCGTAGCGGTCGACGGCAAGGCAGCCGCCCGCCTCGACGCGTGTGGCGTCGGCGCACTGCAGGATGAGGCTCCCGAGCCGCCGCAGCTCCTCCTTGAGCAGGCCGACGGCATTTTCCAGCCGGTCGCCGCGCAGGGAGTTGGAGCAGACAAGCTCCGCAAAATCCGCGCAGTGGTGCGCAGGGGTCATTTTTACCGGCTTCATCTCGGACAGGCGGACGGCAAAGCCGCGCTCGGCAAGCTGCCATGCGGCCTCACTGCCCGCAAGTCCCGCGCCGATCACGCGTACTTCGGTCATGCTTCGCTCTCCGTTTTTGTCTTTTTGCGTGCGGCAGGCTTTTTCTCCGCCGCTTTTTTCGTGGTCTTCGCAGTTTTTGCGGCCTTGGCGGCCTTGGCCGTCTTCCCGGTCTTCGTCGTTTTGGCCGTTTTGGCGGGCTTCTTTTCGGCCTCCTCCGCAGCCGGGGCGATCTCCTCGGCATTCTCGACGGTGTCCGTCGTGGCCTTCGGCATGCGGCGCTTATAACCGCGCTTGTCCTCCGGCAGGAAGTCCGGGCACTTTTCGTTGATGCAGAACGGCTTCATCTGGCCGCGGCCGGACTTTTTGAACATCGTCTGCCCGCAGCTCGGGCAGTCCTGCGCCGTGGGCACGTCCCACGTCATAAAGCCGCACTCCGCACCGCGCTCGCAGGCGTAATAGACATAGCCCTTCTTCGACTTGCGCTTGAGCATCCCACTGCCGCAGCGCGGGCAGCGGCCCGGCATACGCTCGACGAGCGGCTTGGTATTCTTGCACTCCGGGAAGCCAGGGCAGGCCAAAAACCGGCCAAAGCGGCCGCTCTTGATGACCATTTTGCGCCCGCACAGCTCACAGACCTCATCGGTCTCTTCATCCGGCACCTTGATGCGCACACCGTCGAGAGCTTTCTCGGCATCCTCCATCTCGCGGTGGAAATCCTGATAGAAATCGCGCAGGACGGTCTTCCAGCCGACCTTTCCGGCCTCGACCTCGTCGAGCTGGTGCTCCATATTCGCCGTGAACTCGACATCGATGATATCGCGGAAGCGCTCGATCATCAGCTCGGTCACGACACGGCCGAGCGGCGTCGGCCAGAGGCGCTTGTCCTTCTTGATGACGTACTCGCGGTCCTGGATCGTCGCGACGATCGACGCATAGGTCGACGGGCGGCCCACGCCGCGCTCTTCCATCGCCTTGACAAGCGTCGCCTCGGTGTAGCGCGCGGGCGGCTGGGTGAAATGCTGGGCCTTTTCCTGTTTTTCGGCAGTCAGGCGTTCGGAGCCGTCGAGATCGGGCAGCGAAGAGGAGCGCTCTTCGGCCTCGTCGTCGCGGCCCTCTTCATACACGGCGGTAAAGCCGGAGAATTTCAGGATCTGGTCGCTGGCGCGAAAGGCATGGCCCGCACAGCGTGCGTCGATCTGCACGGCGTCATAGCGCGCGTCGGACATCTGGCAGGCGACAAAGCGGCTCCAGATCAGCTTGTACAGCCGGTACTGCTCGCGCGTCAGGTCTGCCTGAATGCTCTCGGGGTCGAGCCGGACATTGCTGGGGCGAATGGCCTCGTGCGCGTCCTGCGCGCCCTCTTTCTTGCGGAAATGGCGGGGCTGGCCGGGATAGTAGGCCGGGCCGTAGCGATCGGTGATAAAATCACGCGCAGCGGCCAGCGCCTCCTCGGACAGGCGCAGGGAGTCGGTACGCATATAGGTGATGAGGCCGACGGTGCCCTCGCCGCTGATGTCGACGCCCTCATAGAGCTGCTGCGCAACGGCCATCGTGCGGCGCGGCGTCATATTGAGCTTGCGGGAGGCCTCCTGCTGCAGCGTGGAGGTGATGAACGGCGGCGTCGGCGAGCGGCGCTTTTCCGTGCGCTTGATGCCCGCAATGGTGAATTCCTGCCCGGCGATGTCGCGCAGGACCTCGTCGGCCTCGGCCTCGCTGTGCAGCTCGCGCTTCTTTTCCTCGCCGTAATAGTGCGCCGTGAAGCTGCCCGGCTTGTTCAGGCAGCGCAGCAGCACGTCGATCGTCCAGTATTCCTTCGGCACGAAGGCCTCGATCTCCTGCTCGCGCTCCACGACAAGACGCGTGGCAACAGACTGCACGCGCCCGGCGGACAGGCCGCGGCGGATCTTCTTCCACAGCAGCGGGCTGAGCTGGTAGCCGACGATGCGGTCAAGGATTCGGCGGGCCTGCTGGGCGTCCACCAGATTATAATCGATGCTGCGCGGCTCCTGAATGCTGCGCGTTACGACGTTTTTCGTGATCTCGTTGAACGTCACGCGCTCCGTCTTGTCGTCCGGCAGCTCAAGCAGCTCCTTCAGATGCCACGAGATCGCCTCTCCCTCGCGGTCAGGGTCAGTTGCAAGATAGATGTGCTTTGCGGCTTTGGAAGCGCTGCGCAGCTCAGAGATGATCGCGGCCTTGCTGGCCAGTGGCTGATAGTCCGGTTCAAAATCGTGCTCCAGATCGACGCCCATCTTGCTCTTGGGCAGGTCGCGCAGGTGGCCCATGCAGGCCTCGACGCGATAATCCGGGCCGAGATATTTTCCAATGGTCTTTGCTTTAGACGGTGACTCGACGATCACCAGATTCGATCCCTTTGTCATGAAGGGAACCTCCATATATCCATTATCCTCCGGCGCGCTGATAGCGGTTGCCGGGAAGCTTTTTGGCCAGCCCCTTGATCTGGAGCATGGTCATGGCCGCAAGCAGGCGCTGCGGCGGAAGGCCCGTATGCTCCGTGAGAAGATCCGCAAGGATCGGCTCCGGCGTCAGGGCGGCATAGACCGCCGCTTCGTCGCCGGACAGGGCGGGCGGTGCTTTCTTTCTGTCACTATAAGGCCTTGCAGGCGGATTGTCAATGTCTTTTTTGTCGAGGACTGGGGACTTTTCCGGTGAAGGCGCTGCCGGGCGGGCCGGTTTTGCCGGTCTCTCCGGCAGGGGCTGCGCAGGGACGGCCGCTGCGTAATGCGACCCAAAGCGCTGCTCCATCACCTCGCGGCGGCGACCGTCCGCCAGCTTGCCCGGAAACAGGTGTGTGTATTCCTGCAGCAGCTCCCAGCCGTTTTCGGGCATGAGCGCACCCTCGCGCAGCAGGCGATTCGTCCCCTCGCACGAGGCGACGCCGAGATTGCCGGGAATGGCAAATACGTCCCTGCCCTGCTCCAGCGCCAGCCGCGCCGTGATGAGCGCACCGCTCTGCGCCGAGGCCTCGACCACGAGAACGCCAACGGAAAGGCCGCTCAGAATACGGTTGCGCACCGGGAAATTGCCGCGCATCGGGCTCGTCCCCGGCGGGTATTCGCTCAGGAGGCAGCCTCTCGACGCGATCTGCGCAAACAGCTGGCCGTTTTCCGGTGGATAGGCGATGTCGAGCCCGCAGGCCAGCACACAGACGACCGGCTCCGGCAGGTCCATCGCGCTCTGCAGCGCCATGGTATCGATGCCGCGTGCACCGCCGGACATCACAAGCCCGCCGCTTGCAGCGATCAGGCGGGAGAACTGCTTGGCGTGCAGCAGGCCATAAGCGCTGCACCGGCGTGAGCCGACAACGGCGATCGCGGCCTCGTGGTCAAAATCCGGCAGGCGGCCCTGATAATACAAAAGCGCAGGCGGGTCTGCAATGTTGCGCAGCCGCTCGGGATAGGCAGGCTCCGCATAGGTCAGAAGGCGGATGTCAAAACGGTCACACTGCGCCAGAATGCGCTCCGCGCCGTCAAGGGATTTGTCAAGCAGCGGCTCGAGCCAGCTCCGCCGCAGGCCTTCCTCCGCCTGCAGCGCGGCCCGGTCCATGGCATAAATGCGCTCTGCCGTGCCGAACCGGCGCAGCAGCTCCGCGCGGCCCCGGACCCCGATGCCGCTTCGCGTTGCCAGCCAAACCCAGTGCTTCTGCATCTGCGCGCCCTCCTTCCGTGTTCTCCCGCGCTACGGCCGCATCTGCCACAGCACGATCGCCGCCGCGACGGCCGCATTGAGCGACTCGCAGCGCGGCTGCATGGGAATGATGATCTGCCGGTCCGAGGCGGCGAGCAGCTCCGGGCAAATGCCCTGCCCCTCGCTGCCGATGACGACAAGATGGCGCATCAGATCGACCTCGCGCAGATCGCACGCCGTGTCGGACAGCGCCGTCGCCGCAATGGGGATCCCGGCGGCATGGCAGACACGGAGGACGTCCTCCATCGGTGCGCTCTGCGGCGGGCGGCGGAACACTGCGCCCATGGAGGCGCGCACCGTCTTTTCGGAAAACGGATCGGCGCAGCCGTTCGTCAGCAGGACCGGCAGGTCGAAGGCGTCGGCCGTGCGCAGGATCGTGCCGAGGTTTCCGGGGTCCTGGATGCGGTCGAGCAGGAGCATGCCGGGCTGCACCCGGAGCGCGCCCTCCTGCGGCAGGCGCAGGGAGAATAAAACGCCCTGCGGCGTGCGCATACTCGAAACGCTCTGCATCAACGACGCAGGGACCTCGACCAGACGTGCCGACGATGGGAGTGCCGGGCAGCGCTCCGGCTCGCTCGTCAAAACGGCCGTCACCTCGGGATACCACTTGAGTGCCTCCTCCAGAAGCTTCCAGCCGTCCGCCACAAATTCGCCGCAGCTCTCGCGATAGGCGCGCGAGGTCTGCAGCTTCCGCATGTGCTGCACGAGCGGATTGTGACTGCTTGTGATACGCTCCATTCGGGAGGCCCTCCTCTGGTTTGATATCTATATTAAATAGTATAGCACATCACTTTTCGGAAATCAATGCATGTTTTCCCGCCGCATCGTGCGGCCAGTTGCGCCAAAATGCGACATATGCTATAATGCTTACAGATACGATATTCCGGGAGACGATCGGCAGCGGCAGCAGCGCAACGATTATGGATTTCATCTATGATAATCAGGGGCTGCCGTTCGCCCTGAATTATTCCACCAACAACGGCAGCAGCTTTACCACCTATTATTATGTCTTGAACCTGCAAGGCGATGTGGTCAAGTTGGTAACGGCCAGCGGTACGGAAGCAGCGTCTTACGCCTACGACGCATGGGGCAACCTCCTGTCTGCCACCGGCAGCATGGCATATGCGAATCCGCTCCGCTACCGCGGCTATTACTACGATGCGGAAACCAGATTCTACTATTTGCAGAGCCGCTATTACGACCCGGTGTATCACAGATTCATCAACGCGGATAGTTATGCAAGTACCAATGCCACAAACGCAACCGCTTGCAATATGTTCGCATACTGCTATAACAATCCAGTAATTTATCGGGATTCTAATGGAACGGATCCGGTTGAAACAATTGACATTAATGGAGATGGTGTAGTAGATTGTCACGTATATGAGTATAACTATAGCGGATATATTACGGGCATAATGGGAACCTCGGCTAGTGTTCCGGTCTCCGGAAGCGGAAAGCTGTATATTTATAAGGGCGTATCAGAAGACTATCTGGCAGACCCCGCAAATAAGCCTGCCGGATTCCGTGATGGAGTTGACTTCATGGTCGGAGATTTTATTGCACAAAAAGATCCTAATATCCAAGTCAGAGATTCGTATTTGTGCACGGTTGAACCGCAAACGAAAGCGATTACAGCTGTTCTTCTGGAGTATGCTGCCGGGACAGAGTGGAAAAGGACGCAGAAATCGTTGATAAAGGAGTGGAAAGAGCATAACCGCTATGCCATATTCTCTGATCGAGCCAGACATGTCGATTTCAACAATGCTGAAGAAGGAAAAGGATTCTTTTACTTCTTTGGAAAAGCAATCAAAAATGCGTTAAAGAGTGTAACAAAATAATTGGGAGGTGCTACAATGACTCGAAAAAAGAAACTTGTAATTCTGCTGTCGGCTGCGGTTGGAGCTCTGCTGGTGGCTCTCCTGATTTGGCTGATGTGCCTTCCCGGAATTCGCGGATACCGAGAAATGGCAGTGGAGTTTTATGACGCGCACCGCTCGGAGCTTCAAGAGGCGCAGATGGTTTTGCGTAATTTTGCAGATGAAAATGAGGAAGAACTTGTGCGCATATGCTCTGTAAGAATCGTAGGAGAAGACTATGAAACAACCGTTTCTTCTGCGAGAAGATACGGAGATTTGTATTTTATTACGGAGAAAGAGTACCCGGAAGAGGCATATCAGAAGCTTTATAACGCAGTGTTTACGCTATTTGAGGATGGCTTGTCCAGTATCAATATAATGGAGCACCAAGTCCGGTTTATTGTGAAAAGGGTCACAAGTGAGGGATTTGAGTCATTAGTGGTATGGACGGATGGGGAGGAAGCACCAACGGGAACCTATCCGACGACACAAGCAAAACAGCAGTTGGACGCGCACTGGTTTGCGCTGGTCGTTTCGGACTAGAGGAAGCTTTGATCGTCCGATAGCCATAGAACCGCGCGCGTGCGGATGAGCACAAACGCAGATAAGCACGACAAATTTTATAATCCTGCGCCGGGTGTGGAGGCGAGGAAGTGCGGCGGATTGCGGCATTTCCGCCGCACCCCCTCTGCACCCGGTTTTTCCAAAGAATGGTCAAGAGGCTAAGTGCTAGCGCCAGCGAACCCCTATTCCGTGCTAGACTGCCTTTGATGCTGCACCATTGCGCTAAATCGTTAAATCGTTAGCGCGTGAAAGTGGCGGCCTCTTTGACGATTGTTGCAGTCTCCAACAATCAACACGCTAAAGCGCTTGCGTGTTGAAGCGCCGACGGCTTTTGTGCGGACAGCTTGCGGCTTCCCCAAGCGGCACAGTGCCGTTCCCCGACAGCCCAACACTAGGCTGCTTATGCCAACAAATCAGCGTGCTAAATCGCTAAATCATTAAAGATTTGAAGCGGCATTACGATTCCGACAAGGCCGTCCGGCGAGATCATGTCCGTGGACGAGGTCGAGCCGATTGAGGCTGAGGCGGCGGATGAGAACGCTGTCGCGCCGCGAGGCACGCACTTGGCCTCGACGCAGACGGTCACGCACGAGTACCTGACGCAGAGCGGCAAGGTCATGCGCGAGACGGTCAAAACGGACGGCACGGTCACGTTGGTGCTCGATTTCATCTATGACGAGTCGGGCAAGCCGTTCGCCATGATCGACCAACTGGGTGCATTGCCGAAAACGTATTATTACGTCCTGAACCTCCAAGGCGACGTGGTCAAGCTTGTGACGGAATCCGGTGCAGTTGCAGCCTCGTATGAGTATGATGCTTGGGGCAATATTCTAGCTAGCTCTGGTAGTATGGCTGAAAAGAACCCCCTTCGCTACCGTGGGTACTACTACGACACCGAGACAGGGTTCTATTACCTCCAAAGCAGATATTACGACCCGGTAACACATCGGTTCATCAACGCTGACGCACCGGAATACAGTGAAATTGCCGCAGACAGCCTGGATGACACCAATCTGTTCGCTTATTGCAGCAATAATCCGGTAATGCGGGTAGATGAAACGGGAGAGCTTTGCAGTTGGCTGAAAAAGACGATTGCGGCGGTAGCTATTGTAGTCGCAGTTGCGGCTGTTGCGGCAGTCACCGTTGCAACAGCCGGCTCGTGCACGGCGGTTGCGGCAATTGCCGTAGGCGCTGCAAAGGGCGCGGCAATCGGTATGGTTGTTGGCGGAGCTACAGGAGCGGCTCAAGGTGCAATTTCTCATAGGAGAAAAACAGGCAGCTGGAAGGGTGCCGGACAAGCCGCACTGGAAGGCATGGGAGACGGCGCTCTTACCGGCGCAATCACCGGCGCAATACAAGGCGGCATGAGCGGCTATTCCGGTTATTTGAAAAATGGCGCATGCTTTGTTGCCGGAACGACTGTTGCTACCGCAACGGGTCTTGTCGCAATTGAGAAAATCAAAGCAGGGGATCTTGTCTGGGCATGGGATGAAGAAACCGGAGACGTTGCGCTCAAGCCGGTCGTTGAAACCTATATCAACGAGACGACCGAGCTGACGCACATTTTTGTGGGCGGCGAGGAAATTGTTGCTACGCCGACGCACCCGTTCTATTGTCCGGTCAAGGGCTGGACGGATGCAGCGCACCTCCGTGCGGGTGACATTCTCGTCCTGGTCAACGGCGAATATGTCGTCGTCGAAAAAATCCAGCACGAGCTGCTCGAAAGCCCTGTCAAGGTCTATAACTTCCAGGTCGAGGACTATCATACCTATTATGTGGCCAATGGTGTGCTCGTGCATAATAAATGCATTGTTAACGAGGGTGGAGTAAGAGTTGACGTTCGGACATCAAATGAACACGGTTTGCCGCATGCCCATGTTTCTGGAAACGGCCCAAATACGACAGTAGGTCTTGATGGACTTCCAATGCGTGGGCATCCCAGCTTTTCCAAACAGCAGATTCGGGTAATTAAGAAAAACTGGGAAATCATCAAGGAGGGAATCAAACTATGGTTCAAGTGATACACCATGCAGAGATCAATATGGTTTGCAACGACCTAACTCAAAATGGGACTGATTCGCCATATTTTGCCTCAGTTTCTACGATTCCGGATTGGTTGGAAGAAAATTGCGTGTCCACTTTAAAGGAAGTCTGTTTATTTGACCTTATTTGTACATCGAAGGAACGCAAGTTATTTCCTGTTGTATTACCATTTGTCGAATATGCTGACTCCAATGCAATTACCGACAGGGTATTCTGTGAATTGATGAATCTGCCTGAGCCGTTTCAGAATGATGTAATTGTCAGCTTAGCACATAAACAGCTATCTGCTGCGCAATTAAAAACGCTTTGCTCAAAGAACATAACATTTGAGTGCTATTATACTTTGGCAATATATCAATTTCAGGAATCTGCGTACTCTACCGATGATTTGCGAAAAACGCTTCATGAATTTCAACATAGTAAGTTTGGAGAACAGCTACCATTCTTGGTGGAAGAATTGCGGAATCTACCGCCAAGTAACGAGCAAAAGCGATTATTGGCCGAAGAAATGATGAACCAATGTTAAAAGCACAGGCATGCACCAATATAAGGCGATAAATTCCACATATTTTGATATGCACATTTCGAATGATAGGAGATTTAGCTGCTGATGGGGCAACGATTCTATCTAAGCACTCCAGCAATGCGGGAAAGGTATACGAGATTGTCAAATGGTTTACAATAAAATGATAACAAAGTTGGTGCATTTACTTCAGGAAGAACTGAACGTGGACGTTCCCGCTTTCTACCATAATCAGCCAAATGCCGCGCGATTAGATTTTGAAGAAGCGGACGACTTGGAAGCTCGTAACGTCGTAAAATCTGTTCTACAGTATTTGTTCGAAAAGCGAAAATTCTGGTTATGTGCATATGGGTATGATTCCGGGGATCTTTTCAAAGAAAACCATTTTTTCCACCGTCAGCCGGATACCATTGTGATACCATATCTCACGTCTGTTAATCGCGACTGGTTCGAATACGATCACGATACAATCACCGTTGCGGTAGCCCCGTTTGAAGAATTTGCGGTTGACCGTTATTTGGATTATGTTTTTCGGCTTGCATTTCTATCAAACACCTTGGTTTTGGCCAGTGTGGAAAGAAAAGTAGCGGTTTATGTATATGACCGGCGTGGAATGGATGTCATTACAACAGATGCTCTACTGATACATGAGTTTATGCAACACTTTCAGCAGTATTTATATCGAAGCTGACACATATATTCAACAATGGCGAGGAAATTGTCTATAATTTGGTATTCAAACTTTTTAATTCCCCAGCCCTTGGGTTTCGCACAATTAGAGTGTCCACTTTATGGGGTACATTTTAACGAATACCCCTATCTTTCAACGAATCCCCTAAAAATTCAACGAATACCCATAAATTTAACGCTTACTTTGGCCAAAGTCACCACAAATACCGTAAAACGCACAAACCCCCGCTGCAGAATTGCTCTGCAGCGGGGTTCACTTATGCGCTGAAACAGCCGAAAAGCCTGATTCCAAGCGGTTTTTGGGCATAAAAAATGCCACCGTAATTCTATCAAAATTACGGTGGACTTATGGCAAATGACTCTAATTTTGACAGAAACCGTGTAAAGGGGTGCAACTTCGGTTCGGAGGGGGCAGTTCTCAATTTGAGGGGGGCATTGATTTTCCTTTTAGGCGGCGCATTTTCCTACTCTGTTACACCTCTTTGAATTTGAAATTAAGACAGATAGCCCTCTCTTGCCTTCACGCCGAAATGGGCCTCCAACTGGTGCATCTGGTCGTCAGTGATGGTATTGACCAGCGGCAGATGGGCGATCTTCATGTAAATCTCTGCCGCCTTTTCGGCGGTCTCGATGAGGCCGAACGTCTCGTCGAGGTCTTTTCCCGCGCCGTAGATGCCATGCTGCGCCCAGACGACAAGGCGGGCGGTGCGCATCTTCTCAGCGGTCGCTTCGCCGATCTCATTGGTGCCGCAGAGCATCCACGGCAGTACATTCACGCCGTCGGGGAACACCACGATGCATTCGGTACACATCTGCCAAAGGGTGCGGGTAAAGGCCTTTTCGTCCAAGCTGTGGACATAGGTCATGGCCAGCAGATTCGCCGGGTGACAGTGCATGACCACACGGTTCTGTGGATCCACCTTCAAACGCTCGGCGTGGCTCATCATGTGTGCCGGAAATTCGGACGTGAATTTTCCGCCGTCCGCAAAGCCCCACAGAAGCTGCGCCGTCTCGCCGCCGTCCGTCAGACGCACGAGGCCGAGATTGATCTCCGGCGCATACTGGACATTCTTGAAATACTTGCCCGTGCCGGTGACGAGGAAGTACTTGCCGTCCAGCTCTGGACAGGAAAAGCCCGTGGGAATCTCCCGCAGAACCGCGCCGTCCACATAATCGTTGACCTGCGATTCCTCCAGCAGCAGGCTCACATTTCCGCCGTTGCGCTCGTCCCAGCCGTGGTCGTACATATTCGTCACGGTGCGGATCATCTCCACCATCCACGGGGCTGTCAGAATATTTTTCATGCTCTCGCCTCCAGAATGTTCTTTTCATACGCCCACACCAGCGGCAGCCACGCGCCGTCCTCCGGCACGCCGCAGCGGCGGCAGTATTCCGCCCAGATCTCTCCGAAGGGCATGGTTTTCAGCTCCTCCTGCCGAACGAGCAGATCGGTAAAATTACCCGCGTTCTGTTCAGCCGTCATATCCGGCGTCAGCAGGGCGTTCAGCAGGGCCTTCTGCACATTGCGGAAGCCCGTGACCCACGCGGCGATGCGGTTGACAGAGGCATCGAAATAGTCCAGCGCCAGATACACCCGGCCGTCCAAGCCGCCGCAGCGGACGATCTCCTTGCAGAGCTCCTTCGTTTCATCATCGAACAGCACCACATGGTCACTGTCCCAGCGCACCGGGCGGGTGATGTGCAGGGCGATCTCCGGGAAGAAGGTCAGCAGTGCCGGGATTTTGTCGCTGACCACCTCGGTGGGGTGATAGTGGCCGTTGTCCATCAGGGGGATGCATTTGCCGGGATTCATGGCGGCGTAGCTCAGGGCGAACTCTGCACTGCCCACGGTGTAGCTCTCCACGCCGATGCCGAACACCTTGCTCTCCACGCAGGGCTTGACCTTGGTAAAATCAAAGGGCTCCGAGAGAATTTCGTCGATGGACTGCTTGTAGCGCATACGCGGCCCCAGACGGTCGGCGGGGATGTCCTTGAAGCCGTCGCCCGTCCAGATGTTCATGGTACAGGTCTGCCCCAGCGCCTCCGCCAGATACTGCGAGATGCGCACGCAGGCCCTGCCGTGCTCGATCCAGAAGCGGCGGGTTTCCTCGTTGGGGGAACTGAGCGTCAGCGGATCACACTTGCGATGGGAAAAGAACGTCGGGTTGAAGTCCGCGCCGAGGCCGTGCTTTTTGCAGAAGTCCACCCACGGTGCAAAATGCTTCGGCTCCAGCTTATCGCGGTCGACCCACTCGCCCTCGGCAAAAATAGCATAGCTGGCGTGGAGATTCAGCTTCTTCGTGCCGGGGCACAGCTTCAGCACTTCCGCGATGTCCGCCATCAGCTCCTGCGGGGTCCTCGCGCGGCCGGGATAGCTGCCAGTGGTCTGGATGCCGCCGGTAAGGGGCTTGGTGGGGTCGGTGTCGAAACCGCGCACATCGTCCCCCTGCCAGCAGTGCAGAGAGACAGGAGTAGTTTTCAGCTTGTCCAGCGCTGCCTCGGTATCTACGCCGAGGGCGGCATATTTTTGTTTTGCTTCCGTATAGCTCATAGGTCTGCCTCCATTTGAATTTTCAGATTGCCGAGAGCCGTGGCCTCGATGGGCAGAGCGATGACCTGCTTGCCCGTGGCCTTGGCGGTGAGATGGTTCAAAAACTCGTTTTTTGCACCGCCACCCACGATGTAGAGCCTGTCGTATTGCTTTCCTGTGTTGGCTTCCAGTTCTGCAAGAGCTTTGGCATAGCTCTCCGCAAGACTGCGATAGGCACAGCGGAAATAGTCGCCGATGCTGATGAGCTTTCCGTCGGTCGCCGTGTCAAAGGCGGCCTTCATACTCTTGGGAGCCAGAAATTCCGGGGCGTTGGCGTCGATGAGGGCATCGCAGCGGCTCTCCTTTGCGGCGTTCACGATCTCCGCAAAGCCCAGCCCGCTGCAAAGCTCCTTTTGCAGCTCGTTGACCAGCCACATGCCCATGATGTTCTTCTGATAGCGGTTATAGCCCACGCCGCCCTCGTTGGAGTAATTGGCGGCACGGCTGGCAGTATTTGTAATGGGCTTCGGCGTTTTGACGCCCAAGAGCGACCATGTGCCGGACGAAATATAGGGCGCGTTTTCCACCATGGGGATTCCCACCACCGCCGAGGCCGTGTCGTGGGTGGCGCAGAGGACGCACTTTATCCCCTCATACTCGCCCAGCACCGTCCCCGGCTTTTGGAGTTTGGGGAAGATGGGCGGCAGGCCGAGCGCTGAAATAATCTCCGGGTCAAATTTGCCCGTTTCTGCGTTTACCATGCCGGTGGTAGTGGCGTTGGTGTACTCCTTGGACTTCACACCGCAGAGCTTCCAGAGGAGATACTCCGGGATCATCAGAAAATCCGTCACGCCCTCCAGCCTGCCCGTGAGCTTATCCGCATAGAACTGATAAATGCTGTTGAACGGCTGGAACTGGCAGCCGGTTTTGGCGTACAGCTCCGCAAACGGCAGAATTTCGTGCACCTTGGGAATGGCCGCCTCCGTGCGGCTGTCGCGGTAGGCATAGACGGGACGGACTTCTTCCTCGCCGCGCAGCAGCACATAGTCCACGGCCCAGGTATCGACAGACAGGCTGACGATCTCCGGGAACTCGGCCTTCGCCGCCGCGATGCCCGCCTTCACATGGGAAAGCAGCGCATCCACGTCCCAGACGAGATGGCCGTTCTGCTCCTGTACGCCGTTGGGGAAGCGGTAGACCTCTTTTGCTTTGATTTCGCCGTCCTCCCGCCAGCCCACAATGTGCCGCCCGGAGGACGCGCCGATGTCGATGGCAAGGAAATATCGTTTCATTTCCATTCATACCGATGCTGTCCGGCTCCGACGGTCCGGCCCGTTCCGTCCGGCAGGAGGATCTCCGCCGTTGTGTTCGCAGGGATGCCCACGGTCAGCCGATAGCCGTTCTCCGTCCGCTCCCAGCTTGTCGTAACGTTTCCACAAATGCTCCAATAACTAGCCCGTGCGAAGGTGATGTCCCCGCCGGGCTTCGGTGCAATTGTAACATGGTTTTCTCCGGTGATCCGGATGCCGCACATCGTGTTCATCAGCCACTCGCAGACCGCGCCTTTGGAATAGTGGTTCAGCGAGGCGATCCATTTGTCCTTCTGGTTGCCCTCCCAGGCCTCCCAGATCGTCGTTGCGCCGGACTTCGGCATAAAGAGCCAGCCGGGCATTTCCTCGTTTTCCAGCAGACGGTAGGCATAGCTGATATCCAGCCCCGCCAGAACGTCCAGGATCATCGGCGTGGAGAGGAAGCCGGTCCCGAGACGCCAGCCATAGTGGTCCAGCGCGGCAATGAGGCGCTTTCTGGCAAAGGTCTCCTGCTCCGGCGTCAGCAGCCCCATATACAAGGGCCGGACGAGCTTGGCCTGCCGGTCGGTATCCAGCGAGTAGCCGTCCTTCGTAACGAGTTCCTGATAGGCGCATTTCGCGCCCTCGCTGTATTCCCGGATGCGCGCCAGCTGCGGCGTTTCCGGCTTGCCGAGGATCGAGGCGATCTCCAGCACACGCTTGAGCGTAAAATATGTATAGGCCGTGGATTCCTCCGGGTGCGGAATGAAAAAGTCGATCCCGTGGAAGGCCATGACGTCATTCGGCTCGGCCCACTCGCCGTAGGACTTGCCGCAGTTAACAGCATACTTTCGATTTTTGTGGGAAAGATGCATGGGCTTGGCGAAGATCCCGCCCCATTTCCCCGCGCGGCGGATCATAAAGTCCGCATAGCGCAGCATGTTGTCGTAATACGCACGCAGCAGGCGGTCGTCGCCGTATTTCTGATAGAAATAGTACGGGATATAGACACCTGCGCACGCCCAGCCGACGGAGCCGTTCATTTTGTTGATGCTCGGCGACTCGTTTGCAAACGGCGCGATCTGCGGCAGGCGGCCGCTGCGCCACTGGCGGTCAAAAATGTCGCGCACATGCTTGCGGGCAAAGGCCGCATAGTCCGTGAGATAGGACGCCGTGTTGAAGAAGACCTGACTGTCGCCCGTCCAGCCCATGCGCTCACGCGTCGGGCAGTCCGTCGGCACGTCGGTGGAGTTGCTCTTCAGGGACCACAGAGTGTTGTGGTAAAATTGGCTGATCAGGCGATTGGAGCACTCGAATTTTGAAGTTTCCTCAAAGGCGCTGTACACAGCAACAGCCGTAAAGTCCTCTGTCCGGAATTCGACGTCCGTGTCGACCTGCGCATACTGGAAGCCGCCGTAATAGAATTTCGGCGTGTATTCGTTCACGCCCTCCCTGCAGGTGTAATCCAGCTCCTGCAGCGGTGAGGGTCTTCCTTTGGTAATGCACTGGATGTTCCGGATCGTCAGTTCGCCGCTGTCATCGAGCGTTTCGCCCATCGTGATGTGGACTCGCTGGCCCTTGTGTGCCGTCACACGGAAGGACACATAGCCCGAAAGATTCTGCGCATATTTGAGGACAGTCTTGCCGGACGGCGTTGTGATCCGTTCGACCGGGGCAAAGCGCTCGCGCTCGAGGACCGGTACGTTGTCGGATGCCGTCAGCGGCGCATGCTCCTCCACGACGCGGACACTGCCGGAATAGGAGGGCTCGCGATTTGCATCCACGATCTCGCCGTCCTTGAGGTCGGCAAAGCGGATGGGGCCGTCATTGCTCCACGCCCAGCTCCCGTCGCTGCAGACGGTCTGCGTCGTTCCGTCCGCCAGCGTCAGCTCCAGCTGCGCCAGCAGCTTTGTCTGCGTGCCGAAGGTGTTCGTCTGCCCTGCGCCGCCGTTGGAGCCGCGGTACCAGCCGTCCGCCAGCTCGACGGTCATGGCGTTTTCGCCGCCCCGCAGCAGGTCCGTCACATCGTAGACCTGATACTGGATGCGCTTGCGGTAGTCCGTGGAGCCTGGCGTCAGCAGCGCGTCTCCGACGCGCCGGCCGTTGAGCCGCGCCTCATACAGGCCGCAGGCCGTAAGATACAGCCGGGCCTTTTGAACCTGTCCCGCGGAAAACACCTTGCGGAAGCAATCCACCGGGTAGCGCTGCTTTTTACGGACGGGATAGTCCCCCGCGATCCACAGGGCGCTCCAGTCCGAAGCATTCAGAAGCCCCATTTCGAAAAAGGCCTCGCTCGACCACGCGCCGGGATCGTCGTTCTCATCCCAGAGCCGCACGCGCCAGCTGACGCGCTGCCGGGAAGCAAGCGCGTTTGGATAATCCGCGTGCATGGAGCCGGAGGGCACCTTCCCGCTGTCCCATACCGTACGGCCGTCCGTCGCTGCAAGGATCTGGAATGCGCTCTGCGTGATCCCGTCCTCACAAGTCCAGAACAGCCGCGGATGCGGAATATCAATGCCCAAAGGGTCCTGCAGATATTCCGTTTTTAATCGTACTGCTTTCATGATTCACTCTCCTGTTTTCAGCGAGCAGAAATCGCTGCCGGTCTTGCCGGTATCCTCGTGCTCTGAAACAGAGTATCGGCCCGCCGCGGCAAACGCTGCGCAAGCCGCGCCTTTGTTCATCACTTTAATTCATTATAGAGAGCCGTCCGGAATTTGTCAATTGCTTTTGACAGCATTTTCCGCCGCCCAATTTTCAGAAGAACGGCCGGAAATTCCCTGACAGACTTCCGGCATATTCGATCTTTTTCGGGCAATGCTATGACTGCGGTACCCAAAATCACATTTCAAGGAGATGTACGCAATGAAAAATACGAACCAGATCAATATCCCGGAAGCTCGCGAGGCCATGGACAAGTTCAAGATGGAAGCCGCCAACGAAGTCGGCGTCAACCTGAAGCAGGGCTACAACGGTCACCTGACCTCCCGTGAGGCCGGCTCCGTCGGCGGCCAGATGGTCAAGAAGATGATCGAGGCCTACGAGCGCAGCATGAAGTAAGACTCCGGACCGCGGCAGATCCCTGCCGCGGTCCAAATCTCATAATGCGCTGTCTCCGATATTCTGTGCCGTACATTGCAGGAAAAAACCAGCCAAAAGATAGTGATCCCGCCCCTTGCGGGGCGGGACACTCTTTCCCGCTCTGCTCCTCCTAATGGCTTCATTGCAATCCACCCGCCCCTTGCGGGGCGGGACACGACTTGCAAGTGCGGGCACTACAGCACAGAAATTTCAATCCACCCGCCCCTTGCGGGGCGGGACTCAAACCTTAATTCCTCATCAAGCCGAGCAGGTATTTCAATCCACCCGCCCCTTGCGGGGCGGGACTGTCCTGGATGTCCTGGATGTCCAGCCCTGCAGATTTCAATCCACCCGCCCCTTGCGGGGCGGGACCGACTCCGGCCATGCCTCGGGCTATGTCGAGGGATTTCAATCCACCCGCCCCTTGCGGGGCGGGACAGGTCGACCGCTACGATATGAGCGCTGTGCTTAAAATTTCAATCCACCCGCCCCTTGCGGGGCGGGACCCCTGACGTGGGAGACCTGCGGCATCCAGATCGGCCTATTTCAATCCACCCGCCCCTTGCGGGGCGGGACTGATGTGCTTTTGGTATATCAAGGTAATTCAGGAATTTCAATCCACCCGCCCCTTGCGGGGCGGGACAAGATATCCATGCGTTGTTTGAGACATCAAACGATTTCAATCCACCCGCCCGTTGTGGGGCGGGACGCGGGCGGCCGTTTGCTGTACCGACTGGCGGAAATTTCAATCCACCCGCCCCTTGCGGGGCGGGACATTCAGGGCATGGATGCTCAGATTACCATGCTGATTTCAATCCACCCGCCCCTTGCGGGGCGGGACTTATCAGAGGCGAGTATTCGACCTCCAACGCGTGATTTCAATCCACCCGCCCCTTGCGGGGCGGGACGAGACGAGGGGAAGCCCGCCTGCAAACGCAGAGATTTCAATCCACCCGCCCCTTGCGGGGCGGGACTTTTAATCAGCTGGACATCCGCCTCCGCGGCGAGAGATTTCAATCCACCCGCCCCTCGCGGGGCGGGACCGCCTTAGTCATCGCCTCCGTCTGCACCAGCTGATTTCAATCCACCCGCCCCTTGCGGGGCGGGACACGCCTACCCGCGACAAGCCAGAATACTCTGCGATTTCAATCCACCCGCCCCTTGCGGGGCGGGACCGCCCGCAAGGGCGGCGTCCCGCAGGAGGTCGTATTTCAATCCACCCGCCCCTTGCGGGGCGGGACAGCGATCTTGCACAAAAAAACTGTGCAAAACATCGCATATTGCACAAAAAGTGCATTTACCCTGGCCGTATTGAGCGGTTTTCTGGCTTTGATGCGGCCATTTTTTCTGCCAAACGTACACAAATTTCGGTGCGAACCTTCCGAAGAATCGCTGCTCGCTCCCCGTTCGCACGCTTATACCATCAGGACCCCCTCCGGCTGATAGCCGGCATTGATGCCGAAGTGTTCCACCTTGGCTTCATAGCGATTGCCCAGATAATAAAACCGCAGGCTGTCCTTCTCCTTGTCCATCAGGGAACAGAGCTTATGCTGAAGCTGCCTGCACTGCGCAGCATCCAATATGCACTCGAACACGGAATTCTGGACGCGCTGCCCATAGTTCACGCATTGCTTTGCAATCAAGCGGAGACGCCGCCTGCCTGCCGAATCCTGTGTATTCACGTCGTAAGAAATCAGTACCAGCATAGGCTCACTTCCAGAGAAACGGCGGATAGGCATCCAGATCGCGCAGAGAATCGAGCGAACCCGCCTCCATGACCGGATATCGCAGATCATATTATCCACAACAGCCGAACCGTTCTATTCCGTCAGGAGCACACCGTGCATATAGCCCAAAAAGCTGTCGTACCCCAGCGTCCATTGATATATGCCGTCGGCGATCTCTCGCAGATGCCACAGCACGATCTTCTCTTTCCGAACGGAGACCGCATGCCGCTGCAGCTCCTGCCAGCTTGCTCTGCCTTCCGCAATAGCCGATGCCATGGAGTCATCAGGAACCGCGAGAACCGTTTTCTGATCGATTACCCGGAATTTCTGCGCAAGGGTTCTGAACTGCTGTGCCGCTTCCAGCTCTGCAAAGTCACAGATCGCGCTCATGCAGCTGTCGTCCCGGACAAGCTCATCCTGCATGGAGCGCGTGCTGAGTTCCGGTGTGATTGGAAGTCTCTTTTGGAAATAGCTTCTGAGCACCGCTGCAGAGACATCCAGCGCCGGATTTTTTGGCAGCATGGAATCATCCTGCAGCGAAAAGCTCCACATGACCGCTTCCGTGTTTCTGCCGTGGCGGTTGACCCTGCCCGCAGCCTGCAGGAGCGACAGCAGCGAGGATATTTCCCGGAATCCCGTCCGGAAGGAAAAATCAACGCCAGCCTCCACGCAGGAGGTCGCCACAAGCGTCCAATCCGCGTCATCCGGATCAGCCAGCCGCCGTCTGATCCGATCGATCGTATTGCCGCTGTCCTCCGGCGTCAGAGCCGTAGACAGATGCTCCACATGCGTCTGTCCAAATTCTGCAGCCATATCCGCCGCGATCACGGCCGCACTCTGGACCGTATTCAGGATCAGCAGCCGGGGACCCGGTGCTTCCTGCACCCACTCGGCCAGCTCTTTCCGCCCGATCGGCTTCTCTCGCCACCGGAACGTGACCCGGCTACTTTCGTACCGGCTCAATTCTCTCTGCAGGTCAGGTCGGACCAGCTCCGCGATCTCCGGTCGGGGCATAGAGAGTCCGGATAACGGTTGGAGTTCCCAATACCGGACCAGCGAACCGGAAGCCAGCACCCAATAGCAGCTCCATTCGTCTGACAGAACATTCATCCAATGCCATGCAAGCGGAAGGAGCCGGAGCGGCAGTGCACTGTGTGCCTCATCGACAAAGATCAGGCTGCCCGGCAGCTCATGCAGCCGCCGCAAGGCCGCCGGATTATGGGAAGACAAGGTCTCAAAGAATGCGACCGCAGTCGTCACAACGATCGGCGCGCGCCAGAGCGCAGTAAGATAGCGTGTCTCGATATCCTCAAAATCCGCTCTGGAATGCAGCTCTGACACAACATCTTCCGGTGTCTCCCCCGGAAGCACGAGCGCTTTCCGGTAAATATCAACAGACTGGCGGATAATGCTGGTATAGGGCAGGACTACAAAGATTCGGCGAGCATTCCGTTTGCAGGCCTGCTCCAGAAGATGCGCCATCACCGCCGTCGTCTTGCCGGAGCCAACAGGACTTCCGCACACGGAAAAGCCGCTATGCGCCTCCACCGATCGGCAGGACTGATACAGCTCTCTGCGCAGGCTGCTGCGTTCGTCCGTCTCGCCGAATTTAGACACATAGTGGTCCAGCGCAGCGAGCCGTTCCTGCGGGCGCAGCTCCGGCATGGCTTTTTCAGTCTGCCCGAATGCCGCGGCCGTGTCGCCGTGGTCGGCATCCGCAAGGCAGGAAAGCGCCATACGGAGGAACACCGCCGGGTCCCCGTCATACGCCTGCACTTCTTTGTTTGGCTTCCGGGGAAAAAGCGCTTCATGCTGCCGAAGCAATGCAGGCAGCGCAGCATCCGTCTCTGCGCGCACCTCGGCATTCCCATTTCGGAATATGGAGCATCCTCTTGCTGCAAATTCCGTCGACAGATCGGGGAGGCCCTGGTGATGGGAGTATACCAGCATTGCGGCACAGCCGCTCCCCATCTTCTGCAGGGCGGCGCTTCCGGCGTCGGTATGGTCCACAGGCAGATGCCTCCGCCTTCTGCTCTGCTCACACAGAACGCTCTGGTTCCGTTCCTCCAGCTTCCCCAGATCGTGGAGCAGCGCGCTGTCCCGAACGATGGTTGACAGGATACCGTTTGCTTTCACCGAATAGCATTCTGCCTCAGCCGCGTATTTTCCCGCCCTTTCGCAGACACCGCGGACGTGCGCTTCGTAGGTCTGCGGCGGATAATTCTTTCGCGCACTGTGCGCAAGCGGCGTTCTCATCCCCGCAATATCAGGTCCGTGCAGCTTTCTACGCGCACAAGGAGGTCCTCCGGCAGTCCCGTTTTATCCTGATAATCGGTCCACGATGTGGACGGCTCGTCAGGGTTTCCCAATTTAACGGGGGTCAGCGCCTCCAGCAGCAGATGCTCCGGGCAGCTTCCCAGAATGCTCTTGTGCTCAATGTACCATGCATGACGGATCCGGACATCCGGCCGGATCGCAGAGCGGTTCTGCTCATAGGCGTGCGGGATAAGCAGCTTGAGCAGTTCAATATCATCCGCCGTGCAGCCGCTTTTCTCTGCTTGATTCGGATTGACAAAAAACGGCATGCAATATACCCCATGGTCCACAATACGATATGCCATCGGCGCCATGCCCCGGTCCTTGCCGCTCTCCACACCAGCCTTATTGGTATTTGTCTGCCGGATGATCTCGACCGGCGCGAGGGAAATGCCCATTCCAAATTGTACGACACCGGTACGGATGAAGTTATTTTCACCCTCTTCAAGGAAGGTATTGCCGAAAACGCGGGCATCCCAGTATCGCTCGACAAATTTGCGTCTCCCGCTCTGCAGTGAGTTTTCCCTCATCTCTTCTTTGATCTGGCTTCGATTCCGTCCGCGGTGTTCGAGGATCAGGTATTGCTTTTCATGTTCTTTCCCGCTGAATTTTTCCGGCAATGCTTTGAAAAACGGCGTATCGTGCTCATCCTTGTCATTCTGCTCGATCAGATCACGCAGCTTCCGCTTGAAGGAGACCGGAGAGATCTCCCCGCGGCCGTTGTCACGCTGTCTGGGCTCGCCATCGCGGTCCGGATCGCCGTTTGGGTTTGAGTTGACTGCTTCGAGGACCAGAAGTCCGGTTGCACGTTTGATCTCATGATTCATGATTTGATTCCTCCTCTAATTTCATTTCTTTCTCAGAAAATGACGCCAGATAGCCGATAAACAGCTGCGCCTTCTCTTCATCGTTGAACCGGGACGGCACAGTCTGACTATTCCAAAGCCTCGTTGTGATCTGCTCACAGACCCGATACAACCACCCGGCACGAGCTGCATGCTTCCTGTTTTCGTTGTCACTCTTCCGGCGGTAGACTTTCGCCCACGCATAATATGGCATGATCCTCTGGCTCAGCACTGGCAGCATGCGGAGCGGTGACTCCGATACGCTGCGGAACATGCTGCTTCCCACAAGCTCCTGCGGCTTTTGTCCGTCGCGCACGACATCGCAGTACAATTCATGCAGCTCATCAGCCGCCTTGAGCAGCTGGCCATAGAGATATGGCAAGTTCTCCATATAATCTTCCTTTCTGATTCTCATTCGGTCCAGAAATAGTCCCAGCAGGAGCAGCTGCTTCCCTGCAGCTTCCTGTATTTTCTTTTCTTTCTGTATGTCCTCTTTCTTCTTTGCCTTACTGCATTTTGGTTTCCTCAAAAGTGGTCCGATGACCATCGCGCTCTCGGTCAAGCGGTGCAGATCGGCTGTAACGGGCAGCTTCGGGTCCATCAAGAGTTCTATACCGTGATATTGGGAATACGGTCTGTACTTATCCGTCACAGCATCGCCGTCCCGTCTCCAGAAGCCGTTCAGAATACCGGCAGCCTCCAGCGGGTACAGGTCCTCCGGCTTGTCAAAGGGAAATGCAGGGAGATTCCCGCAGCCCCGCGACCATGCTTCGCAGCACCGCTCCAGCTCGGCAGGATCGGTCTGCTTGGTGTAGACGATCTTTGTGCGGGCTTTGTCAATTTTTCTGAGTATAAATATCCTTATCCATTCTGCGTGAGTATCTGTCCCATCCTTTTTCGGGCGCAAAAGCTCCCGAAGGAACTGCTCTGCCTGCGCAGAGAATGTTACACTCATGTCTGGCATCCTCTTGAATATCCGGGTGTAAGAAATCGGAACTTCCGGCCAAGAGGACGGATACGCAAAAAGGATCTCATTCTTATCCGTGTTGATCCATGTTCGATTCTCCTGTTCCTTCTCACTCCCGATCCATGCAAGCGCTGATTGCAGTCGTTGGCGCATCTCGGATGAGACCGGATAGCTTTCCCCTTCAAACCGTCCATATCGGCTCTGGCACGGCTGCCCTTTGAACATGGTCCGAAGTGTCACTTCAAATCCGCCCGCCAGCTTGACGCTGGGCATCGGCTCATCTACCGGCTGAAAGCAGATGCCGAATGCATCGATTTCCCTTTTCTGCTTCTCTGCACCACTTGGGGGATTCGCATGCAGCAAATGCTCATTTACTTCAAGAACAAACCTGTTACTGACTGCAGCGATATTATCATCGATCAGTTTTAATGCATCAAACGCAACGGAAAGGGAGCCATAATCACTCTCTGCATCAGCTCCTGCCTTTCCCAAATAAAAGAGCAGCGTCAGCGCCAAGGCAGTATCCTTCACACTTCGCAGCAGCTCCCATGCTTTCCGCTCCAGTTCGTTATGAAGAAGCGTCGAGTCTGCAAAATATTCCGTCTCCTCAAGCAGACACCGAAGTGGTCTATACCGGGCTGCAGCGGACCGGAATTCCGCCTCATGTGCCCGTTCCATGGAAGTTCTGAACTTCTTTTGGACCTTATCGCCCCAGTTATTTTGCGTGCACCATGTTTTCATTTTGCAAATGCAGGCTGTATCGATCTTTTCGGGGTGCTTTTTCAGGTCAGCCAGCTCTCTTTTTACGGATTCATCTGTGATCCGGTACAGAGGTGCAAGATTCATACAGGGATAGGTACCCTGATTGTCACCATATTTTCGGATGCTTTTGCCCAGTTCTGCACTTACGGACGAAATATCCGCAATTTTTCCACCGGAAACCATGATACGTACACAGGGTGCATTCTGCCGAATATTGGGGATCGGCTTGTATTTTGGGTGCCAACTCTGTCTTTTGACCTGTGCATCATCAAGCACCCGCGCAAGCTCATACAACTCATTGATCACAGTACTCCTCCTCTCTTACCGGATATTCGAGAACACCTTGATGAATGCAGAGGTCCATATCATAAACCGCCTGATATATGGCCCGTTCATTTGATTCGTGTCCTGTCAGAAACACCCTGCGCAGCATGGATGGAATGTGGATATCCGGAAGCTCCTTGCAGACCTTTGTGGTCTCACGGAACGGGCCGAAATATGACAGCGTGAATTCGCTCCATCCGAGGAACGGCGTCATATAGGATTGCCCGCGCAGCAAGCGCCGGTTGAACATTTCCTGATAGGCGTGCCCCGGCGAGGTCGTGCGCCGGTCCCATTCGCGGGCTCTGTCCGGAAGCTTCTCCTTATTTGGGTTGGGGATCACATCCGCATAAAGCCGATAGCAGACACCGGTCAGCACCGTGGCAAACAGCTGGTAGTTGTTATCCTTGCTGATCAGACTGGACTTTCGAAGCGGTCCGCCGTAATTCGTTGCATAGGAGTGGTACTGCGGCGCGGAGCACAATTCCACTTTTCTCGGTATGATCCGGACCGCCGGACCCCAAAGGATACTCTCAAACAGACCGCGCACTGCGGAATAAGTCGGTGCCGGATAGCTGCACGGAGAATCTCCGGTGTCCGGCCGCGTCCAGAGCGCCGTGTCCCCTGCGACCTCCATGGAGACCTGATATGTTTTATGGATCATTGGCTATTCCTTCCTTTCCTCCATAACGCATTCGGTATGCTTCCTCTCATCTGCCCTCATCATACATCATCCGCTGTCCAATAAATTGGACTCTGCCCAAAAATTTCAACATTTTTCTCTCTTTTTTCAAATATCCGCAAAGCCCACTATTCTTTCCTTCATTATATCTCATATTTCGGCATAATTCAACAATCATATGACGTTTTTCTGTGCATTTGTTCGACAGTTTGACGAACCCCCACCATTCTCTGCCGCTGTTTCGCGTAATTTTCCCCCGGCGGCACGCGGGGCTTGACGGGAGCGGCTCAAAATGATAAAATATCTTTGTTTCAGAATGCAGATATGCCGCTGTGGTGGAATAGGCAGACACAAGGGACTTAAAATCCCTCGCCCTAAAAAGCGTACCGGTTCGACCCCGGTCAGCGGCACCAAAAAAGGCACGCCGGTCGGATACCGAGGTATCAGCGGCGCGCCTTTTCTATTTGATTGGAGAAATATGAGATGGACATTCGGGAATACAGGGAATACAAGGCCGAGGATGTCCTGCGCCTCTACGCCAGCGTCGGCTGGACGGCCTACACGGACGACCCGGCAGCGCTGGAGCGCGGCTTCCGCCATTCGCTGCTGGTTCTGGCCGCGTGGGAGGACGGCGAGCTGGCCGGGCTGATCCGCGCAGTCGGCGACGGCGCGACGATCGTGTTCATTCAGGACATTCTGGTCGCGCCGGAGCGGCAGCGCCGCGGGATCGGCACAGCCCTGCTGCGCGCCGTGCTCGAGCGATTCAACGGCGTGCGGCAGATCGAGCTGACGACGGACGACACGCCGGAGACGGCCGCATTTTACCGCTCGCTCGGCTTTGCCGACTTTGCCGGCCTCGGCTGCCGGGGCTTCATGCTGGATTAGAATATAAGGCAACACCGCACAATTCAGCAAGAGCATTTAGCGCGAGATTTTTTGTCGAGGCAAGGTTTGAAACGTGCAGATGTACTCTGTGTACCCGCAAGGGGCATGCCGCATCCGTAGGGCGGCAAAGCCGCCAACGGCTGCGCAATACCTCAAACTTTTCGAACCGACGGATCGGCGATAAATATCCGGCAAAGGCCGAAGCTGCAATTGTGCGGCGCTGCCATAAATTGACCCGCTGCAGGGAACCCTGCAGCGGGCTTTTGTTATTTACACGTTATGGGGACTCAGTTCGCGTAGGCACGCCAGAGGAACGTCACGGCGTGAGCACGTTGGCAGAGCGTATCCGGCTCAAAGTGCGTCTCATCCATGCCCTTGACAATGCCGTTCTCTACGCCCCAGGCAACTGCCTGCGCATAGTAGGCATTGGCCGGGACATCGGCAAACGTCGTGCCGCTTGCCTGCGGCATGCCCTTCGCGCGCCACAGGAACGTCAGCGCCTGCGCGCGGCTGCAGGCCGTATCCGGCTTAAAGTGCGTCTCATCCATGCCCTTGACGATGCCGTTCTCGACACCCCAGAGGACTGCGTCATAGTAGTAGGCAGAGGCATCGACATCAACGAACGGATTGGTCGTCGTCTTCGGCTGCGGCATACCGTTTGCACGCCACAGGAACGTCAGCGCCTGCGCACGGGTGCAGACCGTCTCCGGCTCGAAGTGCGTCTCATCCATGCCCTTGACGACGCCGTTTTCCACGCCCCAGAGAACCGCGTCATAGAAGTAGTCCTTCTCGGCCACGTCGACGAAGGGATTGCGGATGCGCCAGCCCGCGTAGACCGTCGTGTCGGCCTCGAGCGTCAGGCTTGTGATAGGCTGCGTCAGCGCGGCGTCGAGATACCAGCCGGTGAAGTCATAGCCCTCGCGCTCCGTCACATAGGCGCTCAGGTCCAGGGCAGTACCGACGGGCAGCTCCACGCGCTCCACAACGGAACCGCCGTTGGAGACAAAGCTCAGGACGGCATTATGCACCGTCTCGATGGTGAATTCCACCCTTGTCTCCGCACTGACACAGTTGCCGCGGACGGCGACGGCGCGCACGACGGCGGACTGCTCCAGCGTGAACGGGCCGGTGTAGAGCGTGCCGTTCAGAGGATCGGAGCCGTCAAGCGTGTAGTAGATCGCAGCGTCGGCAGAGTCCGCCGTGATGGTCACGGTCTGCGCCTCGGCGTAGCTGCCGCCGTCCGGCGTGATGACCGGTGCCTCGGGCGCCTGCGGGTCAAGCTCGAGCGCCGGAGCGTTCTTCTGCCGGACCTCGCCGTCCAGGATCCAGCTGTCCACCGTCAGGCTGCCGTCCGCACGCAGCTTGATGCTGTAGCGGGTGACGCCGTCCTGCAGGGCGGAACGCAGCTCGTGGTCCTCGCACTGGTTTTCGTTGAGCAGGTCGCGGAACGTCTCGCTGCGCAGCTCCGCGCCGGTCATGGCGGCCGTGTTGCGCACAACGCCGGTCGAGCCCATGGTCACGTTCGTGCCGATGTCCTTTGCAGGCGTCACGACGCTGTTGCCGCTGCGCTGCTCCTGCTCGCTGTTGAAGTAGCCGTAATTCACGGTGCCGATGGCCGTGTTGCGGCCCGCGATGCCGCCGATGTCGCCCGTGGCGTTCTTCGACGTGAGCTTCATGTCGGAATAGTTGTTGCCCGCAACACCCGCCTGCATACCGGCGATGCCGCCGATGGTCGCAGCGTTCACGCCTGCATCGGCATAGATGCTGCCCATGGCGTAGCTGTTGGCCAGGATCGAGAAGCCGTCCAGACCGACGATGCCGCCTGCCAGCGCACTGCCGCTGACGGAGACCGTCGTCAGGTCGACATGGGCGCTGCAGTTCAGGATCACGCTGTCATAGCTCTGACCCACGATACCGCCGACCGTGCTCCAGTCCTTGGAGGACGCGGAGACCGTGCCGGAGACGGCGCAATTCGTGATCAGCGCGCCTGCGCCGGTCTCGGACTTATCCATAACACCGGCGACGATGCCCGCATAGATGCGGACGCTGTCCGTGCGCTTGATATTGATCTGTGCATTTTCGATGGCGACGTTGCGGATGATCGCGCCGTCGGCATAGGCGAACAGACCGGCTGCGACATAGTCCGCAGGCGTCTCCTCCGTGCCGATGCGCAGACCGAGGATCTTGTGGTTCTGTCCGTCGAAAATACCGCTGAAACAGTGCGCTCCGGCATTGCCTGCCGGGACCCATTTGCGGCCCGCGAGATCGATATCCGCCGTCAGGACGATGTATTCCCCGGCAAAATGCTCTTCCTCATTCACGGCTGCCGCAAAGGCACGCAGCTGATCGGCCGTTGCGATGCGGTACGGATCGGCCTTCGTGCCGCTGCCGCCGTCGAAGATCGCGGTGGGATCGGCAGGATCATAGGTCGAGGTATCGCCGAGCAGGGCGCGGTTCAGGGCGACCTTCAGCGCGGACTTCAGGGTGCTGTCGTCCGCCGTGTCGCTGTCGGCGCGTTCGACTGTCTGGCTGCTGACCACGGCGGCGAGGATCTCCTCGGCATGGTCGGCGTCGAAGTCCTTCGGGGTGATGATCTCGGCGGAGACGATCTTGCCGTCCTTCACGACGATGCGGACAATGACATGCTCCGCCTCATCGCGGCCGTAGTACACGCCGTCCTGATAGGCATATTCGGGCGTCGGGTCCGGCTTTTCCACGGGAACATAGGTGATGCCCGCCGCGCCGCCGCGCGGGACCGCCTTGCCGTCGACGACCGTCCAGCGCAGGAGCGGGACCGTCAGCTCGGCCGGGTCGACCGGGAATGCGGCAAAGTTCTCATTCAGGGCCGCGGACAGAGCGGCAGGCTCCAGCGTCATGGCCGTGACATTGTAGATAAATGCACCGTCAAGCAGATCGCCGTCCTCGTTGTAGCCGGACGGAACGACCGTGCCGAAGGCGACCGGCGGATCGAGGCGCTGATCCTCGATGGTCAGGGCCGCATTCTCTGCATAGTAGCTGTCATAGCTCTCGCTGATGGCCGTGGCCATGCCGCCGAGCGCGCCGACAAACTTCGTCCACGTCTTGGACGTCAGCGTGCAGTCGCTGTAGCAGTTCACAAGCGTACCGGCCTGGCAGCCTGCGATGCCGCCGAGGTAGCTCACGCCGCTGTCGTCCACGGTGCGGTCCGTGGCCGCGGTCAGCGTGCCGGTCGCATAGGAGTTTGCGATGATGCCGAAGGCGTTCATGGCCGTGATGCCGCCCGCCTCGGCGTTTGCCGTCTTGCAGTAGGCGTCGAGCGCGACATCTGCGCCGCAGTTGTAAATCTCGCTGCGCTGGCTGTAGCCGATGAGGCCTCCCGCGAAGCTGCTGTTTTCAAAGCTGCCGTTTTCGGTGCGGACCTGCACCGTGCCCACCGCATAGCAGCGGTCGATGAGCGAAAGGTCGCTGCAGCCTGCCAGCAGACCGGCAGACACCGTCTGCTCGCCCGTGACATAGATGCTGCCCTCCACGCGGAGGTCCTCGACGGAAGCACCGTCCATCAGGGCCGCAAACAGGCCGTAGTACGTCTTCGTCGTGTCGGTCACAGGCGCGCTCGCTGTGCCGATGCTCATGCCGGAAATGGTGTGGCCACGGCCGTCAAAGTGGCCGCGGAAGGCCTGCACACCTCTGTCCGTGTGGCCGATGGGGGCCCACTCTGCGCCGGTCAGGTCGAGATTGGCCGCCAGAGCGATGCAGGCTCCGTCAAAGTCGCTCTTCGCAAAGAACGCGCGGAAGGCCTGCAGCTGGGCAAGCGTGCGGATGATCCACGGATCCCCCTCCGTGCCGTCGCCGCTGTCAAAGAAGTCCGGCGTCGGGATCTCGGTATCCTCATAGACTCTGGCGCTCAGGACCGTCTTGCCGTCCTCATTGCGCTCCCAGGCATACCATGCCGCCGGGCGCAGCGCAGCCAGCTTCTCTGCGGTAAAGCCGACATCCTCGCCGGTCAGCCAGCGGTCGGTGCGGCCGAGGCCCGCAGTCGAGAGGCCCTCGTTCATGGTGTCTGCAAACGTCTTCGCGCCGGTGTCGGCAGCAGAGACATTCTCCAGCCGGACCGTGTCGCCCATGGCGCCCGCGGCAGCCGTCTCGATCTGCGTGCCGTTGGCCGTCACAACGGAGGCCGTCTCATAGCGGCAGCCGACGACCACGCCGTTCAGCGCGCGGCTTGCGGAAATTTTACCGACCAGCATACCGGCGGCAGGCGCTGCCACATCCATGGCGTTGACCAGCTCGATGTTGCCGGAGGCATAGCAGTTGTGCAGCAGGCCGGTCGCCTGGCCGATCAGGCCGCCTGCAGCGCCGCTGATGGTGCTGGTGAGCGTGTAGCCGTTGTGGGAGATCACATCGCCCAGCGCGGCGCAGTTTGCCAGCATGGCGCCGTTGCTGTTGATGGCAGTGATGCCGCCAACGCAGGTCAGGCCGCTCTTGGAGATGGCGGAGACCGTCACATCGGTCCAGCTGTTCGTGATGACGCCGTTCATGGCCTGCGCGCCGAGGATGCCGCCGGTGTAGGCCCAGTTTTCCGCTGTCAGGGAGATGGCGGAGCCGGTGACGGAGCAGTTGTCGATACGGACGCCCGAGCCAATGCTCAGGGAGCCGCCCGCGATGCCGCCGACGAACGGACGCGTCCACTGGCCCACTGCGGAGCCGTAGATGCTCACGCCGGTCAGGTGCAGATTGCGGACCCGTGCATCGTTTGCCAGAATGTCAAAGAAACCGAGCGGCGTATCCGAGGCATCGGCCGGAGCGGACTCCGTGCCGATGGTCATGCCGGAGACCGTGTGGCCCTGGCCGTCGAACGTACCGGCGAAGGAATGGATCGGCGTCCAGTCGCCGTTCAGGGGGATATCGGCATCCAGCGCGACATACTGACCGGCATAGGTCTCGCCGTCCGCCGTCGTCGCTGCGAAGGCGCGCAGCTGCGCTTCGGTACGGATGAGGAACGGAGCGGTCTCGGAGCCGTCGCCGCCCGCAAACGTCGGGTCATCCTGCGAGCCGCCGAGGACGACCTTGCCGTCCGCAAGGCCCCAGCTCTGCCAGGCAGCCGGGCGCATGGCCGCAAGGCTCTCGGCAGTATAGGAGGTGAACTTGCCGCTGCTCGTCAGATAGGCATCCGTCTCGGCAATGCCGCTCTCGGAGATGCCGTCGTTCATGGCCGCGGCAAAGGCCGCATCCGTGACGCTGTCGTGCGCGGTGATCTTGTTGTAGTCGAAATACCACGACGAGGGGATGGAGCCGGTCGCCTTGGCCGTCTGCGTCTCGCCGTTGTATCGCAGAACTGCGCCGTTGGAATAGTGGCCGGAGACGACCACACCGCCGCTCTGCTCGCCGATGAGGCAGCCGAGGTAAACGACGCTCCCGGCGGAATCCTGCAGGGAAACGTTGCCGGAGGCGTAGCAGTTATGGGTCAGATAGGCCGAAGAGCCCAGCAGGCCGCCCGCGCGGCACCAGTTGTATTCCGCACTGACGCCCGTGACCGAGACATCGCCCAGCGCGGCTGCGTTGGCGATCATGCTGCTGCCGCCGATGGTGGCGACAAGGCCGCCCGCGCAGGCGGGAGAATTGGCAGAGACTGCGGTGACGGCAATATCCGTCCAGCAGTTCGTCACAACGTTTTCGCGGTCGAGGCGGCCGGCAAGGCCGCCCGCATAGGCAAACGTGCCGGAGGTTGCAGAGATCGTGCTGCCCGTGACGGAGCAGTTGTCGATGCGCACATTGCTGCCCGCCGTGCCCGCGCCGCCGACGAGGCCGCCGGCATAGATGCGGTCATCCAGCGCCGCGCCGGAGCGCTGCACATAGACGGAGGCGTTCGTCAGGTGCAGGTCATGCACTCTGGCCGTGTTGGCCAGCACATCGAAGAAGCCCGCAGAAACCAGCTTGGAGGGCGCATCGGCCGTGCCGATGGTCATGCCGGAGACGGTGTGATCACCGCCGTCGAACGTGCCGCCGAAGCTGTGGACCGGCGTCCACTCGCCGTTCAGGGCGATGTCGGCCGTCAGGACGAAGCAGACGTTCGTCGTCACGAGCTTCCCGGCCTGCGTGGCCTCGGCAAAGGCGCGCAGCTGCGCTTCCGTCGCGATCTGGTAGGGGTCGCCGACGGAGCCATCGCCGCCTGCGAAGTAATCCGGCTCTTCCGGCGTGACGGAGCCGCCCGCCGTGGGCAGCAGCGCGCCGTCCGCATTGCGCTCCCATGTGCACCAGCCGTTTTCCGTCATGCTCAGCAGGCTGTCGAGCGTGATGTCGCCGGTCAGCAGGGATTCGGACTTGAAGTAGGCCTGGCCCTTTGCCAGCTCCTCCGGCGTCAGGGCCGCGGTGAGCTTGTTCAGAAGCGTCTCGGAGGCGATCTCGGCGGCAGTCAGTCCCTCGCAGTGATCGTTGTCGCTCTCGCTGTAGTTCAGCACGTCGTAACCGACGGCCAGCGGCGTCGAGACCTCGCCGTCATAATAGGTCTGCTTCTCTTCCTTGTTGAAATAGCAGTTGTAGGCCGCAGACAGAGCCGAGGGAGAGCCGACAACGCCGCCGATCGGCACGTCCGCACCGTCCTCAGAGGACATGGCGTCCATATGGATGCGGCTGGAGGAATAGCTGGCATAGACCGCGCCGGAGCTGTAGCCCACAACGCCGCCCGCGCCGTACATCATGGAGGTGTTGCCGTAGTTTGCCACGGAGCCGAGGGCCGCGCAGTTCACAACGGCGGAGTTGTTGCCGGTATCGCCGACGATGCCGCCGACAAAGCTGTCAGAGCTGCCCTTGGCATAGACGACAACGTTCGTCCAGCTGTTGCAGATGAGGCTCTTGATGCCGATGCTGCCGACGAGGCCGCCGACGTAGGAATAATAGGGAGAAGTCGTATCGCTGTAGATCGTGCCGTTCGCCCAGCAGCTCTCGACGATGCTGTTCTCGCTGATCCCGGCCGCCAGAAGGCCGACGCTCGGGTCCGTCGTGGTCTTGTTGTAGATCGCGGCGTTGATAACGCCGACGTTGCGGATGGCAGCGCCCTTGCCTACCGACCCGAAGAGGCCTGCCTCCGTATAGGAAGCCTTCTCGCTCTCCGAGCCGATGGTCATGCCGGTGATCGTATGATAGTTGCCGTTGAAGCTGCCGTTGAACGAGCCCGTCGCGCCGATGGGCGTCCACGCAGTCCCGGTCAGGTCCAGATCGGCATCCAGACTGATGTACTGACCCTCATAGCCCGTTCCGCCGTTGACGGCTGCGGCAAAGGCCTGCAGCTGCGCGGCCGTGCGGATGAGATACGGGTCGCTCTTCGTGCCGCTGCCGGACGCGAAGACCGGAGTCTCCTTCGATTCGGCCTGACGGAACACGTCCTTCGCAGCTTCCTTGATGGCATTGCTGCTCAGGGTCGCGCCGGTCACGGCGTCGAGCTTTTCGACCTGCTCCGGGGTCTGCAGACCGACGAGCCGGTCAAGAAGCACCTTGGCCTTTTCCCAATAGCGGGCAGTTTCCGAATGGGTCACATTGTCCACGCTCGCGATCGCGCCGTTCGTCAGCGTGAGCGTCAGCGCCACAGACCCGTTGCGGCCCGTACCCGTACCGGTGTAGGTGCCGCTCTCGTAGGTCGCCGCGACAGCCGGAGCGACACAGCCGAGCACCAGAAGCACGGACAGCGCCACCGCCAGCAGGCGGCGAGTCACACGATGTTTTGTCATCTCTTGGGTTTCCTCCTTTTTTTATTTGGCAACACCGCATAATTTGGCCTTCGCCGGATATTTTCGCCGAATGCTCTCGCTGAATTGTGCGGTGCTGCCTTAAAAAACGGGCCAAAAAATTGATCCGATTTTTCAGATTTCCTTCGTCAGCTGCCGGTACAGCAGCGTGACGATCTGCGCGCGGGTACACAGGTCATCCGGGCTGAAGCAGCCGCTGCCCGTGCCGTTCGTAACGTTGTTCTCCGCCGCCCAGGCAATGGCCGCGGCATAGTAGCTCCCGGCGGGGACGTCCGCAAAGGCCGTACTGCCGGAAGACTTCGGCTCCCCTGCCGCACGCCACAGGAACGTGACGATCTGTGCGCGCGTGCACGGGGCATCCGGGCTGAAGCAGCCGCCGCCCGTGCCGTTCGTGAAGCCGTTCTCCGCCGCCCAGGCAACGGCCGCGGCATAGTAGCTGTCCGCCGGGACATCGGCAAAGGCCGTATTGCCGGAGGGCTCCGGTCTCCCGGCAGCACGCCACAGGAACGTAACTGCCTGCGCGCGGGTGCAGGACAGGTCCGGTGAGAACGTCGTCATCGTCGTGCCGTTCACCACGCCGCGGGACAAGCCCCAGACGACGGCGTCATAGTAATAGGCATCCTCCGGCACATCCCGGAACGGGAGCTGCATCACTTCGCCGCAGCGGACGCAGATGCCGTTCACGACCTCGTGGCCCAGCGGCTCCAGCGGCTGGCGGCGCAGTTCGCCGCAGATCGTGCAGCGGAAGTCGATCCAGCCCGACATGGTGCAAGTCGGCTCGCGACGGCCCGTTTCGACCAGCTGATGATCATGCATCTTCGGCTGCGTCGTATACCACAGGCTGCTCGTCTCGCCGCGGTAGACCGTCAGCGGAGTCTTCGTCTTGGCATAGCAGCGGAAGCAGCCCACATCCGCATCATACTGCAGCGTGCGGCTGAGATAGCGCGCGCTGCGGATCGTCATATGACCGTCCTCCATGGAAATGACCCAGCGGGACAGCGACGTTCCGGTGTCCTCCGCCGTGTTGAGCTGCTCGCTGTTCGAGCGGCAGGCCAGATAAACCGCATCAGAAGTGCCGCCGAGGCGGATGGCATACTGCTCCGTGCCTGCGGCACGCTCGATCTGTACAACGACCGCAGCGGAAACGCCGCGCAGCGCGCCGTCCTCCTCTGCAAGCCCGGCATCGGCAAACGGGACTGCCGCCTCGCTGCTGCCGAGCGCCGCGCCCGTGACCGAGCCGTCACACAGGAGGGCATGGCCCTCGGCAGAGAGCACATAGGTGCCGCTCCAGTCCTCCGGGGCCTCTGTCAGCTCGTGGAAGGCGGGCGTCGTTCCGGCCGGAGTCGCAAAATAGCGATAGACGGCGTAAAGTGTCTGCTTCGGCTGCTCAACAGGCAGCTCGCTTCCGGCGCGGAGATAGGCCATGCTCTCAATCGGCTCCGCCTGCTCCTGCAGGGACCAGCCCGCAAAGGAATAGTCCTGCGCATCCGCTGCCGGGGTCCCGGCGGGAAGCGGCAGGGGCTCCGCATCCCCGACATAGCTCTGGATATCCGCCTGCGTGACGCCGTCCGGCACGGCAAAGTGCAGCACAGCTGGCGTCTTGGCAGAGAAGTGGATCGTGATCGTGCAGTCCGCGCGCAGGGACGAGATGCGGAACAGGTCGCCCTCCTGCGTCACAACAGCGGCCCCCTCCGGGGTGACCGTTGCGCCGTCGGCATAGTAGCCGCGGGCCGGGACGGCCGTGACCGTCATGCCCTTCTGGACGACCGTTCCGGCCGTTTTCGGGGCGTCCGTCGTCACGGTCGCGGTGAAGCTCTCCAGCAGGCTCCAGACGGAGCTGACCTCCTGCACGGCGTCGACTTTTCCGTGGCCGGGATAGGCGTCCTCCGCCGAAACGACGATGGGGAAGGCTGCATGCTTCCGTACGGCTTCCTCCAGCGTTGCGGCGGTCTGGGAGGAATCGCTGCCCAGAATGGCGGGCGAGCAGTCCCAGTTGCCGTAGCGGGCCTTCATAGTGCGGATAGACTCCGCGACCGTGCCGCCCTGCAGCAGCTTGTTGAAAAATTCCTCTTCAAAGCAGTAATCGCCGATAAAGGTAACGGACTGGCTGTAGCCGTAGACCACGCCAACGCCCGCGTCCATAAGTGGACCCTCGAGGCCGTCCGTGGCCATGCCGAGGCAGATCGCCATCCAGACAAGGCCGCCGTTTGCGGGCTTTTCCATATGGTTGGCAATGACCGTACCGTCGACCTCATAGTAGCGCATACCGTTGATGCCGCTTCCGCCGTAGACGGCGTGGCCGTCGGCATAGTCCTCGGTCGTCAGGCCCTCGCCGCTCTGCAGGCAGAGGTAGGACGTCGTCGCTTTGGAGGTGTAGTCCTCATTGTCGCCGGTATAGTCCGTGGTGCCGTGGCTGTCAAACAGGATAACGCCGCCGGACTCGACCGCGTCGGCAATGGCGTCGACCGTCGCGGCCTCCGTCTTATAATAGTAGAACGTGCCCTCGGACTTCGCGGCGATGCGCTGGCCCTCTTCGTAGTACTGGCGCGTGAATGAGCTGTCCAGACCGTAGTACGGCTGGAAGAGATACACGTCGCGCCCGTGCTGCACGCCGCGCAGGGCGGGAATGCTTTCCAGCGTTTCCGTCTGCGCCGGTTCCTGCGCACGCTCGCTGATGCGCTCGAGCTGCGGGTTATACGAGCAGGTGATGCCCGCATCCGTCTGCCAGGTCACGCAGCTGCCGTTCGCAGAGACCGTGCCCGGCCGGACGCCGTCGGCTGTCTCCAGCCAATCGCAGAGCGCCCCGGTGTCGGCCGCACCCGCCGTGCCGCCGTTCGTGCCGTCCGCCGACGGCAGCGAGGCAAAGATCGCGTCGGCCGCGGCATAATCGGCAGCCGTCAGCTCCCGCGGCTCCGCCTGCCCGCCCGGTGCGGCCGAAGCGGCGGTGCACAGTGAGAACAGCACGGCCACGGATGCCAGCAGAGCCAGAAGCCGTTTCCATCGATTCAACATGCTATTTCCTCCTGTGAATTCTGGTTAGTCTAGCCTAACTCAAGGCCGCATCCCACCGACGCATGCTCCGCCCGGAGGGGGTGGCCTCGCTTCCGTTCTGCCGCCGGTTTTGGTTAGTCAGCGCTAACTCATGTTGGAAAGAAATCCGCCCAAAGGCGGTCCGGATATCCGGTTCTCATTTCCCGTATATCCTAGTGTATTTTACCGGAGACATCGGGTATTGTCAAGATGGATTTGTGTAAAATTTTCCTGCGGCGAACACCCGGTTCGCCGCAGGTCAGAATCAGACAATATACTGCAGGACCTCGGTCTCGTCCTCGCCGTTGAGATAGATGCGCGGAATACGCTTGTTGATGCCGCACATCAGCTCATACGGGATGGTCCCGAGGCGGTTGGCAAGGCTCGTCAGCTCGATGCTGTCGCCGCCATCCTCGCCGAAGACCGTGACGACGTCGCCGACCTTTGCCTCCGGCACGCGCGTGATATCGACCATGCACATGTCCATGCAGATGCGGCCGACCTGCGGCACGCGCCTGCCATGCAGCAGGAACGACACGTTGCTCGAAAGGCTGCGCGGGAAACCGTCTGCATAACCGATGCCGACGACGGCGATGCGGGCAGGGTCCTCCGTCGTGTAGGTGCGGCCATAGCTGATCGTGATATTCGGCTCAAAATCGCGGATCTGGAAGATCGTGGAGCGCAGGGACATCACGGGCCGCAGATCGATCATGCCGCGCAGGTCCTCCGACGGGAGCACACCGTAGGTCGCGATGCCGGTGCGGACCATATCGAGCGCATACTCGGGATAGAGAATGGTAGCACCGCTGTTGCAGCAGTGGCGGATCTCCGGCTCGATGCCCACGCCCTTGAGGGCGCTCAGCATCTGCGTGAAGCGCTCGAACTGCGTATGCGTAAAATTCGCGTCGGCTCCGTCGATGGAATCCGCGACCGGGAAATGCATGAAAATTCCCTCGATGAGAAGCTTGGGCATCTGCGCAACTTTCTTCAGCTCCTCGACCGTCTTCGGGTGGTCATAGGCAAAGAAGCCGAGGCGCGACATGCCCGTATCCAGCTTGATGTGGACCTTGAGGCGGCGCTCTGAGCCCTTGAGCTCCTCGTGCAGCGCGCGGGCATACTCGAGGCTGTGGACCTCCTGCCGCAGTCCCATGGCGACCAGATCGCGCGCATAGGCAGGCGGCGTATAGCCCAGAATCAGGATGGGACGGCGGATGCCGCCGCGGCGGAGCTGCATGGCCTCCTCCAGATTGGAGACGGCAAGGAACTCCGCGCCCAGCTCACACAGATGGCGGCTGATGGGCACGGCACCGTGGCCGTAGGCGTCGGCCTTGACCACGCCGAGGAGGCGGCAGCCGGATGGGATCTTCGCCCGGAGCTGCTGGTAGTTATGATTCAGGTTGTCGAGCGAAATATCCGCCCAGGTTCTCTTTAAATAATCCATGTAAATTTACTTCCGTTATTTCAGACTGAACTCTGATATCGTCAAATTCAGAATACGCTGACTATTATAGCATACTTCCGCATAAATTGGTATGCCATTTTCAAACCAGGTGTCCACCTTGAGCATTTTTTCTTCATAATCCTTCTCATAGGTCGCGCGGAACCGGCCGTCCTCCTCCCCGCCCGCGGCGAGATAGGCGGAGGACCAGCAATATGCCACGACGGCCGGACCGGCCGCCGGAGCGAGCCTTCCGTTTGCCAACAGGCCGAAGTCCATCATCAGGCCATCATAGGTGACGGTTCCGCCGGTCTCGTCCACCGCTGCAGTGATTCCGGCCAGCGTCTCCGGCGCGACGACGGTGAAATGCGTCGGGCCGTTCACCTCCGTCTTGCAGTCGAGCGCAAACGGGACGACATAGTCTCCGTAATCCGCCGTCAGCTCCGCGCGGAAGCTGCAGCCCCCGGCCTGCACCAGCGAGGCGCGGAACGCGATGGCGGGCGAAACGCCCTGGCTTCTTCCTCCGCAGCCGCCGAGCAGCAGGCAGAGGCACATCATCAGTACGGCGCAGCCTCGCCGCACGCGCATCCCCTCCTATGGCAATAAATATGGCAGCTCCGCCGCAACGTCCGAGGGCAGCAGGCCGTACTCCCCCATCCGGGCGGCGCAGCGGTCGGCCGCCGTTCCGTGGAGCCACGCAGCCGCAGCCGCTGCATGCACGGGCGGCAGGCCCTGCCCCAGCAGTGAGACGAGAATGCCCGCCAGCACGTCGCCGCTCCCGCCCGTAGCAAGGCCCGGATTGCCGCAGCGGTTCTCCCAGCGCTCGTCCGCGCCGCAGATGGCAGTCCGGTGTCCTTTGAGCAGCACCGTCGCGCCGGTCTTCTCCGCAAGCGCCGCAGCCGCGCCCACGCGGTCCTCCCCCGGCAGCCTGCCCATCAGGCGGCGGTATTCGCCGTCGTGCGGCGTGAGCACCACGGGACAGGCCGCGCCGCGCAGTACATCTATATGCCCCTCGAGCACGTTTATGCCATCGGCATCCACCACAACAGGGCAGGATGCATTGGCAAGCACAGCCTGCACGGCGGCAAACGTCCCGGCGCTTCTGCCCAGGCCGCAGCCAATCAGGCAGGCATCGCAGCCGGAAAGCCGCGCCAGAATTTCCGGAACGGCGCTCTCTGCCAACATGCCGCCCTGCGCGAGAAGCGGGAACACCATCGGCTCGAGCAGCTTCCCCGCCACGATAGGATACACCGGCTCCGGCACGCCGACGAAGATCAGCCCCGCGCCGGACCGCGCCGCACCCATGGCCGCCAGCGCCGGAGCGCCCGTATAGCCGACGGCCCCGCACAGCAGCAGAATGCGGCCGAAATCGCCCTTGTGCGTCTCGCGCGCCCGCCGCGGGAGCCAGCCGCAGAGCCGCTCCGCGTCCATGACCGAAATATCCGCCATTTTTCTTTCCCCCATCTGCCGCAATGCGGCCTTTTTCGATATGATTATAATGTACCGCAAAAAAATAGTCAAATCCCCGGCGGATTTCCCTTGCAACCTTTGAAGAAATATGTTAAAATTTTGGCGATACAGAAGAAAAGCTGTGACCGGGCCGCCGGCTGCAGAATGCGGGCTCAGAGAGGGTGCGTTGCTGTGAGCACTCCCCGCAGGCAGTGCAGGCCTTCCCCCGCGAGCTTCCGGCTGAACGTTCTCTAGTAGGTCTGGACGGGTCGCTCCGTTATCGGTTTGAGTGCGCCGTGTCAGCGGCGAATGGCGGGTGGTACCGCGGAAGTTCTGTCTTTCGTCCCCTTTCGGACGGAGGACTTTTTCTTTTCCCTGCAACATTTCTTTGCAAAAAGGAGAGCCAACATGAAAGAACAACTGGAACAGATCAAGGCGAAAGCACTGGCTGACCTCGCAGCGGCGGCAGATATGTCCGCGCTGGATGCCGTGCGCGTGCGCGTGCTTGGCAAAAAGGGCGAGCTGACGGCCGTTCTGAAGCAGATGGGCAAGCTGTCTGCCGAGGAACGTCCCGTCATGGGCCAGATGGCAAACGCCGTCCGTGCCAAGCTCGAGGACGCGCTCGAAAAGCGCCGTGCCGCGCTGGATGCCGCTGCGCTCGAGTCAAAGCTCGAGGCCGAGGCCGTGGATGTCACCATTCCCGGCAAGCCCGTGGAAATGGGCCACCAGCACCCGATGAACCGCGTGCTGCAGGAGGTCAAGGAGATCTTCATCGGCATGGGCTATCAGATCGTCGACGGCCCGGAGATCGAGGAGGCCGCCTACAACTTCACGAAGCTGAACATCGAAGAGGGCCATCCCTCCCGCGACCGCTCCGACACCTTCTATTTTGACGACGACGATTCCGTCCTGCTGCGCACGCAGACCAGCCCCATGCAGATCCGCGTCATGGAGCAGCAGAAGCCGCCCATCCGCATGCTGGCCCCCGGCCGCGTGTTCCGCAAGGATGAGGCCGACGCCACGCACTCCCCGATGTTCCATCAGATTGAGGGCCTCGTCGTCGACGAGGGCATCACGATGGGCGACCTGAAGGGCGCGCTGGAGACGCTCATCAAGCGCCTGTACGGCGAGGACGCCGTCGTGCGCTTCCGCCCGCATCATTTCCCGTTCACGGAGCCAAGCTGCGAAGTCGACATGCAGTGCTTCAAGTGCCACGGCACGGGCGAGACGGCCGGTCAGGTCTGCTCCACCTGCCATGGCGAGGGCTGGATTGAGCTGCTGGGCGCCGGTATGGTGCACCCGAAGGTGCTCGAGGGCTGCGGCATTGACCCGAAGAAGTACTCCGGCTTTGCCTTCGGCATCGGTCTGGAGCGCATGGCCATGGGCCGTCTGCGCATCAACGACCTGCGCCTGATCTTTGACAACGACGTGCGGTTCCTTTCGCAGTTCTGAGGAGGTAGAGCAATGAAACTGAACAGAAAATGGCTCAACGAAGAATTCGTGGATCTCTCCGGCGTGGCGGATCGGGAGTTTGTCGAGACCATGACCATCGCCGGTCAGAAGGTCGAGACCTATGAGCGGCTCGATGCCGAGCTGCGCAATGTCGTTGTCGGCCGCGTCGTGTCCATCACGCGCCACACGAACTCCGACCACATGTGGGTATGCCAGATCGACGTCGGCGCGGGCGAGCCCGTGCAGATCGTCACCGGCGCACAGAACGTACACGAGGGCGACCTTGTCCCCGTGGCCCAGCACAATTCCTGGCTGCCCGGCGGCGTGCACATCACAAAGGGCAAGCTGCGCGGCGAGGTATCGAACGGCATGCTCTGCTCCCTGAAGGAGCTCGGCCTGACGCTCAACGACTTCCCCTATGCCATTGAGGACGGCATCTGGATCCTGCAGGAGGACTGCAAGCCCGGCGACGACATCAACACCGTCATCGGCAACGACGACACCGTTGTGGACTTTGAGATCACGAACAACCGCCCGGACTGCTATTCCATCCTCGGTCTGGCCCGCGAGGCCGCTGCCGCTTTCAACAAGCCGATGCGCCATCACGACCCGGTCGTGCGCGGCGGTGCGGCGGGAGAGCTGTCCGAGCTGCTGGAAGTCGAGGTTCCCGCAGAGGACCTGTGCCGCCGCTACACCGCGCGCATGGTACGCAATGTGAAGATCGCCCCGTCGCCGAAGTGGCTGCGCCAGCGCCTGCGCGCCAACGGCGTCCGCCCCATCAACAACATCGTCGATATCACGAACTATGTCATGCTGGAATATGGCCAGCCGATGCATGCCTTTGACTACCGCTATGTCGGCTCCGGCAAGATCATCGTCCGCCGCAGCGAGCCGGGCGAGACCCTGACGACGCTCGACGGCAATGTCCGCACCCTGACGCCCGGCATGCTCGTTATCGCCGACGAGACGAAGCCCATCGGTCTTGCCGGCATCATGGGCGGCGAGAACAGCGAGATCATGGGCGACACGGTCGATGTCGTCTTTGAATCCGCAAACTTCAACGGCACGTCCATCCGCCAGACGGCCCTTGCCCTCGGCATGCGCACGGAGGCCTCCGGCAAGTTTGAAAAGAACATCGATCCGCTGCTGACGCTCCCCGCCGTGGACCGCGCCTGCGAGCTCGTCGAGCTGCTGGGCGCAGGCGAGGTCATGGACGGCGTCATCGACGTGCTCAACGACATTCCCGAGCCGCGTACCATCGAGCTGGAGCCGGACCGCATCAATGCCCTGCTCGGCACGGACATCTCCGAGGCCGACATGGTCGAATATCTGCGCCGTCTGGAGATTCCCGTCGAGGGCCGCATGATCCGCGTGCCGTCGTGGCGTCCCGATCTGGTCGGCATGGCGGACATCGCCGAGGAGGTCGGCCGCCTGTTCGGCTACAACAACATCCCCACGACGACGTTCCGCGGCGCTGCCACGGAGGGCGGCTATACGGAGGCCATGAAGCTCGAGAACCGCGCCGGTTCCCTGTGCCGCAGCCTCGGCTACAGCGAGATCCTGACGTATTCCTTCGTCTCCCCGTCCATCTTCGATCAGATCCGCCTGCCGGAGGACTCTTCCCTGCGCAATGCCATGCGCATCCAGAATCCGCTCGGCGAGGATGCCTCCATCATGCGCACCGTCGCGCTGCCGTCCATGCTCGCCATTCTGGCGCGCAACAACGCCTATCACAACGACGCCGTCAAGCTCTATGAGCTGGCGAAGGTCTACCTGCCGAAGCCCGGCCAGATCCTGCCGGACGAACCGAAGCATCTGGTGCTCGGCACCTACGGCGAGCACGAGGACTTCTTCAAGATGAAGGGCGAGATCGAGGCCTTCCTGCGCGGCATGAATGTCCCCGAGGCCCGCTATACCGCCGAGAAGCACGACCCGACGTTCCATCCCGGCCGCTGCGCCCGCGTCAGCGTGGGCGGCGTCGACCTCGGCTGCTTCGGCCAGATCCATCCGCTCGTGGCCCGCAGCTACGGCATTGACGGCGAGATTTTCGCCGCAGAGCTGAACTTCACGGCCCTGCTGTCCCTGCAGCTGCCGGAGAAGACCTATACGCCGCTGCCAAAGTACCCGGCCGTCACCCGCGACATCGCCGTCGTCTGCGGCGAGGCCGTAACGGTCGCCGCCCTGTCCGACTGCATCCGCGCCGCAGGCGGCAAGCTGCTGCGCAGCGTGGAGCTGTTCGATATCTACCGCGGCAAGGGCATCGCTTCCGGCTCGAAGAGCGCGGCCTTCCGCCTGACGCTCCGTGCAGACGACCGCACGCTGACGGATGCCGATTCCGACGGCGTCGTGTCCGCCGTTCTGGCCGCTCTGGAAAAAGAGCTGAACGCCAAGCTCCGCTGAGCACCGTTTTGTTTCCAATTTGTTTACGCATTTTTCCTTTACTTTATCCCGAATTTCGGATATGATAGAGGAAAGGAAGAAAGGAGGCGGACGTAATTGGATCATAACACGATCAAATTCAGCGTGCCGGTCGACAACAGTGCGGAGATGAAGCAGATCCTCACGGAGGTCTATCGCTCCCTCACGGAAAAGGGCTATAATCCGATCAATCAGATCGTGGGCTATCTTCTTTCCGAGGATCCGACCTACATCACCAACCACAATAACGCTCGCAGCCTCATCTGCAAGCTCGATCGCGACGAGCTTCTTCAGGAGCTTGTCCGGCACTACCTGTTTGATTAGTTCCCCGCCCGGGGAGGCTTCTGCGGCAAGTAGAGGCCTCCCCTCTTTTTCTGCCCTCCCAAGCAAAAAACATCCGACAGTTCCAGCATCGCATTCCCGGACCATTGTAACGCTTTCCGCCGCAATGATTACAAATCGGCAGAAATTCCGAATTTGCTATTGACAATTCGGTTTCTATGTGTTACAATTCGGTTACATTTTATTTGGAGGTTCCCGAATGTCCGAAAAAAATGAAGTCCTCACCTACAAGGGCCACCCCCTGATGCGGAAGGACAATCTGGTTTATTACGGTTCCATGGCAGACGAATTCATCGTCATGCTGCAGATCCTCGAAACAAAAAAGCTCGACGATCTCGAGCTTGCAACAAAGGTCTCCGTCCAGCTCCAGCGTACGGATCCCGCCGCCAAGGCGCGCGACCGCGTGGTGAAGAAGACGGAAAAGGACGGCTTCTACACGGCTTTGGATGTTGGCTGTGTGTGGCTGGAACGTGCACTGAACGCAAAATAAGCACAATTTCTGTTTGGGAGGTACTTTTACATGAAACGGATGATCAAGGTCCTGTTGATCCTTGCCGCCACGGTCGCCGCTGTTGCAGCGCTTGCGATCACGGCAGGCGCCACGGAGCTGAAAACCGGCATTGGCATTGTCGAAGCGAGCGGCGGCCTTCGCCTTCGCTCTCAGGCTTCTACCAGCTCCGATATTCTCTCGACGGCGCACAACGGAGACAACGTCGTAGTCATCCGTCAGGTCGGAAACTGGTATCTGGTCAACTACAATCTGAAGATCGGCTACATGCACTCCGACTATATCACCTTCAAGGAGCGCGAGAACATCGAGCTGGGCTACGGCTCCGTCGATCCCTATCTCGCCAATATCCGCAGCGGCCCGTCCACTTCCTCCGGTCTTGTTGATCAGGCAGGCAGCGGCGCGAAGGTCTTCATCTTCGGCTTCAACTGCGGCTGGTACAAGGTGAAGTACAACGGCCAGATTGGCTACATCCGCAGCGACCTCGTCACCCTGCTGGAAAAGCCCTACTGCAACAGCGGTTCCTCGAGCAGCGGCTCGAGCTACTCCTCCGCCACCGGCTATGACGATTCCTATTCCTCGGGCAGCAGCTCCTCGAGCAGCACCTCACTTGGCACGCAGATCGCGAATTACGGCATGTCGTTCGTCGGTTATCCTTACGTCTACGGCGGCACTTCTCCCTCCGGCTTTGACTGCTCCGGCTTTGTGCAGTACATCTACCGCCAGTTCGGCTACAGCATCAACCGCACCGCGACCGCGCAGCTCGCAAACGGCTACTACGTCTCCTATGACAGCCTGATTCCCGGTGATCTCGTCTTCTTCGGCAGCGGCTCGTCCGCTTCCCACGTCGGCATGTACATCGGCGGCGGCGAATTCGTTCATGCGGCCAATTCCCGCTCCGGCGTCAAGATCTCGAGCCTCTCGGAAAGCTGGTACGCAGCCCGGTACATCGGCGCCCGCCGCATCGTCGGATAAAGCAGAACATACTCCCCTGCGCAGGATAAGCTCCTGCGCAGGTTTTTTTACAGTTGATACCACGCATTTCCCATGGTATAATGAAGCAAATATAGTGGGAGGAGCAACCATCATGAGGTACAGAAGATTGGGAAAGACCGGGCTGCAGGTCAGTGAGATTGGCTTCGGTGGGGAATGGCTGGAGCGGCACCCCGAGGCAGAGGGCATTGAGCTGATCCACCACGCAGCCGCACAGGGCATCAACATCCTCGACTGCTGGATGGCAGACCCGACATCCCGGGACATCATCGGCAAAGGCATCCGGGACAACCGCAGCCACTGGTATATCCAGGGCCATATCGGCTCCACCTGGAAGGACGGTCAATATTTCCGAAGCCGAGACATACAATACGTGCGCCCGGCGTTCGAAGACCTTCTGCAGCGCCTGCAGACGGACTACATCGATCTCGGCATGATCCACTATGTGGACTCCGAGCAGGATTGGGCGCAGATCCAGCACTCGGATTATCTGGACTACATCATGGGCCTCAAAAAGGCCGGTGTCATCCGCCATATTGGTATCAGCTCGCATAACCCGAAGGTCGCGAAGCTGGCTGCGGAGTCCGGCTATGTCGAGATGATCCTGTTCAGCATCAACCCCGCCTTCGATATGCTGCCCGCCAGTGAGGATAGCGACACGTTGTTCGCGGAGGAATTCAGCGCAGAGCTCAAGGGGATCGATCCCGAGCACGCAGCGCTCTACAGCATCTGCGAGCAGCACGACGTCGGCATCACGGTGATGAAGCCCTTCGCCGGAGGCAGGCTATTCGACGCGAAGCGCTCCCCGTTCGGCGTAAGCCTGACGCCGGTGCAGTGCATCCACTATGCCCTGACCCGCCCCGCCGTCAGCTCGGTCCTATGCGGCTATGACACGAAGGAACAGGTCGATCAGGCCGTTGCCTACGAGAACGCCTCGCACGAGGAAAAGGACTTCGCTTCGGTCATCGCCAACGCGCCGCTCCACGCCTATCGTGGCCAGTGCACCTACTGCGGGCACTGCAAGCCCTGCCCTGCCGGCCTCGACATCGGCATGATCAACAAATTCTACGATCTCGCCACCATGCAGCCGGAGGTCCCCGCCACCGTGCGCTCGCACTACGAGGCGCTGGAGCACACCGCCTCGGCCTGCATCGGCTGCCGCTCCTGTGAGTCCCGCTGCCCGTTCGGCGTGCCCATTGCGGAGCGGATGGAAAAGGCCGCAGCCCTGTTCGGCTGCTGAAGTCCCCTCTGAAACAGCAAATCACGCAGGCCGATTGTCAGCCTGCGTGATTTTCATTTCGATCTTTTATTTTTCTTCCGGCTTTTTCTCCGAGCAGAGCTCCGCTGCCGCATGCAGCCGCTCAGAGGACTCGCGGAATACGTCCTGCACGCCGTCAAGCGCCTGCTTCAGGCGCTCATAATCCGCGTGGAACCGATCGGACAGGCCTGTAATGTCCTGCCGTCTGGCCTTGAGCTTTTCCTCGGCCTGCTCAAACGCGCTGCGCATCCGGACGGCAGAGGCCGCGGCACGCTCGCGCGCCATGCGCTCTGTCTGCTCTGCACGGCGGTAAGCCGCCAGTTCCATCTCATCATAGCGCGGCTTCTGAACGGCCGCTGCAGGCCGCTCTGCAGGCTCCTGCGCCTGCCGGAGCGCAGCGTTCTGCTCACGCAGCTCGGCAAGCTCGGCGCGAAGCTGCGAAAGCTCCTGCTTCTGCCGCTCCGACTCCTCCTGCCGAGCGGCAAGCTCCTTCTTCTGCTGCTCCAGCTCCTCCTGCTGGCGGGTGCGCTCCTCCGCCAGGCGGCGCAGCTCCAGCTCGTGCTCGCTCGTCGTCTTCTGAATGAACTGCACCACATCCATGCGGTTGAAGCCGTGCAGGGAGCTGCGGAAGCTATCCGTCGTCGCTGCCATTGCCATTCCTCCCGATTCTCTCCCGATTCGGGAGTTTTTTCTCATTATAGCACGCGGAACGGCGAAAAACAATACATTCCACGGAAATTTGACGGATGTTCTCTCCCCTGCCCGGCAAGTTTTCCCATTTTTCTTCTTTACTTTGTCCAAACTATCTGCTATAATAATGGATGCAAATGCGCCGGTGGCTCAATGGATAGAGCATCAGATTCCGGTTCTGAGGGTTGGGGGTTCGAGTCCCTTCCGGCGTGCCATCTCCGGATCAGGCGGGCTGACGATTCATTCGTCGGCCCGTTTGTTGTTTATGCCGAAAAAAACGCGGATGATGCGCCTGTACTTTCTTCTTTCTCCTGTTTTCCGCTATAATCATAGCCGCGGTATCCCGCAAATCAGAACGAGGAGAAAGAAAATCATGAGAAAATGCATCCGCACAGCAGCCGCTCTGCTGCTGGCCCTCGCCCTTGCAGCCGGACTTTTCGGCTGCAGCAAACTTGCCCCGATCGTCAGTGGGGGCGACAAGCCCCACTCCACGGAGCCTGCGGCCACAGGATTGCAAACGGACACCGAAGACACGCAGAACATGGAAAATACAGAAGACACCGGTGAGCAGGACTGGGCCGGCGAAGAGGAGTCCTCCGATTCGGCGCCCGTGGAGACGGACCCGCCTGTGTGGGAGGGGCCGGAAACCGTAGTATATCTCGCGCCCTATGACGCGCTGGCCGTGGAATACGGCGGCTATTTCTATTATGTGGACCGGGACGACAATCTCTGCCGCACGACCACGGACATGACGGACTATACGCTCTTCTGCGAGGCGCAGATCCGGGGCGACGTCCGCATCATTGGCATCACGGACGCCGGGAGGATGTACCTGAGCAGCGGCGGGCAGTCGTGCTATGTCGATCTGGCCGAGGACCGGGACGGCATGGCGGCCGACTACGGCATGGTCGAGTCGCAGACGTTCACAGGCGCTGCCCTCTCCATCGGCATCCGCGCCCTGCGCGGCGGCTGGATGTACTACACGAAGTCCGGCGAAAACGGTCTGTTCCGCGCAAAGATCGGCGCAGTACCCGAGGAGGAAAACTGCATCGTCTTCGACAAGGACATCCGTGAAGCGGCCGTGACCGGCGATTACCTGATCTACACCTACAACAGAGGCAGCCGCGCCGACCTGCAGGTCACGCTGGCAGACGATCCCGACAGCCTGCTGCTCACGATCGAGGGCAACGGCACCTATCCGACGACCATGCTCGCCGGTACGGACGACCGGAGCGGGACGCCCCTGCTGCTCGTCTCGCGCTATGAGCTCATCGACCGCGGCGCCGAATACTCCGTCTATGACCTTTCGACGCTCGAGCTCGCGACAAACAGCATGCTCGACAGCGCCAAATTGCAGCGCCTTGGATATTGCTTCGGCAAAAATGGGGACGAGATCGTCAGCTTCAACAGCTGTCTCCGCTTCGATCCCTTCGGGACGTTCTCAGACGGCAGCAGCCAATACTATCCGAACGCCTACTATACGGACGACTATCTCGTGAGCTTTTTCAGCATCACCTATGCCGGAAACGGCTGGTACTTCTTCGCGGACGCGGATCAGGGCGGCGCGACCCATGCCATTGAGGAAGGCGGCACCGAGCTCATCCCGCTCGTCTGACCCATAAAATCAGCCCGGCTGCCAAATGATGGCAGCCGGGCAAATTTAGGGAAGCTCTGATTAAATCAGCAAGAGTGGATGGCGAGAGATTTTCTGTCAAGTCAAGGTTTGAAAAATGCAGGAATACTTTGTGTATTTCAAGTTTTTCAAACCGATGGATTGGCGGAAAATATCCGCCATCCACCGCAGATGATTTATTCAGAGTTTCCTTAGCTCAAATGTGGTGTCAGGAACGCCGCAAGCGTTACGCTTTCCAGATAATTCTGAATGAGATTGTCCAGCTCCGTCCAGATCGGTTTCGTGCGGCAGTCCTGCGTGCGGTCGCAGGAGCACTGACCGTTTTCCATGCACGAGACAGGAGCCAGCGTACCCTCTGTCAGGTTCAGAATTTCGGCCAAGGTGTATTCCTCCGGTCGGCGATTCAGCCGGTAGCCGCCGCCCTTGCCGTGAATAGCATCGACGAGCCCAGCCTTCGACAGGACGGTCATGATATTCTCCAGATATTTTCTGGAGATCTCCTCGCGGTCTGCGATCTCCTTCAGGGGGACATATTCCTCCAGCCCGCTTTCCGCCAGATCGATCATGACGCGCAGCGCATAGCGGCCCTTTGTTGAAATCATCATTGCGTATTTCTCCTCAGAGGATCGTTCCGCCGCCAACGACGGTATCGCCGTCATACAGCACAACGGCCTGCCCGCGTGCAATGGCGCGCTGCGGCTCGTCGAACGAGATGTGTACCGTGCCGTCCGGATTCTGCGTGACGGTCGCAGGCTGCTCCTGCTGGCGGTAGCGGATTTTTGCCTTGACGTGCAGCTCGGCGGGCGGCGTATCATAGGCGATCCAGTTGAAGTCTCCCGCATCCAGCTCCGTGGTGAACAGGGCCTCATTCGGGCCGAGCACGACGGTGTTGTCCTCCGGGCGCTTCTCACAGACATAATACGGATGCTCGATGCCGAGGCCCAGTCCCTTGCGCTGGCCAATCGTATAGTGGATGATGCCTGCGTGCTCGCCCAGCACATGGCCCTCCCGGTCCACGAATGGGCCGGGCTTCGCCTTTTGGCCGGTGCGCAGCTCAATGACGCGGGCATAGTCGCCGTCCGGCACGAAGCAGATATCCTGACTGTCGCGCTTTCTGGCGTTTACAAGGCCATGCTTCTCGGCAATCTCACGCGCCTCGGTCTTGTGCAGCGTGCCAAGCGGGAAGCGCAGATGCGCCAGCTGGTGCTGATTCAGGAAATACAGCACATAGCTCTGGTCCTTGCTGTCGTCCACGGCCTTTTTCAGGAGCCAGCGGCCGTTCTCCTGCTCGATGCGGGCATAGTGCCCTGTGGCGACGGCATCACAGCCGAGCAGCTCCGCCCGTTCGACAAGCTTGGCGAACTTCATGTAGCGGTTGCAGTCGATGCAGGGGTTCGGCGTCGCACCGCGCTCATAGGCATCCACAAAGCGGTCCATCACCTGCTCGCCGAAGCCGTCCGTGAAATTGAACACATAGAACGGCATACCGAGCTGATAGGCCACGCTGCGCGCGTCCTCGACATCGTCGAGCGAGCAGCAGCTCTTTTCGCGCGACACCCCGGCGTCCTCATTGTGGAACAGCCGCATCGTCGCGCCGACACATTCGCAGCCTGCCTCAGATAGCAGGAGGGCGGCGACGCTGGAATCCACGCCGCCGCTCATCGCGATCAAGATCTTCTCAGGCTTCACAGTGGTCACAATGCGAGCAGTCCGGGAACTTGGACTCGTCATAGGCGATGCCGTGCTTGTCGTAGTAGTCCTTCACCGCTGCCTTGATGGCCTCCTCCGCCAGAACGGAGCAGTGCATCTTGTACGCGGGCAGTCCGTCCAGCGCCTCGGCAACAGCCTTGTTCGTCAGCTCAAGGGCCTGAGACAGGGGCTTGCCCTTGATGAGCTCCGTTGCCATGGAGCTCGAGGCAATCGCCGAGCCGCAGCCGAACGTTTCGAACTTGACGTCGGAGATTTTGTCGTCATCGATCTTCAGGTAGATCTTCATGATATCGCCGCACTTGGCATTGCCGACCTCACCGATGCCATCGGCATTCTCGATGATGCCAACATTGCGCGGATGCTGGAAATGGTCCATCACTTTTTCGCTATACAGTGCCATAACTGATTCCTCCTCAGAGAATAAACGATTTCTTGCCCTCGACCAGATCGCGCCAGACCGGGGACATGCCGCGCAGATAGGCGACGATCTCCGGCACGCAGGCCAGAATATGGTCGATCTCCGCTTCCGTGTTGCTCTCGCAGAGCGTCAGGCGCAGCGAGCCGTGCGCGACCTCATGCGGGCGGCCGATGGCCAGCAGAACGTGGCTCGGGTCGAGTGAGCCAGACGTACAGGCGGAGCCGGACGAGGCACAGATGCCCTTGCCGTCGAGCAGCAGGAGCATGGACTCGCCCTCGATGCCCTCAAAGCAGAAGTTCACATTGCCGGGCAGGCGATGCTCGCGGTCGCCGTTGAGCGCACAGTGTGGAATTTTCGACAGGCCGTCGATGAGCTTGTCCCGCAGGGCCGTGACCTTGGCGATGTTCTCATCCATATGCTCGCAGGCCTCGCGGAAGGCCGCAGCCATGCCGGCGATGCCGCCGACGTTCTCGGTGCCGGCGCGCTTGCCGCGCTCCTGGGCGCCGCCCTCGATGAGGTTCGTCAGGAAAATGCCCTTGCGCGCGTACAGAAGGCCGACGCCCTTCGGGCCGTGGAACTTGTGGGCCGAGAGAGAGAGCATATCGATATTCTGCTCGCGGACGTTGATGGGCAGATGACCGGCAGCCTGCACCGCATCGGTGTGGAACAGGACGCCGCGCTCGCGGCAGACGGCGCCGATCTCGGCGATCGGTTGGATCGTGCCGATCTCGTTGTTTGCATACATGACCGTCACGAGGCAGGTATCCTCGCGGATGGCGTCCGCGACCTGCTGGGCCGTGACGAGGCCGTTTTCATGAACATCGAGCAGCGTGACCTCAAAGCCCTGCTTCTCCAGCCGCTTCAGGCTGTGCAGGATGGCATGATGCTCAAAGGCGGTGGAGATGATGTGCTTTTTTCCCTTGCGCGCGCCGAGCGTGGCCGCCGTCAGCAGGGCCTGATTGTCCGCCTCGCTGCCGCCGGACGTGAACGTGATCTCCCGGGCGTCGCAGCCAAGGTACTTTGCCATCGTCTCACGCGAAGCCTGCAGGGACTCCGCAGCCTTCTGCCCCAGCGTATACAGGCTCGAAGGGTTGCCGTAGCTCTCACGCAGGAAGGGCAGCATGGCATCCACGGCGGCCTGACTCATCCGCGTGGTGGCAGCATTGTCAGCATAAACGTTCATGTGGATTCTCCTTTATGGTGTCTCCGGCCGGGCCGGAGTTGGAATTGTAAGATGCCTCCGGAAGAATTTCCCATCATCCCGGTAGGTTAATAGGATGATATCATATTTTACCCACAAAGTCAATGGGTAGTCCAAAGATTCCCGCGCGTTCGCGAAAAAATCTCAGAAAAGACTTGACTTTTGGCGAAAAATCGAGTATGATATGCAAGCTGATTTCAGTGATCTGATATCGGCGCAAAAGTGGAGAGGTGGCTGAGCTGGCCGAAGGCGCACGACTGGAAATCGTGTAGGCGTTAAAAGCGTCTCGCGGGTTCGAATCCCGCCCTCTCCGCCAGGAAAAAGAGCACTTGCTGATGCAAGTGCTCTTTTTCAGTATAATCTACCCTTGCGGGTGAGGGAAATACCGCTGTGCTGTGTGATATCCGCCTCCGGCATGTGAGATCGCTGCGGCGGTGGGTGGATTTTATGGAAACTCCGGATCGATCATCTGCAGTTGATACCGGCTCTCTTTTCGTCAATCCATCGGTATGAATGACCTAAAAAGCGCAATGTATTCCCGTGCTTTTCACACCTCGCCTCGCCAATAGTCTCTCGCCATCCATGCTTGCTGATTGGATCAGAACTTCCATAGTAAATACCGCCGGAGCGGCTGCCTCGCAGCGGCTCCGGCGGTTCTGTTTTCGTTCCGTTCAGGACGCCTGCTCAAACTGGCTGTTATAGAGATCGGCATAGAAGCCGCCTGCGGCCAGCAGGCTCTCGTGTGTGCCCTGCTCGATGATATCGCCGTCCTTCATCACGAGGATGAGGTCCGCGTTTTTGATCGTCGAGAGGCGGTGGGCAATGACGAAGCTCGTGCGGTGCTTCGTCAGTGCATCCATGGCCCGCTGCGTCAAAAGCTCGGTGCGGGTATCGACGGAGGACGTTGCCTCATCGAGGATGAGCATCGGGCTGTTCTGCACCATGGCGCGGGCAATGGTGAACAGCTGCTTCTGTCCGGCGGAAATGGCGACGTTTTCGCGGAGAACCGTGTCAAACCCGTGCGGGAGCGTCTCGATGAAGTGATAGATACCGCAGGCGCGGCAGGCGCGCTCCAGCGTTTCGTCCGAAACGCCGGTCCTGTTGTAGACAAGATTCTCGCGGACCGTGCCCTCAAACATCCAGGTATCCTGCAGGACCATGCCGAACAGGCCGTGCACCTCCTCGCGGCTCATATCCTTTGTGGAGATACCGTCGATGCGGATGTCGCCTCCGTCCAGATCATAGAAGCGCATGAGCAGATTGACCATCGTTGTCTTTCCGGCGCCGGTCGGACCGACGATGGCTACCTTCTGCCCCGGCGCAACATGGGCAGAGAAATCATGGATGATCGTCTTCTCCGGGTGATCGGGGTAGCTGAAGCGGACGTGGTCAAACTCGATCTCACCGCGCACCGGCTGCGGCACGGGCAGATTCTTCGACTCATCCGGCAGCTCCGGCTCCTGCAGGAAATCAAACACGCGGTCGCCCGCCGCGGCGGCGGACTGCAGCTGCGTCATGCCCTGCGCGATCGTCGTCAGCGGCGAGGTGAACAGGCGCACATAGAGGATGAAGGCAGTGATGACGCCGAACTTGATGCTGCCGTTCATCACGAGTGCAGCGCCCAGTACACACACGGCGACATAGCCGAGGTTGCCGATGACATTCATCAGCGGCTGCATGATGCCGGACAGGAACTGGCTCTTGCGGTTTGCCTCATAGACGGCGCGGTTCATGCCGCGGAACGTCTCCTTGATCCTGTCATTCGCGCGCGAAATGCGCACGACGTCATGGCCGGAATACATCTCTTCAATATAGCCGTTCAGCGTGCCGAGGCTCTCCTGCCGGTCGACAAAGTATTTCTGCGAGCGCTTCATGATGATGAACATGAACACAAAGCCGATCATTGTCGCCGCGATGGCAGCCAGCGCCATGCGCCACTCCGTCACGAACATCATGATGACGCAGCCCGTAAGCTGGGCCACGGCGCTGATCATGGAAGGCAGACTGTTGGACAGAGCCTGCTGCAGCGTACTGACATCGTTTGTCACGCGGCTGAGGATATCGCCGTGCGCAATGCGGTTGAAGCAGCTCATGGGCACGCGGTTGATCTTGGCGCACAGGTCGCGGCGCATCTGCTTCGAGAGGCCGAGCGTCACGGTCGCCATGATATAGTGCTCGATATAGGTCAGCAGGGCACTGAGCGCATAGATGCCGAGCAGCACGCCCGCCACGCGGCCAATGGCCGCGAGGTCGATCTCCCCCATCAAAGAATCGGAGATCAGATTCGTGATCTTGCTGAGCTGATTCGGTCCGAGAATCGTCAGCACCGCGCCCGCGGCCGCGAGCACCAGCGCAATCAGCATCGGGAGCCTGATCTTTTCGGAATAAGAGAACAGTTCACGCTGCACGCCGCGCAGGCCGCGCTTGCTCTTCTCAGCAGGGCGCATGCCGCGCCCGCCCATCGGTCCCATTGCCATCAGACTCCCTCCTTTTCCAGCTCTGCCGCAGAGAGCTGCGACATGGCGATCTCGCGGTAAACGCTGCAGTTCTTCATCAGCTCGTCGTGCGTGCCGATCCCGGCCACACGGCCCTCGTCCAGCACGACGATGCGGTCGGCATGGCGGATCGTGCCGATGCGCTGCGCCACGATCAGGCAGGTCGTGTCGCTCAGCTCGCGCGCCAGACCGGCGCGGAGGCTGGCATCGGTGCGGTAATCCAGCGCGGAGAACGAATCATCAAAGATGAGGATCTCCGGCTTGCGGGCCAGTGCGCGCGCGATGGAAAGGCGCTGCTTCTGGCCGCCGGAGACGTTTGCGCCCGCCTGTGCGATCGGCGCATCGAGCTTGCCGGGCAGCTTGTCCACAAATTCCGTGGCCTGCGCCAGCGAGAGCGCGCGCTGCACGGACTCGTCGTCCTGCGGGGCGCCGCTTTCGCCGAACAGCACATTGCTGCGCACGTCGCCCGCAAACACAATGGCCCGCTGCGTCACATAGCCGATGCGGTCGTAGAGCGCATCGAAGCTGTAGCTGCGGACATCCTGCCCGTCGATGAGCACCTGCCCCTCCGTTGCGTCATAGAAGCGGGCCGCAAGGCTGACAAGCGTCGTTTTGCCGCTGCCGGTCGCGCCGATGAAGGCGATGGTCTCACCCTTGTTTGCGCGGAAGCTCACATGCTCGAGCACGTCGCCGGACGAGGACGGATAGCGGAACGAGACATCGCGGAATTCCACGGTCCCCTGCTCCGGCGCTTCGGTCGTTTTTCCCTCATGCAGGGAGATCGGCGCATCGAGCACCTCGTTGATGCGGATGGCAGAGACCTGCGCCATCGGCAGCAGAACGAGGATCATGACGAGCATCATGAGCGACATGATGATATACGTCGCATAGGTGCCGAACACCACGATGTCGCCGAACGTCGAAATGCGCCCGGCAAGGTCCGTTGCAGATACGCGGTTCACGATGGCCGCGCCGACCCAGTAGATCGTCAGCGACAGGGCGTTCATGGCAAGGCCGACCGCCGGCATCAGCAGCGCCATGGCGCGCTGGTTGAACAGCTGCGTGCGCATGAGAACATCGTTGGCCTTCTCGAACTTGTCCTCCTGGTATTCCTCGGCATTGTAGGCATGGACCACGCTGATGCCGGTCAGGTTTTCCCGGGAAATAAGGTTGATGTTATCCGTCAGCTTCTGCACGCGCTTGACCCGCGGCAGAATGACGAGGACCACGATGAGCATCAGGGCCAGCAGCGCCACGACAAAGCCCGCCGTGATCACAGACAGTGTCCAGCTCTTGTTGACGATCTTGATGACCGCCCACACGGCCATGACAGGGGCCTTGATCATGGTCTGCATGCCCATGGCAACGAACATCTGGATCTGCGTGATATCGTTCGTCGTGCGGTTGATGAGGCTCGGCACAGAGAATTCCAGCATCTCCTTCTGGCCGAAGTCCGCGACCTTCTGGAACACGCTTTCGCGGATGTGATAGCTGAAGCCTGCCGCGACCTGTGCATTGAGATAGCCGCAGAGGATGGCCATTACCGCGCTGATGAGCGTGCAGGCCAGCATCTCAAGGCCGGTGTGCAGCACGTCCGAAACAGTGCTGCCCGGCGTTTTGATCTGCACGGTCAGATCGCTCATATAATCCGGCAGGCGGAGGTCAAAGTAGATCTGGCCCAGAATAAGTGCAACGCACAGCAGCGCCATGATCCACTGTTTCGCCTTCATTTGTTTGAGTAGTCTAAGCATAACAGGATTTCCTTCCAGAAATTATCTGCCCATACCGCTGAGCGCCAGCACGATGCCGTCCACGCCCAGCAGGATGAGATAGAAGCCGATCGTCAGGCTCATGGAAACGGCCGACAGCACAGGATGCAGCAGCATGAGCGTCGCAAGCATGATGCCGAGGATGTTCAGAACGAGCGAGATCGTATAGTTCACGCGGCCCGCAACGAGGCGCACCCAGTTCAAGTGCGTCAGGTTGGAGATGCAGTGCGTCAGGAACCACAACGGGAACAGCAGGGTCATGGCCCACTGCCCGGCAGAGGGATAGACCAGCAGCATGAAGCCGCACATCACGCTCAGAATACCACTGACAAGCGCCGTCATCGGGCCGAAGCCCGTATGGCGCTCCACGCGCGCATAAAATACAATGTCCATGATTCCCGTGGCCACGGCAAGTACGCCATAGACCATCACAAAGCTCTCGAGCGCCGCCTCCGGCCAGATAAAGGTCGCAATGCCGAGCAGCACGAGCAGGATGCTGACGATGAGCGCCAGCCAGCCAAAGCCGGAACGGTCACGCATGATGCTCTTCCTCCTTCTGCGCCGCGTGAAGGATCCGCATGAATTCTTCACCGGTGATCGTTTCCTTTTCATACAGCACCTGCGCCAGCTGATCCAGCAGCGCACGGTGCTCCGTCAGCAGGCTGTGCGCCCGCTCATGCTCCGTGCGGACCAGCTCAACGACCTTGCGGTCGATCTCGCGCTGCGTCTGCTCCGAGCAGCTCATGGATGTATCGCCGCCCAGATACTGATTCCGCGTGGTCTGCATGGCGACCATGTCGAATTCATCCGTCATGCCGTACTGCGCGATCATGGCGCGCGCGATGCGCGTGGCCTGCTCGATGTCGTTCGAAGCGCCGGTCGTGATCTCGCCGAACGCGACCTCCTCGGCCGCGCGGCCGCCGGTCAGCGTGGCCAGCTTGGCCAGAAGCTCGCCGCGGGTCATCAGGTTCTTTTCGCCCTGCTCGACCTGCATGGTGTAGCCCAGCGCACCGGACGTGCGCGGGATGATCGTGATCTTCTGCACGGGCGCGGAATCCGTCTGCAGGGCAGCCACAAGCGCGTGGCCGATCTCATGATAGGACACGACGCGCTTTTCATGATCCGACAGCACGGCGTTTTTCTTCTGATAACCCGCGATGACAGTCTCGATGCTCTCCTCAAGGTCCGCCTCGGTGACGGTCTTGCGGCCGTCGCGCACGGCGCGCAGCGCGCCCTCGTTGATGATATTTGCAAGCTCTGCGCCGGAAGCGCCCGCCGCCATACGCGCGATGGTGTGGAAGTCCACATCGTCGCCCACACGGATTTTGCGCGCATGCACGCGCAGGATGGCCTCTCTGCCCTTCAGGTCCGGCAGCTCGACCGGCACACGGCGGTCAAAGCGGCCCGGACGCGTCAGCGCCGGATCGAGCGACTCGGGGCGGTTCGTCGCGGCGAGGATCATCACGCCGTTGTTGCCCTCGAAGCCGTCCATCTCGGTCAGCAGCTGGTTCAGGGTCTGCTCCCGCTCGTCGTTTCCGCCGAACTGACCGTCGCGCTTTTTGCCGATGGCGTCGATCTCATCGATGAACACGATGCACGGGGCCTTTTCCTTGGCCTGACTGAACAGATCGCGCACCTTTGATGCGCCCATGCCCACGAACATCTCGACGAATTCCGAGCCGGAAATGGAGAAGAACGGCACATTTGCCTCACCCGCGACAGCCTTGGCCAGCATGGTCTTGCCGGTTCCCGGAGGGCCGACGAGCAGGATGCCCTTTGGCATGGAGGCGCCGACGTCCGTATACTTCTTCGGATCGTGCAGATAATCGACGATCTCCGCGAGACTCTCCTTGGCCTCGTCCTCGCCTGCCACATCGCTGAAGTGGATACCGGCCGTGGACTGCACATAGACCTTGGCGTTGCTCTTACCGAAGGCCATAGCGTTCTTGCCGCCCGCCTGCTCCACGAGCTTCTTGCCCACATAACGGCCAAGCGCCAGGAACAGCAGCAGCGGCACAATGGACGTCAGGAAGAAGCTCAGCAGCGGCGACATCGTCTTCTGTACATCGCGGCTGAACGTCGCGCCGGAGGCATACAGGCGCTCCGTCAGGCCCGGATCGTCCATGATGCCCGTGCAGTAGACGGTCTTACCGCCCTTTTCCGTGTAATAGATCTCATCGTCGTCGATCTCGACCTTTTCAATCTGCTGCGACTCGATCTTGCTCATGAACGTACCGTAGTCGACCTCCTCGATGCTGCGGCGGTTCAGCAGCGGCGTTACGAGCAGATTGAACAGCGCAATGATCAGAAGCACGATGCCGTAGTAATACAGCAGGGGCTTTTTCGGTGATTTGACTTCCTTCATTCTGCAGCACTTCCTTTCCTCTGTTCATCCCGGATGGCCTCGAGCGCCACAAGCAGCGCATGGCGCGCCGCCTGCATGGCAAAGTCCATCGCATATTCCGCAAAGAGGAGCTGCATCTCCTCTCCGCTCTCATCGCCGCGGCGGACCTCGGTCTGCACGCGGCGGACAATTTTCCGGATCTCCTCAAACGCATCGGCGATCTCGCCGACCTGATGCGCGCGGCTGTGGCGCAGGCGCTCCGCAAGCGCACGGGCGCATTGCTCCGTCTCCTCGCGCGTCTGCGCAATGGCGGAATTCAGCTCTGTGCTCTCCATCTGCGCAGCTGACTGCAGCTTTGCATGCACGCCCGCAAGCTGGGCGTCTACCTCCGCCAGCTTTCCCGCCAGCATGTCCTGTTCCATGTTCCAGCACTCCTTTCCGTTTGCTTCCGTATTTTACCCCGTCAGCCCGAAAAACGCAATTTACACTTTCGCAGGCCTGTATAGACAAAAAAGCCGAAGTGTAAAGGTTTTTTACACTTCGACTCAGCTGTCAAATCCTTCAATCCTTCAATTTTTCCGGCAGGCGCGTCGCACCGCCCGGCGCAAAGGCGTTCATGCTGGCTGCCATCATCCGGTAGATATCGCGCACGGTCTCGTCGATGTGCGCCGAGTCCTCCTCCGTCCAGCTGCGCATCAGGCCCACCACAGCGTTGAGATGGTAGCGCAGCATCAGGCTCATCTGCTCGCGCGTACAGCCCGGCGGGAAATGCCACCGCCGCAGGATGCGCTCGATGAGCGAGTTGAACGACTGCATCACGAGCCGCTCCAGCTCTTCCCGATAGCCGGCGTGCATGGCCTTTTCCACAAACAGACGGGAGCTGAGCGACAGCGTGATCAGGTATTTCAGGCTCTCCTCCGGCGTACTCTGCATGGAGGCCTCCTGCATGTTGCGCTTCAGGTTTCGCTTCATCATCCACAGCAGCAGATCCGGGATATCCTCAAAATGATAGTAGAACGTCTGTCTTGTGATATGGCATTCGTTCACAATATCCGTCACGGTCAGCTTTTTGCCGTCCCGGCGCAGGAGCAGCCGCCCTGCCGCGGCTGCAATGAGCTCTTTGCGGTCATCCGGCATGCTTTTTCCCTCCCGTGCGGCGGCGCTGCTCCAGCGTTTCACGCAGCTCGCGCAGATGCTCGTTCAAGGGGCGCTCCGAGCGCAGTGGGAAGAAGAAGCTTGCCTTCTGCGCGGAGCGGTCGTGCACGCTGCGGACGTGTGCCTTGAGGTTTTCATACCTGACGATGACCTCATTCTCATCCGCGAGCTTCTTGATGCGGTGGATGAGCTTCGTGGAGTAGACGACGTCGATGAGGAACACGCCGTAAAACAGGCCGATGACAAAGGAGAACGCCAGGTTGCGCGAGAGCCAGTCAATGGCGTGCAGGATGCGCGGATGGATCAGGAAGTAATATGCGGCGCCGAGAAGGGCCCACGCCAGCGAGAATTTCGGGCAGATGAGACCCTGAATGTTGCCCCACTGCTTGCTGTAGTCCCACAGGCGGACATGGAAGCCCTTGAGGGCGATGAGACCGGCGAAATATTCCGTCACGGTCATGCACACCGCCATGATCAGGAACAGGACCACGCGATTCCAGAACGGGTCGCGGATGATGCTGAACTGCTCCAGCGAGGCGATCAGGTAGAGAAAGCACAGACCGCAGCCGTACAGCGGCAGATACGGCCCAACGCAGAAGCCGGGATTGATCCACTTCCGCTCCGGGTTCGCCGAGGAAAAGAAGCGGCGGAACAGCAGCTCCAGCACCCAGCCCAGCGTTGCACCGATGAAAAACAGGAAGGCAAGCGTCAGAAAAATATTCATGGTTCCTCCATGCGCCACGCGCTCGGTTTCGTCGACATCATTATATTCTGTTTTCGTCCGAAACGCAAGGGGTGATGATTCAGCTTGTCAAAAAGTCCCTCTGGGGCTTTTTTTCCAAGCTGCTTCCAGAATTGCAAAATATAATTTTGCTGTATCTTATTTTGCAATTCTGCCGCTGCGGCGGGTTATGGAACGTGAAAGGACACCCTGACGGTTTCCTTTCACACTTTTCTTCCCTTCGAAACTTTTGGCCTGGCAGATTTTTTGACAGTCTGGATTCCCGTGTAATGTTAACGCAATTTGCAGCCGCTCCGCCGCGCTCCAGATCAGGCGGCTCAGGCCGCAGCACACGAGCGCAGGCAGCAGCAGAAGCCCGGAAAGCGCCGCGCCCGTCCAGAAAACAGCGGCAGCGGCCGCCGTCCACAGCCTGCCCGTTCCCGTTTTGCGCATGGTCCCACCTCCGCAGAAGGATATATGCGCGCCGGACGCAGAAAAGAACCGTGCCGCATTGACAAATCTCCGATTTCGGGATATACTAAAGGTCAGAAAGGAGGCGTTCACAATGGATAACGAAAACGTCAAGCAGGAATGGAAGAAAGCCGGTTCCGATCTGGGTCACGCCTTCGCAGGTCTGGGCAAGATGCTCATCCGCACGGCCAAGGTCGGCATGGAAAAGGCCGATGAGTGGGCCAATAGCGACGATTCTCCCAAGGAGGAAAAGAAGCCCGAGGGGCAGGAATAATTCCGCACAAAAATATGCCGGGCGATCCCGCATGGCGAGATCGCCCGGTTTTTCTGTTTATTCCGATTCCTTATTCCGATTCCGCTTGCGGCTCCTCCGCGAATTCCGCAAACGCGCGGCCGAATTCCTCGGCGGCAAAGGCCCGCATCCGGGCGCAGTAGTCCCCATAGGCCGCAAGCAGACGCTCGGCCTTTGGAGAAAGCTCCGCGCCGCCGCCGTGCCGCCCGCCCGTCACCGAGACGAGCAACGGAAAGCCCAGCTCGCGCTCCGCCTGCTTTACGATGGTCCACGCCTTGGAATAGGCCATGCCCATGGTCATGGCCGCGCCCCGCAGGGAATGCGCCTCGCGCACATGGCGCAGGAGCTCCGCAACACCGGGGCCGAAGCATTTTGTTTCCCGAAAGATCCGGATGCTGATAACCGGCCTTAATTTCTTGTCCATAGCTTCAGTATACCACACCGCACGGGCCGCGTCAAGCGCGGCGGAGTTGACGAATCGGGCAGAATGTGCTATAGTCAGTGGCAAAGAGATCACAAGGAGTCGTGTCCTGTTATGCTATTTTCCGAAGCGCTGGAAATTCGCCCCGGCCTGACCGCCGTCATGGGCAGCGGCGGCAAGACCTCTCTCGTCTGCCGTCTGGCGGACGAGCTTTCCGCCGCGCGCGTCATCATCGCGACCTCGACGCATATGCGGCAGGTCCCTGCCCTGCAGACGCGCGTCTGCGCTGTTGTGCCCGGCACGCCCGCCATCGTGGGAACACCGTGCGGCGACGGCAAATTCGGCCCGCCGGAGCAGAGCTGGGCCGAGCTCTGTACGCTTGCCGACTATGTGCTCGTGGAGGCTGACGGCTCCCGCGGGCTGCCGCTCAAGGCTCACCTGTCCCACGAGCCGGTCCTGCCGCAGGAGGCCGGGCAGGTCATCGCCGTGCTCGGGCTGACGGGGCTTGGCCGCCCTATTGCAGAGGCTGCGCACCGGCCGGTGCGCTATGCCGGGCTGGCTGGCTGTGCACCGGAGGACATTGCCACGCCGGAGCGCGCCACGCGCGTGCTCGAGACCGAGGCACTTCACACGCGGGTGCTGCTCAATCAGGCCGATGCCGCCGACGGCACGGCCCTGCTGGCCCGTCTGCACTGCCCGGCCACCCTTGCCAGCCTACGAAAAGGAGAGATCGTATCATGCTCGTTCTGATCCGCGGCGCCGGAGACCTCGCCTCCGGCATTGCGCTGCGTCTGCACCACGCCCATCTATCCGTCGTCATGACGGATCTTCCGCAGCCGACCGCCATCCGGCGGACCGTCTGCTTTTCGCAGGCCATCGTCTACGGCAGCATGACGGTCGAGGACGTCACGGCCCGCTTCTGCGCCGCACCGGAGAACGCCGCCGCCATTCTGGCCGCGGGAGAGCTCCCCGTTCTGGCCGATCCGGAGGCGAAGTGCCGCACGGCCCTGCGCCCGGATGTCGTCGTCGACGCCATTCTGGCCAAAAAGAATCTCGGCACGCGCATCACGGACGCGCCCTGCGTCATCGGCGTCGGTCCCGGCTTCACGGCGGGCGAGGACTGCCATGCCGCCGTGGAGACCATGCGCGGCCACACGCTCGGCCGGGCGCTGTATCACGGCTCTCCCCTGCCGAACACGAACATTCCCGGCCTCATCGGCGGCTTTGCCGGAGAGCGTGTGCTGCGCGCCCCGGCGGACGGCATTTTTGTGCAGAAGCTCGAGATCGGCGCGTCCGTCCACACCGGTGACGTGGCGGGTACGGTGAACGGCGTGCCCATGCTCTGCCAGATCGATGGCATGCTGCGCGGCATCCTGCCGGACGGCACCCCCGTCACGCGCGGCATGAAGTCCGGCGATGTCGACCCGCGCGGAAAGCGCGAATACTGCGGCCTTGTCTCGGACAAGGCGCTTGCCATCGGCGGCGGCGTTCTGGAAGCGATCCTTTCGCTCACCGGAGCGCTCCGCGCCTGAGGGAGGCCGTTATGGAAAGCCGCGGAAGACGCGTTCACTCCATTGAAAAGGCCATTCGCCTGCTGGACTGCTTCTGGGAAGCGGACAGTCCCCTCTCGCTGCACGAGCTGGAGCAGCGGACCGGCTGGGCCAAGAGCACGATCCACGGATTGCTTGCCACCATGTTGGACTCCGCCGTCGTGGAGCAGAATCCGACCGACGGGAAATATCGCCTCGGCTATCATCTTTTTGAGCTGGGCAGCGCCGTCCGGCAGGGCTGGAGCGTTCCGGAGCTTTGCCGCCCCCATCTGCGCGCCATGGCCGCGCGCCTCGGCGAGTCGGTCCATCTGGCCCGCCTGTCCGGTGACGAGCTCATCCTCGTCGCCTGCGAAGCCCCGCAGCGCGGCTTCCACATGACCTCGGAGACGGGCACGCGCCTGCCGGTGCACGCCAGCTCGCAGGGCAAGGCCATTCTGTCCGCCATGCCGGTCTACGAGGCCGAGGCCCTGCTGCGCAGGCGGCCGCTGCAGGTCTGCACGCCGCACACCGTGACGGCCCCGGAGCAGCTTCTGGCGCAGCTCCCCGCCATTCGCCGCGGCGGCTATGCCGAGGAGCACGAGGAATACCGGCTGGGCCTGAAATCCGTGGCCGCGCCCATCTACGAGGGTGACGGGCCATGCCGCTATGCCATCGGCGTCATCTGCATTGCCGGAACACCGGCTGCAGAATTCGCCTCCATGCGAGCCGCCGTGATGGAAACGGCGCAGAATCTCTCCGCCCTGCTGGGCCATCGCGCCCCGGGCGGTATATAAGAGGGGGATCCTATGCAGTATGAACCAACAACGCCGCAGCAGGACGGCTTTTCCATGCCCGCGGAGTTCTCTCCGCATCAGGGCTGCATTCTGATCTGGCCGGAGCGCCCCGGCTCGTGGAAAAACGGCGCAGCCTCCGCACGCAAAGCGTTCCGCAGCGTCATCGCCGCCATTGCCGAGAGTGAGACGGTCTATGTCGCCGTGAATCCGCACTCGCGCCCCTCGGCCGAACGGATGCTCGCCGGAATGGCCAACGTCCGCCTGCTGGACCTTGATAGCGACGATGCCTGGGCGCGCGACGTTGCCCCGACATTTGTCCGCCGGGCCGCCGACGGCGCGGTGCGCGGCGTCAACTGGCGCTTCAACGCCTGGGGCGGCGAGGTCGACGGCCTGTACGCCCACTGGGAGAAGGACGATGCCTTCGCGGGCGGCCTGCTGGATATGCTCGGCTTTCGCGGCTATAATGCCGCACCGTTCGTGATGGAGGGCGGCGCCGTCCACAGCGACGGCGAGGGCACGCTGCTCGTCACGGAGGCCTGCCTTCTGAGTGCCGGGCGCAATCCGCAGCTCACGAAGGACGAGATCGCCGCGGCGCTCTGCCGCATGCTCGGTGCGAAAAAGATCCTCTGGCTGCCTCGCGGCATCGACGGCGACGAGACGAACGAGCACGTCGACAACGTCTGCGCCTTTGTGCGGCCGAGTGAGGTCGTGCTCGCGTGGACGGACGACCCCACAGACCCGCAGTATGCCTGCTCGCAGGCCTGCCTGCATTATCTGGAGGGCGAGACGGACGCGCAGGGCCGCCGCATCCGCGTGCATAAGCTGCCCATCCCGCGCGTGCCAGTCCTTGTTACACAGGAGGACCTCGAGGGCTATACGTTTGAAGACGGCGAGGACGTCCGCGAGGTCGGAGAGCGGCTGGCCGCATCCTATGTGAACTACTACTGCGCGAACGGGGCCATTGTGCTGCCCGCATTCGGCGGTGAAAACGCCGCGTCGGACGCGCAGGCCGCGGCCATTCTGGCCGGGCTGTTCCCGGAGCGCCGCATCATCTCCGTCTATGCCCGCGAGATTCTGACGGGCGGCGGCAACATTCACTGCATCACGCAGCAGATCCCGGAAGGAGCGAAATTATGAGAAATATCACCGTGGCAGCCATCCAGATGCGCTGCGTCCCCGATCCCGCTGAAAATCTGCGCACGGCCGAGCGCCTCGTGCGGCAGGCCGCCGGGCAGGGTGCGCAGGTCGTCCTGCTGCCGGAGCTGTTTGAGCGGGAGTATTTCTGCCAGCAGCGCCGCTACGATTTTTACGCCTATGCCACGCCGACGGACGAAAATCCCGCCGTGCAGATGGGAATCCGTCTGGCGCGGGAGCTGCACATTGTGCTGCCCATCAGCTTCTTTGAGCGCGACTGCAACAATTTCTACAACACCGTTGCCTGCATCGACGCGGACGGCACGCTGCTCGGGACATACCGCAAGACGCACATTCCCGACGACCATTATTATCAGGAAAAGTTCTATTTCACGCCCGGCGACACCGGCTTCCGCGTGTTCCGGACGAAATTCGGCTGCATTGGCGTCGGCATCTGCTGGGATCAGTGGTTCCCGGAGACGGCGCGGTCCATGGCCCTGCTCGGGGCAGAGCTGCTGCTCTACCCCACGGCTATCGGCTCGGAGCCGATCCTGGAATGCGACTCCATGCCGCACTGGCAGCGCTGCATGCAGGGCCACGCCGCGGCGAATCTCATGCCCGTCATTGCGGCCAACCGCATCGGCACGGAGGCCGTGCTCCCCTGCCCCGAAAACGGCGGCCAGCGCTCGGAGCTGTGCTTCTACGGCTCGTCGTTCCTGACGGATGAGACCGGCGCGCTGCTGCAGTGCGCCCCGCGCGATGCGGAGGCCGTGCTGCTGCAGACCTATGATCTTGACGCGCTGCTCGAGAGCCGCAGCTCATGGGGCCTGTTCCGTGACCGCCGCCCGGAATATTACGGCGCTATCACCCACCGCGCGCAGGATAGTCTGACGCGATAAAGTAATTTAAAAAACCATACCGGCAGCTGTGAATGAACAGCAGCCGGTATGGTTTTATTATTTTCGGCGCAGATACTGCGCCACAGTGTCCGGCTCCGGGAAGAGGGAGGCCTGATGGATGTTGACCTGTTCGAGCTGCTGCACGATGGCCGCCTTGCAGCCTGCCGGGATCCGCAGCTCCTTGAGCACATGCTTGCGGAGCTTCCGGTCACTGTCCGTCTCGTCCGTGTCGAGGCCCGACAGCAGGAACGCGCCGTCCTGCCGGAGGATGCGTGGGTTGTCCTGATTGCTCTGGACAAAGACGGGGCGCAGCAGGTCAAACGGGCGGATATCGCGCGTGAAGGCGTTGTTCTCCTTCTGAATGTCGTAATACAGCCGCTCGAGGACGGCGTCGTCATATTTCTGGTTGCTCTTCTGCGGGAATTTGCCCGGCCGGAGCATGTAGCGGTACGACAGAGCCTCGAGATGGCGCTGATCCGCATGGCTCAGCTCCGGCAGATGGGACAGCATCTGCACACGGTCACTGGAGGCATAGGCCACATCTGCGGCCTCCACACAGAACACGATGACCTTGCCGTCGCAGTCAGGCTCCGCTGCGCAGGCAAAATACAGGGCAACGAGCGGATTTGCCGTGATATCGAGCAGGCGCGTCGGCGCACCGTAGTGCTGCATGTACGTCAGCTTTTCCAGATAGCGGCGGCCCGCGAACGGAGCCGGGCAGCGCACCTGCAGCTCATGGAAATAGAAGTCCTCCGGCTTTTCCCCGGTGCGATAGACACCGGGTGCGAGCAGGTAGCGCTCATTTGCCGCGCCGCGGTAGAAGAAGCGCAGCCGCTCACGGGAAAGCGCCTGCTCTGCGCTCCCTGCCTCCGGGAAGCAGGCGTCATAGAACGCCGCGGAATAGGCCCGGCTTCTGGCCGCCGCCAGCCCGGCAGCGTCGCCGCCCTCGAACAGGCGGATCTGCTCCCCGGCATCCGGCTCCCGCAGCGCCTCGGTCAGGCCCTCCCGGTCCGGCGTTGCGTCAGCGGCAAGCCGCTTCCGGAAGCCCTCCAGCTCCGCATTCTCCGGGAAAAACGCCTGCAGAAATTCCTGCAAATTCTGACATTCCTTCATGAAAACGCGCCCTCTTTCTCTCTGATTTGCGCGGGGAATGGGCCTCAGTCGCCCAGGGGGATCTTCGTGTTTGGGTCCGGGCCGAGCGTACCGTGCTCGGGAATGGTGCAGTAGGAGACGGGCTTTCCGCCCTCAAATGTGATCTGGTAGCCGTGACCAGGGTCCGGTGTCCAGACGAAGCGATGCGGCATACCGGGGAACCAGCGGTACATCAGCCCGCCGATCACACCGCCGTGCGCGACGATGACCGTGTCCTTCCCCTGCGCCAGAATGGGGGCAAGCGCCTGCAGCGCGCGGTCCGTCAGGCCGTTCCAGCTCTCGCCGCCGGGGCAGACGTTGTTTTCATAATCGCCGCTGCACCACGCGCGGAAGGCCGGGTCGTCCTTCAGGTCCGCGTAGGTCTTTCCTTCGAATTCGCCGAAGCGCATCTCCTGCATGCCGGGGAGCGTGCCGTGCGGCCGGTCGCCGTACAGGGCGGCAAACGTCTGCTCCGTGCGGGTCATGCCGCTGGTAAAATACTGCTCCGCCTCCGGATAGCCGCCGCCGTCGCGCAGCGCGTGCAGGGCCTCGATGCCATCAGGCAGCAGCGGCAGGTCCATCGCGCCATAATAAAGCCTGCGGATGTTGCCCTCCGTCAGGCCATGCCGAATCAGGGTCAATTTCACTTTAACCGTTCCTCCAGTCCGCAAAATATCCGGCTGACGTGCTCCGCTCGGGCCGCAAGGCCCTGCAGCACCGCGCCGTGCACCTCGCGCCAGCGGCGCTCCGCCGCATCGAGCGGCACGACACCGGAGCCGATCTCGCGCGAGATGACAAACGCCTCCTGCGTCAGCGGCAGCAGGCGGTCCAGCACCTGCTGCGCCGTCTCGCCGCGGTCGGAAGCCGCGCGCGTCAGCGCCTCGAGATGGCGGCAGCAGCGCACGGGCGCTTCGGGCCAGCCATCCCTCAGGTCGAACACCGGTCCGACCATACCATGCGACGCCGCCCAGGTGAGCTTTCCCTGCCACGCGCCGCCCAAGATCAGGATCATTTTCTTACCTCACAAGACACAAGACCGCAGCCCCGGCCAGCTCGCCGAGCGTCAGACCGAAGCCGGAAATATCACCGGACATGCCGTCCAGCTGCCGGAAGCCGCGCCAGACGGCAAGGCAGTAGCCCGCCGCCGCAGCAAGCGGCGCAAGCCCGGCCGCCCCGCAGAGCACAGGCGGCACAACGCAGGCCGCCAGCAGGCACACGAGCGGGAACACGAGCTGCAGGCCCGTTCCGCGCTGCATGGCGGCATACTGGCTCGTACCCATCGGGCGCAGGCGCTGCACGGCAACGGAAGCGCAGGCGCGGCTCGCCACGGGGAGCGCCCCGAGCGGCAGCAGACGCAGCCACGGTGTGCCCGCAAACAGCGCGCACTGGCCCGCGGCCAGCAGGACCATGCAGATGACGGCGAAGGCGCCGCAGTGCGAATCCTTCAGAATTTTCTGCCGCGTGGCAAGGTCGCGGCGCGACAGCAGGGCATCGCAGACGTCCATATAGCCGTCGAGATGCAAAAAGCCCGTGACGAGCCACGGCGCAGCGGCCAGCAGCACCGCCCGCAGCGGCGCAGGGCAGCCGAGGCGCTGCAGCAGCCATGCCATCGCCGCCCACACGAGCCCGACTACGCCGCCCGTGAGCGGCAGGCAGGCGACCATGTGCGGCCGTGCCTTCTCGTCCCAGATGCGGCACGGGCACGGAATGGCCAGAAACATGCCCCATGACATCATAAAGCCCGTGAACCAGCGCTTCACGGCAATTCCCCCTTCCAAAGATGCGGCAGTCCGGCCGTGACCTCGCAGACCGTGTCGAATTCCGCCGCTAGCGTGCGGCAGACGCACGCAAGGCCGCTGCGGTAGCGCTCCGTCCATTCGTCATAGGCCGCACCATCGCGGAAAATATCGTCGCAGACGCAGACCAGATGCGCCGCACGGCAGCTGAGCGCCAGCAGCTCCTGCGCTGCCCGCTCTGGGGCGGCGGCATCCGGCTGCGCGCCGGAGAACATCTCGTTTGCAAGCAGGGCCGTCACGCTGTCAAACAGCACGCAAGCCCTCTCCGGCAGTGCGGCGCGCTCCAGCGCCCGGCCGCACTCGACCGTGCTGAAGCCCCAGCCCGCGCGCTCGTCCAGATGGCGGGCGATGCGGGCGCGGTCCTCGCCGTCCACCGGCTCCATCGTCGCCCAGTAGATCATGGGTGCACCAGCGGCAAGCTGGACGCAAAGCCGCTGCGCAAGGCCGCTTTTTCCGCTTTTGCTGCCGCCGACCAGTAAAATTTTCATGGCGTGTCCACGCGGAACGCATCCGGCGTGCGGATGGACTCCAGATAATCGTCGTTGATGGCGGCCTCCGCAAACGTCGCCATGCCATTCATGACGGCGCAGGCGGCCTTCAGCACCTGAAAGGCCAGCGGACAGCCGCTCCCCTCGCCCAGCCGCATGCCGAGCTGCAGGAAGGGCGCAAGGCCCAGCTCCTCCGCAGCGCGGCGGTAGCCCGGCTCCTTTGAGGCATGGGACAGGAAGATCGCATCCCGCGCAGCCGGGCACAGGCGCACGGCGCACAGGGCTGCGACCACGGAGATGAGCCCGTCGGCTACGGCCGGGACATGCGCTGCGGCAAGGCCGAGGAACGCGCCCGTCATGGCCGCAAGGTCCAGACCGCCGACGGCTGACAACACGCCGACGGGGTCTGCCGGGTCCGGCCGGTGCAGCGTGAGCGCACGCCGGATCACGTCCTTTTTCTTCCGGAAGGCATCGTCCGTCAGGCCCGCGCCGCGGCCGGTCAGCTCCTCCGGCGCAAGGCCGGTCAGCGCCGCCAGAACGGCGGCCGACGTCGTGGTGTTGCCGATGCCCATCTCGCCGATGCCGACGGCCTGCATACCGTCCTGCGCGGCGCGCTGCGCCTGCTCCATGCCGACGGAAATGGCCGTCAGCGCCTGCTCCCGCGTCATGGCGGGCTCCCGCGCGATATCGCCGGTGGAGCGGCGGATCTTCCGATCCACGATCTCCGGGCAGCGGACATCCGCGTCGATGCCGACGTCCGTCACGACGACGGAATCGCCAAAGGCCGCCGCCAGGGCGGACATGCCCGTGATATGCCGTGTCATATTGATAGACTGACTGAGCGTGACCGAGACCGGCGTTGCCGAAACGCCCTCGGCCGTAACGCCGTTATCCGCCGCGAACACGAGCACGCGGCAGCGGTCGATCCGATTTTTCACCCGGCCGGTCAGTCCTGCCAGCCGGATGGAGACATCCTCCAGCGCGCCGAGGCTGCCCGGCGGCTTGGCCAGCTCCGCCTGACGGCGGGCGGCAGCGTCCATCGCGGCGCGGTCCGCCGGGCGGATGGAGCGCAGAAAGGTCTGAAATTCCTGCTCTGTCATGGTTCCTCCAGATAGCCCCGCGCGCAAAGCCAGCGCAGCGAGGGCTCACAGTTCTGATTTTCGATCGTATAATCCGCCGCCGGGCTCAGCTCCGCCAGCGCGGCAAGGATATCCGGCATCGGGATCATGCCCTGCCCGAGCGCGTCGTGCAGGTCCCAGTCGCCGTCGTTGTTGTGCAGGTGCACATGGCGCAGCCACGGGGCCATCGGCGCGATCCAGTCCAGAGGCGGCGTTTCGCTCACGCGGGTATTGGCATGGCCGACATCGAGGCACAGGCCGAAGCGCGGGTCATCGACGCCCGCAGCGATCTGCACGAGCATATCCGGCCCCGGCTCCATCACGTTTTCCAGCGCAAGGCAGAGGCCGCCCGGGGCATCCCGGAGAAATTCCCGCCAGAATTCGACGGAACGGGCCGTGAACCACTCCGGAAAATAGACAAGCGGGATATAGCCGCTGTGCACCACGATGCGCCGGATGCCGAGCGCCAGCGCCGCCTGCACGGTCTGCCGGAAGCGCAGCATGACGACCTCGCGCACGCGCGGGTCGATGGCGCAGGGCGACAGCTCCGCAAACGGCGCATGCAGCCAGAGAGAGCCGATCCCGCTGCAGCGCGCCCGCGCAGCCTCCATGGCCGCAGGTTCTTCCAATTTCCGCGCCTCGCAGAAATCCGTCAGCTCCAGCCCAAGGCCCCATTTCCGGGCCAGCGAAGCCGCATTTTCATCCATCCCGGAGAGGAATAACTTTCCCTGTAAACTCTGCATACCTTCCCCTCACTTTCCATGCCACACCGCACAATTCAGCAATCGCATATCGTGCGGTGTTGCTCAAGGAAGCTCTGATTAAATCAGCAAGAGTGGATGGCGAGAGATTTTCTGTCAAGTCAAGGTTTGAAAAATGCAGGAATACTTTGTGTATTTCAAGTTTTTCAAACCGATGGATTGGCGGAAAATATCCGCCATCCACCGCAGATGATTTATTCAGAGTTTCCTCAAATATGATATCACAAAAAGAGGCGGATGCCAACATCAATCTCGATGCGGCATCCGCCATTTTCCCGGCATTCCCGCACCGCCGCAGAGCGGCGCGGGAGCGCCATAGTCTCAGGGAATCTCCGAACCAATCGTCTGCGGCTGAGCCGCGAAGCTTCTGCCGATTGATTCAGCGCTTTCCTTACTTGCCGAGGGAAGCGAAGCGCATCAGCAGCGTTGCGACCTCTGCGCGGGTCGCCGTGCCCTGCGGCTCGAGGCGGCCGTTGCCCATACCGCGCAGCAGGCCGACGGCAACTGCCCAGCGCACCGCTGCGAGCGCATAGGAGCTGACCTGCATCCCATCGGAGAACTGCGACAGATCATCGCGTGCGCCGGTGACAGCGCCGATCTTTTCCGCATAGCGGACGATCATCGTGACCATCTGCTCGCGGGTCACCGGGGACTCGGGGTCGAACGCCGTGGTGGACACGCCGTTGATCACGCCGGCCGCATAGGCCCAGCGGACTGCATCGGCATACCAGGCATCGGCAGCGACATCCGCAAACGGGAGCGCCGCGGAGCTTGCCGGGCTGCCTGCCACGCGCCAGAGCACCATGGCGAACATCGCGCGGCTCATCTGGCCGTTCGGGCGGAACGTACCGTCCTCAAAGCCGATGAACAGATGGTTCGTGATGGCATAGTCCGTGCTGAGGTGATACCACTGCGCGGGATCAAGATCCGGGAAGGCGCGGCTCGGGCAGTTCGCACCGCCGTCACACACCGGGGCCTTGCCCGTCACCGTGACGACACACTGGCTGTAGGTGTGGTTGCTGTCGCCCGTCGTGAGGACGTAGACGCCTGCGGTGTCAAAATGCCAGGCAAACGTGCCGTCCGCGGCCGTCCTGCCGAGCAGCTCGCCGCCGCAGAAGATCTGCACGCCCTCTGCCGGAGCAACACCGGTTCCCATCTGGTACACCGTTGCCGTGAACGTCTCGCTCGCCGCTGCGGTGAGCGCGGTCTCGTGGAACCAGACGTTGTACTTATAGCCGTAGTAGCTGTCGGAGTCGGCCGTCGACTCATTGGCAAACACGCCGTAGATGCCGCCGGCCGTGACGGGGACCGTCAGCGGGGAGGACGTATCATACGCGCCGTTCACGAAGTAATACTGGCCCCAGTATGCCACTGCCGCATTGGCCGCGTTGAAGTCTTCCGGGCCAGTCAGGCTGCCGATGTAGCCATATTCGCTGACCGTGAGGACATAGTCCTCGCCGAAGCCCTGCTGCAGCGCCTCTGCGACCGTGCTGGAGGAAGAGACCTCCAGCGTGCGGTCGATCGCGCCGATGCCGTTCACGCCCGTTAGGCGGACCGTGACCGTCGCCTTGAAGGGCTTCTCCGTCACATGGACGCGGCACTGGCTGTAGGTGTGCAGCTCGTCGCCGGTCGTGAGCACATAGTCGCCCGCATGCTCAAAGCGGCAGATAACCTTGCCGTTCTCATCGCTGACGCCCATCACATTGCCGTCCGCGTAGACCTTCACGCCTGCCTGCGGCACAGCGGTATTGCCCTGCATCTGGCAGACCGTGACGTCAAAGGCCGTCTCGGCCTCGACGGTAACGCTGCGCTCGTGGATCCAGACGTTGTACTTGTAGCCGTAGTTCTCGCCGGTCGTGTTCTTCTCGTTGGCGAAGATGCCGTAAACTGCGCCGTCCGTGACAGGGACCGTCAGCGGAGAGGACGTGTCATACGCGCCGTCGATGTAGTAATACTGACCCCAGAACTCAACGCCTGCATTGGCGGCGTTGAAATCGTCCGGGCCGGTCAGGCTGCCAATGTAGCCATAGCCGCTGACCGTGAGCGTGTAGTCCTCGCCAAGGCCCTCCTGCAGAGCCTCTGCCACGGTCTTATCCGACGTTGTGTCGAACGTGCGGTCCACTGCGCCGACGCCGTTCACGCCGGTCAGCACGACCGTGACCGTCGTCCTGACGGGAGGCTGATCGCCGCCCGGGTTCGGACCGTCCGTGCCGAGGACCGTCATGGTGGCGGAGACCTTCTGACCGGTCAGCTTGGAGAAGTAGTCGTCATACCATGCGCCGGACGTAATCTTCTTGGCATACTTGGCAAAGACGGCATGCTCCAGCACGCTCTCAACGGTGACGGACGTGTTGTACTTCGGCTGCGTCAGCACCAGATTCTCATGGGCAATGACGGCCGGATTGCTGGACTTGAACTTGTTGTACTGCTCCTGACCGCCGACGGAGGAATAATCCGCCTGATCTCCGGCCACGATGCCAGCACCATGCGCGTCGCGGTAGTCATACAGCCACGTCAGGCCGCCGTTCTCGCCCGCAACGGCCTCGCGGAAGGCGTGGAGGCTCTTCGTCACGGCGTACTGCGACTCATTCGCTCCGTCGTTCAGGCCGTCCCAGTAGTGGGCCTTGGCCTGCTCCATGAGGTTCAGCGCATCGTCAAGCTCCGCCTTTGTCAGCGGCAGGACCTTGAGGGTGATCTGCTTCTGCACGGAGACGTCCTTCGTCTTGTGCTGCATGGTGACGGTCAACGTCACCTCCGCCGCGGCCTCGCCGGGCATCGGGCGGTAGATATTGGCGCGGTAGGCGTTGATCTCGGCCACATCCGGATCGCCCGAGGTGACGATGAACTTATAATCGTCATAGTTCTCGATGCCGGTGGCGCGTGCCGTGAGGAGCTGGATGTCGCCGTTCACGGCCTCGGGGTCGATGACCTCGCCGGTCACAACATAGGTCAGCTTCGTGACGAGATAGTTCTCGTCAAGCTCCTTCTGCATCTGCTGACGCAGCGGCTCGAGATCCTCGGCCGGGAGCGTCAGACGGAAGCCCTCCGTCTGCATAGTGCCCTCGTTGAGCTGGAACGTCAGGGTCGGATAGAGATGGACCTTCGTGTCAACGCTCGGGCGTGTGACGCGGCCCGTCAGGACTTCGCCCGCCGTGCTGCCCTCGATGGAGATCAGCTTGGAATCGGATGTCCAGGCGAACGTGACGAACGGATAAGCGCCGGTACGCTGCGGGAGCTGCAGGTCGGAGATAATCTCCGCTTCGCTTGTATTCTGATTGCGGATGGTATCGAACGTAACGGAGGCCGCCGCCTTTTCGAGGTAATCCCGGACGGTGTCCAGATCCCAGTTCAGGATGACCATCGCCGTGATATCCGCGCTGCTCTCGCCGCGCGTAAGCGTCAGCTCCACGCCGGAGACGCGGGCAAAGTGCGCCGCAAGGCCCAGCGTTGCGGGGTCCGCGTTGAAATAGGTGATCTTGCCGTCGGCCGCGATGCCGGTCGTCTGCGCCACATCCATCGGATAATCGAGCGCGCCGGGGTCCTTCACGGTGACGGTGATGCCGTCAAGGTTATTTCTGCTCAGATAGTTTTCCACATAGGTGCAGAGGTTCGTATCCGTACCGGGGACCGGGTTCAGCGTGGACTTGCTGTCCAGCAGGGACTTGGCCGCCGTGACGAGCTCGTCGTTCTGCGCCTTCAGGGACTTCACCGTGATGAGGAAGGTCTTCGTGCCGGTCTCGCCGCCATAGGCCAGCGTTGCCGTCAGCTTCACATAGACCGTGCCCGTGGACGGGAGCGTCACGACGCCCTCCGGCGTGATGACCGCGCCGTTCGAGCTGGCCCAGGTGATCGTGCCGTCAAAGCCCTCGACCGTCGAAGCAAGCGCCAGTGTGCAGTTCTCGGTGACGAGCGTCGGCTCGACCGTGAGCTTTTCCGCCGCGCGCGCAATGGCCTCGGCCGCCGCCGTGTTGACCACATGCGTGCCGCCCTGCCATGCCAGCAGCGGATAGCCGCCGTTGCGGCCGTCGTCCTGGTGGAAGGCTTCATTGCCGAGCGCGAGAACGAAGGCAGTCTCCTTCATCTCCGCGGCAGTCTTGGCCGTCGCTTCGACATTGACGCCGTCCTTCGTGTTGCCGGTCGCAGCAGAGGCGGAGCCTTCGAGATAATAGCTGTTCCGAATTTCGGCCGCATATTCGCCGACGAGCGCGCCGCAGGAAGCGCCCTTGACGCTGCCGGTGTTATAGCAGTTCGTGACCGTGGGATCCGTGCCGCCGGTGTGCTTGCCCGCGATGCCGCCGACGCAGGTCGCGCCGGTGACGGAGCCGGTATTGTAGCAGTTCAGGATCTGCACGCTGCCGTTTTCGGTGTAGCCGACGATGCCGCCGACATAACCGCGGTTGTTGCTGCCACCGTTGATCGCGCCGGTGTTATAGCAGCCCGTGATGGGCGCGTAGCTTGCGCCGACGATGCCGCCGACCTTCGCGTCGGAATAGGCGCTGCTCAGCGTGCAGGTCACGCTGCCCTCGTTGCCGCAGTTCACGATCGCACCGCTGGCATAGACGCGCGCGGCGATGCCGCCCGTCACGCCGCCGTAGGAGGCCGCATTCGTCACGTTCACACGGCTGACGCAGCCCTCGATACGGCCGTAGCTCTGGTTGGCGAAGGCGCCGATCGCGCCGTTGCCCTCGATCATACCGACAAGCGTGACATTCTTGATCACACCGTCCGCGCCGAGATAGCCGGACAAAGCGCTTGCGGATTCATAGGTCGCATTGTTATCGCAGCTGTAGTAGCCGCTGATCGTCTTGCCGTTGCCGTCCAGAATGCCGCCAAACTGCGCGCTGTATTTGCCGATACCGCCCCAGCGGTTGGCCTTCGGAGCCTCCGTGCTGTTGAGCACGAGGTTCACCATGATACGGGCGTTGATTGCCGTCTCACCGCTGTTGACCTTCGCAGCAAACCACGCAAGCTCCTCCGGCGTCTTGATGAGATACCACGTCACGCCGTTTTCGGTCTTCGTCTCCGGTGCGGTATCGGAGGCCTTGCCCGTCCAGACATTGCTGCCCTCCTCGAGTCTGACCGTAACGGTCAGGTCCTTGCCCGCGACCGTGAAGGAACCGGCCACATTCAGATAGCCGTCCAGCATAACGGTGTAGGAATAGGTGCCGTCCGGCAGGCTGTAGACACCGTTCACCGCCGTCTGCTCGCCGCCCTCGGCATGTGTCACGGTAATGTCCGCGCCGCTCAGCGTGCTGCCGTCTTCCGCCTTCACCGTGGCAAAGCGCACATTATGGCGCGCCGCCTGCTGCAGCGTGACGCTCAGGCTGTCGTTTTCGCCCGTGACCGTCAGGCTGCCCGCCGCGGTCTCATAGCCGAACAAGCTCGCCTCATAGGTGTAGCTGCCCTTCGGGAGGCGCCATGCGCCGTTCACGGCGCTCCACTGCTTGCCATCGGCATCGCGAAGAACGAGCTTTGCCTCGGCCGGGGTCAGCGTCACGCTGACGGGATAGGTGCGGACCGAGAGGGTGACCGTGATGGTGCGGCCTGCGCCGTCGATCGTAAAGCTTCCGGTCACATCGTCGCACTCATCGCGCGTGACAAGATAGGTATAGCTTCCGGAGACAAGGCGATAGGTGCCGTCCTCCTCCGGGGTCTGCTCCACGTTCTGCGCATCGTAGACATGGACGGAAGCGCCGGTCATGTTGACGGAGAACGCCACGATGAGCTTGGCATCCGCATCCTGCCAGGCAAGGACGGGATAGCCGCTGTTCTGATTCTTCGCGTCGTTCACGAATGCGCCGCCGAGCTTCAGCACGGTGTCGAGCGACTTCAGCTGCTCTTCCGTGAGGGCAGTTGTGTCGCCGGAGCCTCTGCCGATGGCCTGCATGCCCGTGAGGTAATAGCAGTTCGAAACGGAGCCGTCGTCGTTGTAGCCGATGAGCGAGCCCGCATAATTATGGTTGCCCGCTGCGGCCAGTGTGATCGCACCGGCATTGTAGCAGGACGTCACGGTCGTGTTCGAATCCGTCTGGCCGAGAATGCCGCCGACGCGGTTGCCGGTGGCGGAGCCGACGTTATAGCACTCGCTCAGCGTAGTATAGTAGGCAGTGCCAACGATACCGGCCGAGAAATTGTTCGTACCATTGCTGATCGTGCCGAAGTTCGCGCAGCGCAGGACGGTCGAGCGCGCAGCGGACTTGCCGTTCAGACGGCCGACGATACCGCCGACATTCCGGCTCGTACCGGTGACCGTGGCATAGTTCGCGCAGGCCTCGATCGTGGCGCTGTCCGCCTGACCGGCGATGCCGCCGACATAGCCGCGGCCGGAGATGCTGCCGCGGACCGTCAGTCGGCGCACGGTCGCGCCGGTATCCAGGCAGCCAAACAGGCCGGCATAATCCGTCGTCTGCGAGACGAGCAGGTTATCGATCGTGTGATACGCACCGTCAAAGCTGCCCGCAAAGCGGCGGGCATCGCTGCCGATCGGCGTGAAGGCCACATTGCCCATGTCCAGATTGGCTGCGAGTGTCACATGCTTTCCGGCAAAGGCATTGCCGGAGGCGACCTGTGCGGAGAGATAGGCCAGCTCCTCGCCGTTCGAGATGAGATAGGGATCGGCCTGCGTACCGGTGCCGCCCGCAAAGCCGTCTGCCACCGTTCCATCCCACTCGATGCCGGGGACCATGGTGACCTTGACCGTCGTGTCGGCCTCGCCGAGCGTGAACGTGCCGCGTGCCGTCTTATAGCCCGCAGCCTTCACCTGATAGGAATAGTCCGCCGGGAAGAGCAGGTAGGAGCCGTCCTCCTCGGCCTGCATAACATTGTCGCCGTGCTTCACGGTAACGGCCGCCGTCGTGCCTGCGGCAAGGCCCGTGATCGAGAACGCCGCCTTATGGCGTGCAAGCTCCGTCATGGTCACAGGGACCTCAACGGCCGCATCCGTCACGGTAAAGCTGCCGGTGGCCTGCGCATAGCCGAAGGCCTCGGCCGTATAGCGGTACTCGCCCGCCGGAACGCTGGCCTTGCCGTCCGTCACGGCATAGGAAGCATCCGCGCTGTCCGTCAGCGTAAAGGCCGTGCCTGCAGGCGCGCCCGTGAACGTGACGCCATAGTACGTTTTGCAGCTGAAGTCCTTCAGATAGAGCGTGTCATCGTTCTGATCGCCGCCGTAGTCCTTGGAATACCCGATGGTCACGACGTCATTCGCCGCGACCTCCATCGTGTAGGTCTGGAAGGACGTCATCGCACCGGAATACGAAGCCTTGCTGGACTGCGTCAGGTTCGTTCCGTTCTTCGTGACCGCCATGTAGTCATAGTTGGACTCGCTGGAGACCTTATAGGAGAAGCGGAACGTACCGCCGCTCCGGAAGGTCAGCTTGAGGGCGGAAGTCGTCCTCCCCACGCCCTTGTTGCCGGATATCAGGCAGGTCTCGTCGTCGCTCTCCGCAAAGGGATAGGAGGCGTCGTTTTCCACGGTCGCCGGAACGTCCGCAAAAAACTCATCGAAACTTGCCGCTGCTGCGACCGGGATGCTGCACAGCACCATGCACAGCACAAGGATCGCCGCGATCATTCGTTTCATGATCCAATCTTCCTTTCTTAATACGAAAATAATAAAAACACTGCGGCAGAGGGCCTCGTTTCCCCTGCCGCAGCCGTTTTCCTGCGTCATGGCGCACCTGCGCCGCATGCTTCTGTAGGTCTTCTGACTCGTGCTCTCGGGTCTCCCCCGCAACGCGGCGCTCAGCCTTCTCAGGTCGCCCCAATGACCGGCTTTCGCCCATGGAGCTCGCGTCTTGCACATACAGCGCCGGTCGGCGTTGCAGGCTCTCACTGCATTCCCTTGTCCATCTCCGGCTGTACATATGCCCTGCCGGAGCCACAAAAGCTTTTTGTTTTAACCTATTCAGTATAGCATATTTCCGCAGCATTGTAAAGCCGGATGAAAAACGTTCCGACCCTATAACCGCCGTTGACGAAGCGCCGAAAATACGCTATAATTTGAATTGTATATTATGATCCGCCCCCGGCGGGAAGGAGTGCAGCATTATGATCCAGTTATCTGATTTCTATGGCTACAGCATGTATACCATCTCTTCCGATACACTTTCCGTCTCCGTGATGAGCCTCGGTGCGACCGTCACAAGGCTTGCCTATCAGGGCCGCAATGTCGTGGTCAGCCTGAAGACCCCGGACGACTATCTGCAGGACACCAGCTATCTCGGCGCGATCGTCGGACGCTATGCCAACCGCATTGCGGGCGGCCGCTTCCCGCTGAACGGCAAGACGGTGCAGGTCGAGCAGAACGAGGGCCGCAACCACCTGCACGGCGGCAGCGTCGGCTTCCACAAGCGCGTGTGGACCGCCGAGTGCCTCGGCGAGCAGGCAGTGCGCTTCACGCTGCACACGCCGGACGGCGACGCGGGCTATCCCGGCGCGCTGACGATGCACGTCACCTATCGCGTGGAGGGCAGCCGGCTCTTCCTCGATTTTGAGGGTATCAGCACAAAGGACACCATCCTCGCGCCCACAACGCACATGTATTTCAACCTCGGCGGCACGGAGAGCATCCTCGGAACGACGCTGCAGATCAACGCCAGCCGCTGGATCCCCGTGGATGGCGAGCTCATTCCCACCGGAGAGCTGCGCCCGGCCGAGGGCCCGTTCGACTTCCGCACGCCGCACGCCATTGCGCAGAACTTTGACCACGGCTTCGTGCTCGACGGGCAGGACGCTCTTGTGGCAGAGGACGGCGGCGTCCGCCTGTCGCTGCACACGGACTACCCTGCCCTGCAGCTCTACACCGGTGAATTCCTCTCGGGCAAGCTCCATCCGAATCAGGGCTTTGCCATTGAGCCGGAGGCCTGCCCCGACACGCCGAACCATCCGGAATTCGGCTCCTCCGTGCTGAAGGCCGGTGAGACGTTCCATCGCTCCATCGCCTATACCTTCGAATCCACCGCAAAATGAGCCGCGCCGATTTGCTTTACCGCGAGACGTGTGCACGCATCCTGCGCGAGGGTGTCTGGGACACCGATCAGTCCGTTCGCCCGCGCTGGGCGGACGGTTCCCCGGCCCATACGGTCAAGTGCTTCGGTGTGGTGAACCGCTATGATCTGCAGGAGGAATTCCCGCTCATGACGCTGCGCCGCACCTACTGGCGCTCGTGCGTGGAGGAACTGCTGTGGATCTGGCAGAAGAAGTCGAATAATGTCCACGACCTCGGCAGCCATATCTGGGACAGCTGGGCCGATGAGAGCGGCTCCATCGGCAAGGCCTACGGCTATCAGCTCGGCATCAAATACCGTTTCCCGGAGGGAGAGTTCGATCAGGTCGACCGCGTGCTGTACGACCTGAAGCACAACCCGGCCAGCCGCCGCATTCTGACAAGCCTCTACAATTTCGCCGATCTGCACGAGATGGCTCTGTATCCCTGCGCCTATTCCATGACGTTCCATGTCAGCGGCAACCGGCTAAACGCCATTCTGAATCAGCGCTCGCAGGACATGCTCACGGCAAACAACTGGAATGTCGTGCAGTATGCCGTGCTCGTGCACATGCTGGCGCAGGTCAGCGGTCTTGTCGCAGGCGAGCTCGTGCATGTAATCGCCGATTGCCATATCTACGACCGCCACATTCCGCTTGTCGAACAGATGCTGGAGCTGGAGCCGTATCCCGCGCCGGAATTCCGGCTCGATCCCGCGGTCACGGACTTCTATGCCTTCACGCCGGACAGCGTGCAGGTGGAGAATTACCGTTATCATCCGTTTTCAGCCAAAATTCCCGTTGCCATCTAGGAGGAGCCATGGACTGCATCGTCAACGTCACGCAAAACTGGGGCATCGGAAAGGACGGCGGCCTGCTTGTCTCCATCTCCGCCGATCTGCGCCGCTTCCGCGCGCTCACGACCGGGAAGACCGTGATCTATGGCCGCAAGACCCTGCTCACCTTCCCCCACGCGCGCCCGCTGCCGAACCGCGAAAACTGGATTCTCTCGGCGACACCCGGCTTTTCCGTTCCGGGTGCGGCGGTCTTCCCGTCGCTTGCAGCCCTGCAGGAAGCCCTGCGTACCCGTCCGGCCGATTCGCTGTGCCTCATCGGCGGTGCGAGCGTCTACCGCGCGCTGCTGCCATGGTGCAGCCGCGTGCTGCTTACGCAGACCTGCGCCGACCTGCCTGCCGACCGGTTTTTCCCCGATCTGGACCGGCTCCCGAACTGGCGCTGCACGGACACCGGCCCCCTGCAGGAGGACGGCGGCCATTCCTTTCGCTATCTGACTTACGAAAACGACGCTCCGCTTCCGTTATGAACATAGAATTGCTCCCTCCTGCGCAGACTAAACGCCGAAGGGAGTGATTTTTATGCCGATTTTACCTTTGACGGAAGAAAATTTCGAGCAGGAGGTCCTGCAGGCCGAGGGGCCGGTGCTCGTAGACCTCTTTGCCGCGTGGTGCGGCCCGTGCCGTGCGCTTGCGCCGGTGCTGGACGCACTGGCCGAGACCCGGCCGGAGCTGCGCATCGGAAAGGTCGATGTGGACGCCCAGCCCGAGCTTGCGGCGCGGTTTGACGTGCTGACCGTCCCGACGCTGCTGCTGTTCCGCTCCGGCAGGCTGCTCCGGCGCACGACCGGCGCAAAAACGCTGACGGAGCTGGAGGAATTCCTGCGGAGCGGCGAAGCATGAGATGCTATGACATGGCCGTGGTCGGGGCCGGACCGGCGGGCTGCACGGCGGCTCTCTATGCCGCCCGCGCCGGGCTGGACGTGCTCGTTCTCGAGCGGCTCGGCCCCGGCGGGCAGATGGCGCAGACGCAGCACATTGAGAATTACCCCGGCTTTCCGGACGGCGCAGACGGAGCCGCGCTGGCAGACGGCATGAAGGCAGGTGCGGAGCGCGCGGGAGCCATTTTTCTGCTGGCCGACGTCCGCAGCGCGCAGCTCACCGGCCGCGTAAAGGAGCTGCAGACGGACGGCGGGCCGGTCCTTGCCCGGACCGTTGTGCTCGCCACGGGAGCGGGCCCGCGGAGGCTCGGGCTGCCGCAGGAGGACGAGCTGCACGGCGTGAGCTACTGCGCCGCCTGCGACGGGGCGTTTTTCCGCGGGAAGGACGTCGCCGTGGTCGGCGGCGGCAATTCCGCCGTCGGCGAAGCCCTGCTGCTGTCGAGACTGTGCCGCCATGTGTCGCTCGTGCACCGCCGCAGCACGTTCCGGGCAGCGCCCGCCGGGCTGGCGGCGTTGGAAAAACAGAGCAATGTGACGTTCTGCCGGAACAGCACCGTAACGGAGCTGCTGGGCCGTGAGCGCCTGACCGGCATCCGCCTGCAGAACGGCCGGGAGCTGGAGATCAGCGGCCTGTTTGTCTGCATCGGCCGCACGCCTGTCTCCGCCCTCGGCGGCGAGCAGCTCCGCCGGACGCCGGACGGCTATTACTGCGCGGACGAGACGACACGGACCGGCCTGCCGGGCGTTTTTGCCGCAGGCGACGTGCGGGAAAAGCAGCTGCGCCAGATCGTTACGGCCGTCTCGGACGGCGCAGCGGCGGCGCAGCAGGCGGAGCATTATCTGGGCAAAACGTCCCGCAGGGCGGAAATATAGCGCGGATCCGTGCCGCAGCAGCCGCCGACGAGTGCAGCTCCGGCATCGATCAGCGTGCGCATATGCTGCGTGAATGCCGCCGGGCCCATGGAATAGATGGCCTCGCCCTCCGGCGAGATCTCCGGCATACCCGCATTCGGCTTGACAAGGAGCGGCACCTTTGCAGCCTGCCTCATGTTGCGCACAAGGCTCTCGAGCTGGTCCGGGCCGGTGGAGCAGTTGATGCCGACGGCGGCCGCGCCGAGCTCCTGCAGCGTCTCCACGGCCTCGACACAGGTCCCGCCGAAATAACCGCTGCCGTCGGCCTGCACCGTCATGCTGCACAGGACCGGCAGTGTGCAGACGCTCTGCGCCGCCTCGAGGGCGACGGTCATCTCGTCGATGCCGAGCATGGTCTCCACAACGAGCAGGTCGGCCCCGGCCTCGGCCAATGCCGTAATTTGCTCCGTGTAAATTTCAAACAGCTCGTGATATGTCATCGTCCCGGCAGGCTCGAGCGGCACGCCGGTCGTCGTGAGGTCGCCTGCCACGAGCGCGTGGCCATCCGCCGCTTCAAGTGACAGTGCAACGAGCTGCCGGTTCAGAAGCGCAACATCGTTCTCTCGGCCGCAGCGTGCAAGCCCGCGCCGGTTGGCGCAGAACGTCGGCGCATAGATGATCTGTGACCCGGCCGCGATATAGTCCCGCTGCAGAGCCAGCAGAGGCTCCGGATGCTCTGTGACCCAGACCTCCGTGCAGATGCCGCGCGGCATGCCCGCGCGCATCAGGTTCGAGCCGGTCGCGCCGTCGAGCAGCACGGGGCCGCGCGCAAGCAGCGCCTGAAAAGCTTCGTTTGTCATAGGTTCCTCCGTGGTATGGATTTCTTTCTCTATTTTACCCGCTCCGGCGGGAATTTGCAATGAGAAACTTCCGCATGCATTTTCGGTTGCATTCCGGTGGGGTTTCTGCTAGAATAGCGATAGATTCCATTCATTATTACAAGGAGGACAATATGAAAAAGTCCGTACTGCGCAAATATGCCACGCTGATCGCCACGGTCGGCGTCAATGTCCAGAAGGGTCAGGAGGTCTTCATCGCCGCCGAGCTCGATCAGCCCGAATTCGTAAAGATGGTCGTTGAGGAATGCTACCGCGCCGGTGCAAAGCGCGTTGTGGTGGACTGGGACTATCAGCCGCTGACGAAGCTCCATGTCCGCTGGCGCAGCCAGAAGAACCTCTCTACGCTGGAAAACTGGGAGGAAGCCCGCTGGCAGCACTATGTTGACGAGATCCCCTGCCGCATCTACCTGATCTCCGAGGATCCGGACGGTCTGCGCGGCGTCAATCAGGAAAAGATGGCCAAGGCCGGTCAGGCTAAGTACAAGGTCATCCGTCCGTACCGCGACCAGATCGAGAACAAGTATCAGTGGTGTATCGCAGCCGTCCCCGGTGTTGCGTGGGCCAAGAAGCTCTTCCCGAACCTGTCGAAGGCACAGGCCGTCGAGAAGCTGTGGGAAGCCATTCTGGCCGCCTCCCGCGTGGACGACGATCCCGTTGCCGCATGGAAGGCCCATAACGAAGACCTTGCCCGCCGCTGTGCCTATCTGAACGACCTCGGCATCACGGAGCTGGAGTATCACAGCTCGAACGGCACGAATTTCAAGGTCGGCATGATCGAAGACGCCGAATTCAAGGGCGGCGGCGAGAACTCTCTGCTCGGCCACTTCTTCAACCCGAACATCCCGACGGAGGAGGTCTTCATCTCCCCGAAGCGCGGCGTGGCAGAGGGCATCGTCTATTCCACGAAGCCGCTGTCCTATCAGGGCCAGCTTATCGAGAACTTCTCCATCCGCTTTGAGGGCGGCAAGGCCGTCGAGGTCCATGCCGAAAAGAACGAGGCCCTTCTGCAGAAGCTCATCTCCATGGATGAGGGCGCTTCCTACCTCGGCGAGTGCGCGCTCGTTCCCTATAACTCCCCGATCCAGAATTCCGGCCTGCTGTTCTACAACACGCTGTTCGACGAGAACGCCGCCTGCCATCTGGCGCTCGGCATGGGCTTTGCCGACACGATCAAGAATTTTGAGAACTACACGCTCGACGAGTGCCGTGCCAAGGGCATCAACGATTCCATGGTGCATGAGGACTTCATGATCGGCTCCGCCGACCTGTCCATCGACGCGCACACGCGCGACGGCCGTACCGTGCCCATCTTCCGCGACGGCAACTGGGCATTTTAATGGGGATCTCTGAATATATCAGAGCTTTTCTGAGTCCCGGACATAAAAACTGCTGCAGCGATTGTGCTGCAGCAGCTTTTTTATTCCGTTAGCAGGGTGAGCTTCCCGGTTCTGCGGGTCGCGTTCAGGTCGATGAGGCGCTGGTTTTGGCTTCCGCGCCAGCGGAGCTCCAGAGAGCGCTCCGCCTCGACATACGGTCCATCCACGAGCACATCGGCAGCCGCCAGCAGCCGCAGGCGCGCCGGGTCTGACTCCTGCACGAGCGCCTCATAGCGCCAGCCCGTGTAGACCCAGACATTGCCGCCCAGCGCGTGCACAGCCTCGGCCAGCGCGGCGCTTTCCGCCGCCTGCTCCATCGGCTCCCCGCCGGAGAGCGTCAGGCCGTCGAGCAGCGGATTGGCCGCATACCGCGCCAGCAGCGCCGCCGTACTTTCCTCGCGGCCGCCCGCCGGGTCATGTGTCTGTGGATTGTGACAGCCGGGACAATGATGCGGGCAGCCCTGCGTGAATACGGTCAGTCGAAGACCGGGGCCGTCCACAATGGACTCGGAGACCGTTCCGGCAATGCGCATCAGTCCGTCACCCCGTGCTTGACACGGTCGCGCTCCTCGGCGCGCTTGCCGTTGTTGAAGCGGTCGAGCGTGCCCACAAGATAGCCCGTGATGCGGCGGATACGCTCGAAGGGCTGGTCCGGCGTCTCGCGGCGGCCGCAGCGCGGGCAGGTATCGCCGATGATGCCGTTAAAGCCGCAGACCGGGTCGCGGTCGACCGGGTGGTTGATGGAGCCGTAGCCGATGCCGCACTGGCCCATAAAGCGCACGACCTTCTCGAATGCGGGCAGATTCTGCAGCGGATCGCCGTCCATTTCAATGTAGGAGATATGGCCGCCGTTCGTCAGCGCATGATAGGGCGCCTCGATGCGGAGCTTGTCAAAGGCCGAGATCGGATAATACACCGGCACATGGAAGCTGTTTGTGTAATACTCGCGGTCCGTCACGCCGGGGATCACGCCGAAGCGCTTGGCATCCATCCGGACAAAGCGGCCGGAAAGGCCCTCCGCCGGGGTGGCAAGGCAGGAGAAGTTCAGGCCGCGGGCCGCCGACTCTCGGTCGGCACGGTCGCGGATGCGGCCGATGATCTCAAGTCCGAGTGCCTGCGCCTCGGCGCTTTCGCCGTGGTGCGCGCCGGTCAGCGCCTTCAGGCACTCGGCAAGGCCGATGAAGCCGATGGAGAGCGTGCCGTGCTTGAGCACCTCGCGCACCTCGTCGTCCGGGCCGAGCTTTTCGGAGTCCAGCCAGACGCCCTGCCCCATCAGGAAGGGGAAATTGCGCACGCGGCGGCGGCTCTGGATCTCGAGCCGCTCGAGCAGCTGGCCGACGACAAGGTCGAGCATCTCATCAAGGCTGCGGAAAAAGGCCTCGCGGTCGCCGCGTGCCAGAATGGCGAGCCGCGGCAGATTGATGGACGTGAAGGAAAGGTTGCCGCGCCGCGCCGTGACCTCGCGGGAGGGATCGTAGGCGTTTGCCACCACACGCGTGCGGCAGCCCATATAGGCGATCTCCGTTTCGGGATGGCCCTCCTTGTAATATTGCAGGTTGAACGGGGCATCCTGGAACGAGAAGTTCGGGAACAGGCGCTTGGCGCTGCAGCGGCAGGCCAGCCGGAACAGGTCGTAGTTCGGTTCGCCCTCGTTGAGGTTCACGCCGCTCTTCACACGGAAGATCTGAATGGGGAAGATCGGCGTCTCGCCGCTGCCAAGCCCGGCCTCCGTGGCGAGCAGCAGGTTTTTCATCACAAGGCGGCCCTCCGGCGAGGTATCCATGCCGTAGTTGATGGAGGAAAACGGCGTCTGCGAGCCGGAGCGGGACTCCATGGTGTTCAGATTGTGGATAAGCGATTCCATGGCCTGATACGTCGCGCGGTCCGTCTCCTCTGCGGCGCGGCGGGCGGCAAATTCCTGCGCGCGGCGGATATCGCCCTCCACGCAGCCGAAGGCAGCCTTGAGCTGCGCCGCCTCGGCATCGTCATAGGCCTTCTGCCCGGCAAGCGCCGGAGTCAGGCCCTTTTCGGCCAGTGAAGCCGCAAAGCCCCTGAGCTGGGCATCCGTCGGCGTCACGCCGCACAGCAGCTCCAGCGCGCGGCTGAGGTTCTGGCGGTAGCAGGCGCGGTACGTCTTGGCAACGCCCTCGGCCATGGCATAGTCAAAATTCACGATGCTCTGGCCGCCGTGCTGGTCATTCTGGTTCGACTGGATGGCGATGCAGGCCAGCGACGCATACGACGCGATGCTCTGCGGTTCGCGGATGTGGCCGAGGCCGGTGGAAAAGCCGCCGTGGAACAGCGAGAGCAGGTCGATCTGGCAGCACGTTGTCGTCAGCGCGTAAAAATCAAGATCGTGGATGTGGATATCGCCGTGCTCATGCGCCGTGGCGTACTCCGGCTTCATCAGGAAGGACTCGGAGAACTGCTTGGCGGCCTCGGAGCCGTAGCGCAGCATGGTACCCATGGCGGTGTCGCCGTCGATGTTGGCGTTCTCGCGCTTGATGTCCGAATCGGCGGCATCCTTGAACGTGATCTCCTCAAACTTGCGCATGAGGCTGGAATTCACCTGCCGCGCGCGGCTGCGCTCCTCGCGGTAGAGGATGTAGGCCTTGGCTGTGCGGCCGTAGCCCTCCTGCATCAGCACCTGCTCCACAAGGTCCTGCACATGCTCGACCTCCGGCTCGCAGCCCTCGAGCTCGAGCATGGTCTCCACCTTGCGGGCTAGCGCGTCGGAGACGTCCTCCATGCCGGTCTGCCCGACACCGAGGAATGAACGCCAGATCGCGTTCCGGATCTTTTCTGTATGAAATTCTACGAGACGCCCGTCCCGCTTGCGGATCATTTTCTGCGTCATGACTGTCTCCTCTCGCACACAAGATATGGTAGTACCGCGCAGGCACAAAACGCATATATCGTACTGCAAGTTCCGGTGTCTGTCAAGCACGGCCCGGCCGAAATAGTGCACAAAAAAATCGGGGCCGTTTTCGGCAGACCCGCGATTTTCCGTATAATCTGCGCACCGGGTGTGCATACTATCCACAGCATATGACAACAGGAGGGAAATCAAGATGGACATGCTTGCGCTGATTCTGAGCATCATCGGCTCGATCAACTGGGGGCTGGTCGGCATTTTCAAATTCGATCTGGTCGCCTGGATCTTCGGCGGACAGACGGCCGTCGTCAGCCGCATCATCTACACGATCGTCGGCCTCGCGGGACTGTGGTGCATCTCGCTGCTGTTCCGCCGCCGCCCGCTGCGCGCCGCGGAGGACGATGCATAACCACCGAAAAAACTGCACAAAGGCAGACTGCCGGACCGAGCCGCAATGGCCCGCCGGCAGTCTGTTTTTTTCGTTCTACCAGAGTAGTGCAGCCGCGACCGTCGGGACTACGAGAATGCCCGCCGCGATGAGCATCGTCTGAATGGTGCTGCGTGTTTTGCGCGACAGCAGCAGGATGACCGCCGCACCGCCTGCGCCGAGCAGCACATGCACGAGCGCGCGCAGCCCCAGAACGGTCCGGATGCGCCAGCCCGCTGGCACGCCGCTCAGCAGGGGCAGGCTGTTTGCCTGTGCGCCCCACTCCGGCAGTCCGTAGGCCCCGCGGACAGCAAGCAGGCGCGGCAGGAAGGCCGCCGTCACCATCAAGAGCACCAGCACCGCCGTGAGCAGCAGCTTGCGCCGCAGCACGCGCCTGTTCGCCCCGGCCGCCGTCTGCAGAACGGCAACGCCCGTCTCCTGCTCCATGGCAAACACGGCGGACAGCGCGACCGTCAGGAAGAAGAACAGCTTCGCAAGGTCCAGCAGGTCCTTCTGCACACCAAAGTAGCCTAGCAGGACGTTATAGCCCGTCTCATAGACATAGGACTGCCCCGGCTGCAGCTGCTCATACTGCTGCTTTGCCTGCTCAAAGCCTTCCTGCGCCCGTAGGGCCGAGAGAACGTCGCGCGCCATGAACTGCAGCGCATCCTCGTTGCCCTCCGTGATGCGGGCATAGTCCGCAAGCTCGTTCTGCAGCTCCGCAAAGCGGGCCGTCTCCGAGGCAAGATAAGCGTTCTTTTCCGGCGTCGGCTCGCCCGCCAGCTTTTCGGAATAGGCGCGGTAGAACCATTCGTCCGCATTGAAATAGGCCCGGAAATCGCGATAGCTCCCGACCTGCACCAGCACAAACACCGCAAGCACCAGCAGCGCCCCGCCCGTGAGCAGGAGCTTCCGCGCCTCATAGGCCAGCAGCACCGTGTGCCGCAGGCGCGGCAGCGGCAGGCCCCGGCGCTGGCGCACCGGCTGGACCGCCTGCGTGCGGCAGAACACCACCGCGCCGCCGAGGCAGCCGCCCACCGTCAGCAGCAGGAGCATGGCGGGAAGCAGCGCCGTCTGCCGGAGCGGCAGGCCAAAGAAATTCAGATAAATGCAGCCACGCCAGCTCTCCTCAACCTCGGCCGCACGACTGAGGCTGAGCAGCCGGGGCCAAAGTGAGCCGCGGCTGCCGAGCAGCAGGGCAAGCCCCGCGCCGCCGCCCGCAAGCAGGAACGCGGCCCACGCGCGGCCTGTCGTGGTGCACAGCAGGAAGAACAGCGCGCCCACGGCCCAGCCCCACAGGAGCTTTTCGCCCAAAAAGCACAAAAGCCAGCCAAACACCGTCAGCGGGACCGGGCAGCTCTGCATGCTGGGGATCGTCTGGATGGGGCGCGCCGGGTCGCCCAGCCCGAGGACGGCGGCAGAAACGGCCAGATTCGCGCCATAGAGCAGCACGACGCCCGCAAGCACCGTTGCCAGCATGGCGGCAGCCTTGCGCCAGTAGAGCGCGCCGTGGCCGCGCCGCGTCGGGCGCAGCAGCACCATCAGGCCCGCGCTTCGTTCGCCCGTCAGCAGGACCAGCCCTGAGACCGCCGCAAACAGCAGAAGCAGCAGGTCCGTCAGCCGCCAGTCCAGCAGCACCTCCACGCCGTCCGGGAAGGACGGCTCCAGCCGCACGCCGAGCAGGGCGCTGTAGGCCGCAAGGCCCTTTTCCAGCGTGCGCTCGGCAAAGGGATCGGCGGAGAACAGGCCAAGGCGCAGCTTGGCCTCGGTCTCAGCGCAGAGGCCGCGGAGGTATTCGGGGTAATTATTCGTCGTCTCGACCTCGTCGCGAACCGTGCTCAGCAGGGCGTAGCGCCGGAGGTCCTCGTCCGGCACCTGCATGATATCGACGTCCTCGACGTAGATTCCGTTGAGCAGGGCGTCATACTCCTGCTCCAGCGTGTCCAGATGGGCATACTCCGCCCGGATGTCCGCGCGGGTGAAGCCGCCGAGGTCCTTGGTGCAGCGGCGGTAGAACAGCGCCGCATTCACCGCGACCGCCAGCGCGAGCAGGAGCATCACATAGCGGTTGCCCAGAATTTTCCGCAGCTCATAGCTCATAGCCCGTCCTCCGCGCCGAAGTAGTGCAGATACACATCCTCCAGCTCCGGCGCAAGCGGCCTGCAGGCAAAGGGCGGCTGCTTTTCCGCCAGCAGGCGCACGCGGATATGCTCCGCATCGACCCGGGCGATGCCGCAGACCGTCCCGGCGGCCTGCGCGGCGGGCAGCTCGGACTCGGCAAGCTCCGCCTCCCAGACCTGCCCGGCCAGCTCATGCGTCAGCTCGGCCGGAGAGGCCTTGCGCAGCAGCCGCCCCTCGGACAGGAGCAGCAGCTCGCTTGCCACATACTCCACGTCCGGCACAACGTGCGTCGAAACGATCACGATCTTCTGCAGGGCGATCTCCGCGATGAGATTGCGCACCGCGATGCGCTGCCGCGGGTCCAGCCCGGCCGTCGGCTCATCGAGGATGAGAATGTCCGGCTCATCCAGAATGGCCTGCGCCAGCAGCAGGCGCTGCTTCATGCCGCCGGAGAGGCTGCGGATCGTCTTGCCGCGCACGTCGGACAGGCCGACCGCGCCGAGCGCCCAGTCGATGCGCTCCAGCGCCCGTGCGCGCGGCATGCGGCGCAGCGAGGCCATGTACAGCAGGAAGCGCTCCGCCGTAAAGCCCGGATAGAGCGTCTGCTGCTGGGGCATGTAGCCCACGCGGCCGCGGAAGGCCGCGCCGAGCGAGCGGATCTCCGCGCCGTTGAAGCGGATCTCTCCCGCCGTCTGGCGCAGGTTCCCGGTCAGGATATTCATGAGCGTGCTCTTGCCCGCTCCGTTCGGCCCGAGCAGGCCGTAGATGCCGCCCGTCAGCTCGGCCGAAAAGCCGATCAGCGCCTGTTTTTTTCCGTAATTCTTGCTCAGGGCATCAAATGTCAGTTCCATCGTCCATCTCCCCCGCCGTCTCAGCGAAACGCTCCGTCATAATTGCTTCGGTAAAAATCCTCCTTACTGATGTAGCACTCTTCGACGTTGCCGGATGGCTCTGTCAGCAAGCCCTTGAAATAACCATCGCACTCATAATCCGTGGAAAATATCATTACATTTCCGCTGCGGGTGTCCAGTTCGGTCACGACCTCATCTGCAATATCGATTGCCCAAACCCGGCAGACATTCTCCGTTCCGCAGATGGCGATCACATGCCCGTCCAGAATCATATAATTGTAGAAATCCCAGTTCTGCTCATAGGTAAAGAGTTTTTTCGCCGCCTGCTTCTCCAGATCATAGACATACAGACTGCGGTCGACCTGATACACAGCGTACTGGCCCCAGCTTCTGTGCGGGTCGACTGTCATGACAAAGTTCTCCGATGTATCCACGAGCACGCTTTCCTCACCGGTCTGGAGATTTCTGGTAAGAAAGCGATACCGGACAAACTGCCGGTCATACTCATCCCATGCTGTTCCCTCCGGCTGCTGCGCAAGCCAGTCTTCAAATTCCGGCGCATCTTCTGCCATTTCCAGCACGCGGAGGACTGCGATGTCCTCCCAGACGCCGTAGAGATCATAGTTATCACAATTTTCGAGGATCGTCGATATCTCACCCGTCTGCAGGTCGACAGAGACAAGGCTGCTCTCCTGCGCGACAGCTGTCAGCTGTACGCCCTCCGTCAGTTCATAGGTCTCTCTGTTCGAAATAACATATGCTTTTCCAAAGGATACGCAGCGCAGCACACATCGGCATGCCTCATTCTCGTTTTCCGGCTCCCAGCTTGCGAGGGTCTGCAGCGGGCCGCCGGACAGCGGACGCGTGACGAGCGCCGAGGCTGTCTCGTCGTCCGTATAAACCAACGCATAGTAGTTTCCCCGGTATTCCACCAGAGACTGCAGGTCGCCGAAGCAGGCATTACAGGTGGGATCATTATGCCGGCAGCCGTTCTGGTAGCACGGGACATAGGTCGTTCTGGTTACGGGGTCATAGGCCTGAATATAGGGCCGGAAAAACGTATCCCACTGCCAGAACCCGCCGGTCGAAGCGGAGGCGGCCATGTTACCAAATACTCGAATGTTCTCCTCCGGAACCGGATAAGTCGTAACAGGAATCTCCGAGTCTGTAACGATCGCACCCGAGGTCTCGCCTCCCTGCTCCGTAGTCTCGCTCACAGGAGCGGCATAGCAGCCGCTCAGGATCGCTATCACGGCAG